>Ga0082212_10005690_pt1 | contig 16903 bp, 8 predicted proteins | sample TergutNt197P3_FD_71548 | JGI IMG/M metagenome (GOLD analysis project Ga0082212, IMG submission 71548) | Neocapritermes taracua P3 segment gut microbial communities from Petit-Saut dam, French Guiana - Nt197 P3 | ecosystem: Host-associated > Arthropoda: Insects > Digestive system > Gut ... | reverse complement strand
CGGGCTATATTCAGTCGGATCCTGAAATAACCGGACATTTTTTCGATCAGAACGGTCCCGTTCACTGTACCGTGACAGTGGTGGACGGTGACGGCATTACTCTGATAGAAAATAATGAAACCAAAAGCGGCGACCTTTATATTAAAAATTTCTATTCTGCACCGGGTGTCCCCCTTCCCGATGGTGATGAGATACCGATCGAAGATCGGGATGATTCGTTGGACACTGTTTACGAAGGTGATTTTAAAATAATGTTCGGCGGCATTAAGACCGGTACATACAATGTTTCCATGGTGTTCAGAGACCGTTTCGGCAACGAGACTACCGTATCACAAAAATACACGGTGGACGATGAACCTCCGCTTATTAGCCTTAGAAGGCCGGTTGATACATTCGGCCGCCCCGATCCGCAGCCGGATATCATAAGTTACCCGCCGACAGGTTTCTTGGGATACGAACATAAAGTTGAATACCCTGCCGGCATAACGTCTTCCGCCCATGATGTTAACGTTCTCCGGCTTGCCAACGGAGTTGTAAGATTCTCCTTCAACGTAACCGACAACTTTAGGGTAGAAGGTGTGCGCTGGTGGCTGCTCCCCGTGAATGTGAGCGCAAATGCGGACGATCCAGCTACTGGGACAGGCGGCGGCCTGGTTCCCGCATCCGTCATACTCCCCTCGGGCGACCCGGCTTTGGGGCAGGTAACGAATTACAATGCGTACCCGTATAAGTATAACCTCGTTTCGGAAGAATATGAATTACTGTCAACAGCACCGGCAACGCTTTTAGATATACTGTCGCCGAGCGGAGTGCCGGGCAACGAGTACCGTATTTTCGATACAGGTACTGGCGATTACGGTGATGTGTTCATATTCGGTGAAATGACAAATAACTTCAGCCGGAATATTTACATTGACACGGCCGATCCGGCTTACGGACTGCCGGACGGTGAATACCGCCTCCACGCGATAGCGATAGACTATTCGGATAATACTTCCACCGACGTAACTCCTCAGAACCACAACACCGTACAGGATGCCAATAACACCACAAGCTGGATGCAGGATATCTTCATCCTGCAGGAAGAGGACAAGCCCTATTTCGGTCTTGTAACCCCCAGCGACTTAACAGCAGAAGGTTATGTGGGCATTTCCGGTCTTACCGTCCGGGGCCCTGTTTACGACGACGACGGCTTCGGCGGTGTCGGCAGCACCGATACCGAAGGCAGTGTAAATGTGTGGTTCAGCATCGATCCCACTGCAACTGGTGGTACTATCATCGACGATGATGTTCTTCAAAGCACCTACGGCGGCCTTGCGAATTTGTATGCCAGCCTTGGACCTATAGCCGGTTACGAAGGCCCTGTACCCCTAATCCGCGACACCCATTACAGACCAACCGGGCGAACACTGAACTTTATCCAGGGCTTTAAACTGGAAATTCTATTCGACAACCAATTAAATTGGAAAGACGGCACAAAACACTACATTATAGAAGTGTCGGACGGCGTGGAAAACAAAATTCAACTGAACGGAGATCCGGAGAATCGCTCCGGCAAACGGATTTTCAAACGCCAGCACTTTAAATTTGAATTCGATTCCGCGCCGCCGGTAATAGATATTACCTATCCGTTAAGCGGCAGTGTTTTCGGTAAGAATGCCGACGATGTGGGAACGTCCAGACCGTTCCTTCTCGACCTGGAAGGCAGTATATCCGACGCCAATCTCCGTACGAGGACAGTTCTAAACCCCGCTACCAGTGCTTACGAAGAATGGTACTATTTAAAGTACGAAGTGGATTCCGGTACAGGACAACAAAAAACAGGGGAAATACAACTTGATCCTGATTGGCTCAAAGCAGGCTTTCCGAAGCCGCACCCCGATGATCCGAATTCGACTCTGGTCGAGTTCATCATACCGGCCGAGATTGTTTGCGCTACACCGCCCGATCCTGCAACATTTCCTGCTAATCTAAACTCTGAGGGTATATTGGACTGGGAGAACCTTCCCGAAGGCCAGCACACCCTAACCCTTATTGTGGAAGACAAGAGCGGCAAGGACAGCAGGGTAATGCTGAGCTTTACCAAGGACGTTATTCCGCCCAAGTTTACCTTTATCAACATTAACGAACGGGTACTGCCCAAACACTCAGAACTGGATTGGTCTTACGATGACTGGTGGGATCCCGACTCAGTTCCCTTGCAGGACTGGTACACGGCAAAGCATAATTGGCTGGAAAAACATCCTCTTTCGATAATTTCCTTTGAAAAGGGAGAGGTTCCGGTTGTAACGATTATCTTTGAAGACGAACATTCGGAAGTAAACCCCCGTAGTTTCAGGTACTGGCTTGACGATGAATGGGATGATAATCCCGTTCCGGCTAACACCGGCCGGATGCTGGAGCCGCAATGGTACAATTCCGCGTCAACGGATCCGGCATGGCCCGGTCTGGAATATGAAGGCAGCGGTAAGGCTGTTCGCTTCTTCGTGCCCGTTAACGAAAACGATATTTTCGCAACACTTACAAACCAAAAAGCCCTTCCCGACGGGGTGCACAGCATTAAGTTCTACATAGAAGACGCTGTGGGTAACGCGCTTGACACACGTGGAGAACACTACAATTCAACCACCAATCCGCCTCCGCCTCCGCCTGCCAGATTGCCGGCAAATGACCGGTATTACGGCTTCAGGATCGATTCCGCACCGCCGACGGTTAAAATGGTTAACGAAGATGATAGTAATAATCCGATTCCCACTATATACGGAAAGGGATACGGCCCTGATGCGACGGTATTTACCGTTACCGGCTGGGCAAGGGACGCCAACCTGAAAGACGTACGGCTGATAATCAGGGATGCGCAGAACAGGAGCGATGTTAAAATGAACAGACTCCTTATCTCTGATCCCAACCCCAACCATGCCACCGTTCTTAACCCGGCCCCCCACATCGTAAAATGGGAATTTGAGGGTGACACACCCGATACTCTCGTTGTCCATCCCCCCGTTGACGGAATCGTAATTGATTATCTGGAATGGAAGTACGCTGTCACCACAAAAGAAATGTACGACCCGGACTGGATAAAACCCGATTCCAATCCGGATACCTGGTACAAGCCCACTGAAACGTTGATCGACGGCCACACTTACGAAGTTGTCGCCATTGCCATAGACCTGGACGGTTCCGAATCGGATGAAGTGGTGTGGACTTTTACCAAGGATACCGGAGATCCGATACTTGAGTTCAGCACCGGAATGTTTTCCGATATTTGGACTCTGGATACCACCGCCTCTCTTTCACCCGCGGAACTGACCGACGGCTCCCGTTCAGTAAACGTAATTTCTTCGAGCAGATTGAGGATTCAGGGCCGTGCCCGCGATTTGCACAGCAGGCTTACCGCCCTGGAAAGCAAAATTGAACGGTGGAACTACGGCTATAAACTGGACCTCGATAATGATGGAAAAGAAATAGTTCCGGGAGAGCCTGATCCGGGAATTCCCAGCGCCAGATGGGTAGTAGTGGAAGACTGGACCACTATGGACAACTTTACCCCGGGCGCATTATACGATGTTAACTGGAATAAAAATTTCACCGGCGACTATCATTCCGGCGCCTACACGAGTCCTAACTTGGAAGAAGGGCTGTACCGTATGCAGGTACGGGCCAGGGATTCTTCAATAGTAATACCGGGCAGTGCTGGTTGGCCTGCCAATCCTCCTCCGGCTGTTCCTGACACGACAAATTACATCGGTAACCCCGTATATTCGGAACATCTGTACTTCTTCTACGACCACTACCCGCCAAAAATTGAACTTACAAAGGCAAATGGGGTACAACTGGATACAGATCCTTTCCCCATTTTCATCTCATCGGGGGATGATCCTGTAATTCCGTTTGCAGGCGATGTTTACAGCCCCAACCGGTTTAGAAAGGTGGAGGTGGAGTTACGGGCGGGAACCAGGGTTACCGATCCCGTGCGGGCATCGATAGAATGGACGCCCAATAAGGGTGCTGTCTCTCCGTATGACCCGTTGGACTACGGGTGGCGTGAGCAGCAATGGAAAGCGGAATTGCCGGTGCCGTTCTATAAGCCCGACGATCCGAACTATATTAATAGAGGAACATATGTAGAGGGCGAAAATGTTCCCGACGGAACGTACACCCTTGTCTTTAGGGTAACGGATATGTCGGGAAGTACCGCCTTCTATTCCCGCAGAATCACCCTGGACAACACCCCGCCCATCGGCGAGGTTCTTACTCCGGCTTTAAGGCCCTACGGTACCTTCCCCTATGCCAACTCCGGCAACGAGATGTTGATAGGCGGCGAGGATGCGATAATCAGCGGCTCCACCGAGGACAGATCCGCCGACAGCGCCCCCGGCAGCGCTTCGGGTGTTAAAGAAATATGGTTCCACCTGGGGTACCCGGAAGGTTTAGGTGTTCTTTCCGGCGCCACTGAAGCCGCGGTAAATCAGACCGTAAGAGACGCCATGAAGGCGGAAATTACGAGGCTCAAAGGTGCATTTGGAATTGATGACGTGAATGAGCTTTTGGACGAGGCTGCCGCTTTTGTGGCAACAAGTAGTCCTGCTGACCAAGCTAAAGCTAACGCCTGGTTTAAAATGAGCGCGGAGACTCAAGATGAATCGGGACCCGTTGTTTCACCGGACATTTACCCCCTTCCCCCGCATTTTACATTTAGCAGTGGCAGCTTTAACATTTACGACTGGTCCATGAAGGTACCGGCGGCACCTGACGGGGGCTTGAGGAACTATGCACTGCCAATAGAGGTAAAGGGTAAAGATTACACCCCCACAACGGATCCCTCTGAGGCCGCTATGACGCGGGCGTTAACCGAGGCACAGGCAGGCAGGGGCGGTATATACAGTCTGCCGATTATCTTCCGCGTAGTCGATGTAGTCGGCAATGAAAATTACTTCTGGCGCGATATCTGGATCTACCCGGACGGTGACTATCCAAGTGTCATTATTGAAAGCCCTTCGGAAGATGCAAGCAAAAATACCCCCAGGGGCGGTGCCGTTATGGTCAACGGTGTCGGTGTGGACAATAACGGTGTATGGGACGCTATCTACCGGGTTACGGTGGATGCTTACCAGGACAGCATGACGGGCACCCCGCCTGTAAGGGGACCGAGGCCGGGTGACACCTCTAACGGTGCCCCTCTTAACAATCGAATCGTTGAATTCCCCCTTATGAGCGATAAGGCCCTAAAAGAGGATGAATACGAATACCTGAAACTTCCGTCTTCGCCTTATTACCGGAGTGTCGTTAATGTTCCGGCGTCAGGGACACAACCGGCCTACTCTTACACAGGCTGGTACCGGGTTACCCAGGAAGGTGCGAAGGGCGATCCGACTCTGCCCTGGTCCTTTATTATGAATTCCGATAACGAAATAACCGATCTGATGACAGACATGTCGTTAAATTTAGGTTTCAACTTCGGCGGAAGCCGTATGATCCGGGTATATATTGAAATGTTCGCGTTTGACACAAAAGACGGTGTCGTGCCGGACCTGATAAGCCTGGGCAGCGGAACCAAACCTCCGAATGATGATAACCCTTTGGATCCGGACCGTAACGGGCCGGAGCCGGCGGTGCGGGTGTTCTACCTTAGATCAAGCGCCCCGAAAATTACAAAAACCAGATTCTACAACGAAAAACTGCCCGGCGGTGTGGATTATTTAATAAACGGCAACTATCAGCTTAACGGCGAGCCGGTGGAAAAGGATCCGACAAGGGGAAAGTTTACCCTGGAGGCGTACCTTGATGCGGGTACTTCCAGCGAACGGCTTAACTATGTCGGCATCAGGCGGCCCAACGAAAACGACGCCACCGGCACCGGCTGGATAACCGCCTGGCAAAACGGTTCGGATATTCTCGATAGCGGCAGAAAAGTGGTGCCGGGCCTCGTTATTACAAAGGACCCCGCCTACTCTCCCTCCACTCAGACGCAGTATTACATTCTCAGGTATTCCTTTGACTCTATGAAAGATGCAGTGCCGGCTGATGACTCCTACGGCCTGGTACGGAGCGGCGAATGGGTGGAATTCGGCGGCAAGTTCCGCATAGAAATACGTATCCGCGACTCCGGCTCCAACGGAGAGAGTCCGCCCGGAGAAGCGTCCTTCATCTTCAACGTAGATATAGACAACTTTGCGCCGATAGCGGATAACGATCTGTACCGAACACCGAACAAAGTTGCGGGCTCTAACGCGCAGTTCTCCGGCAGGGCCTATGATTACGAAGGGCAGTTCGGCCATCCCAACTCCCAGCTCAGGGACCGGCCGGCGATACGCGGTATAGACAAGGTCTACGCCTGGTTCTCCAAGGAAGTAAACAACCAGACCCGTTACTACAACATAAGAACCGGTGCTCCCAGTGATACGATTGCCCGCAGTACTACTTCCATGATGGTGGCGATGGATAGATCAGCCAAAGTGTATTATTCCGCCATTAATCCGGATAATAATCCGCCGTCAGTACTCGGTCCGGGAAGCGATCTCTCGACGAATGATATCAAACCCATTGATCCTGTAGATTTACAACCGTTCTACCGTCCCAACGATGTCGCGGGGGGATGGGTAATGGAACTTTCTTCGGAAACTGGATCCGACATGGACAAGTTATGGCTGAACACCACCAGCGACTACTGTGATATCCTTTGGGGGTTCCAGGTTAACACGATCAATTTCCCCGACGGCAAAATCAAATTGAACTACCTGGTTGTGGACAAGGCCGGTAACGCCAGCCTCTATTTCCAGGAAACCGTTGTGCGGAACAAGTACCCGCGAATAGAAAAGGTAACCCTGTACACCGACAACCGGGGTTACGGCGCGGTGTTTACCACCCACGAAGGGGAGGAAAACGCCAGTACCGTTTACAATATGGCCCAGTACCGGAACGGCAGTTGGCTGGATCCCGGTTACCTGAATTCGGGCTTTATTTCGAAGAACCAGTTTATCGGCTTTGAAGTGGAGACCTTATACGGTAACCCGAACCTGAACTACCGCCTCCAGCACGTTACCAGGGAAAAACTGCCTCTCACACAGGCCACCTTTACCCGGATGTTGGAGAGTAAGGACGATCCGACCAAGATCAACCTGTACACCCTTGCGGACGAGTTTGAAAATTACTCCGAAGTGGAGTGGTCAAAACTGGGTGTGGTTGGCGGCCGCGCCAGAGGCAAGCACTTTGTCTTTACGCCGGATACCGATAATGTCTTTTCGGCAACGAATGATCCAAAAGACCTGGTGGAAAGACCCGGCACCTTTGTTTACGCCTACAATCCGGTGGTGACGAAGAAATTCGATTATCTCACCGCGCCCGCATCCAGGGATTACCTGAGCCTGGGAACCGTTGCCGAAAACAATATAACCGTGCTGCCCAACGATCCCGCAGATTCACCGACGCTTCCCCCCGGCGCCGATCCGGGCCACGGTTTTAACTTCAGCGGTGCTACCTACTTTAGTACAAATACAGCGGTATCCAACCGAATACATGAATTTAACGGCAGCCATCCCAAGACTGGCCCCAATTCCGATCCGAGGGATCAGGCGGCGGATGCGCTTACTTTACCGACGGTGGGAGGAATAGAAGGGCCGGATAATAATAGTTCCGGCAATGGTGTGGCCTTCTTCCTCATTAAGGTGTGGGACACTGTGAACGAAGACGAAAAGCCCGATACCCCGACTGACCCGAACTACTTAAAAGATTATGAAAAATGGGCAAACGACCAGCTTTACGACGCGGTGGTTATCGGTATGAACGTCTACCAAACTGACAAGGAGCATCCTTTCGCACAGCTATACGATCTGAACCCCTACTCCGAGGACGCCGTTTTTGGAAACAATATAAGGCCGGAAAACAAGCTGAGGACAATTAGAGACTCCGCCGATCCGGAGGATATAGGAGACAACGTCCGCAAGGGTGGTCTGTTCAATACCGGTACCGAACTGGAACCGGTAAAATCGGGTCACATAGAACCCCGTCACAGTACAACCGCCCTCAGGCCCTGGGTGCTGAACCCCAATACCATGGAGTACAGGATAACAAACTCACTCGGCTATGTTTCTGCCGACACAGCCAATAACCAGATATTGAATACCTCCGGTGTTCTGACAAATGTAGCCCGGGATACGGTTTCCGGAAGGGTGATACTGCGCGGTTACGCCTTTGACAACCAGCTTATCAGGGAGATAAGTATTACGATAGGCGGCGTAGGAGCAGGTTTATTGGATTCTACAGCTTCTGCCACAGGTGGAAGATCACCTGTGATCCTCAAACTGGAAGAAAGACAGTACCTTACAGCAAAAGAAGAAGACGGCGGTGTGCCAACGTCGGATCCTACCGCCTTCCCGAATCCGAATTGGCGCACCCTGCAGCCGCCGGTCCCCGTACTTCCAGACGTACAACCACCTGTACTGGCCTATGCCCGGGAGGTACTGGACTGGAAATACGGCCACATGGTTGAGTGGGCGTACGTCTGGGATACCGAAAAGTATCCCAACTCCAACGGACACCCGGCATCCGGTGTGGATGTTTTGGTTACAGCCACGGATAACCTCGGCGATTCCGGTGCTGGTTTTTCCAGCATACCGAGGAATATTGCCGTTGGGTCCAACTCCGCTGCGGGCAGATTCCCGGTATTTGTGAACACCTATAATGCAAGCAACGTTTTGACGAATCAGGGTAGTAATTACCACAACAATATCGAGGTTGACATCGTGCCGTATATCTCCGGTTTTGAACGGCAACTGCCCCGGTTCGCCACCAAACGCTCGCGGCAGGGCTGGTACAGCTTCTACCAGGGCGAAACGGTTATTGGGGTCCTGGGCTTTAACCTTAGGGGTACTTCTCTGCCCACTATGAGTATACAATACGGTCCGACTTCGGCTAACAGCTTTCCCGTCACCAACAATATTAACGGTACCGGCAGCTTGGCCCATACACCCGGGGTATTTGATCCAGCAGGCGATATCTTCCAATTGAGCCGTGTTACTTTCGCAATGCGGTCAATCGGACAAAGCGGAAAGATCATCCTCTATGCGAACGGTTCCACCGCTGAAGCCCTGAACCACAATACCTTGAGCAGCCAGTCGTGGAACAAGGAGAAGCATACCCTTGTCCCGGGTTCCGACCTGTGGACGAACAAACCGTACGCCCATGTTTGGAGAACCCACCAGGGCAGTGACGAGACACAGTCCACCACACCGCCAAGGTACTTTACCAACAGCGCGAATATACAAACCCCGGGAATGTCATTGCAGTACACCGGAGGCACCGGCAACAGGACAATCGGAGGATCGAGCTTCGAATTCAAACCGGGTACGCTTCACGGTGCGTGGGCCACCTATGCGTTGGCGGGCTATTACTACGGGGCTGTTAGTACCACCGACCGCTCCAACAGGCAGAATCAGCGGCATTACCAGGGTGAGCCCTACTCGACATCGGACATCAGCTATTACAACGCCGGTTCAACAAGCTTTACCAGTAACCACCATCCCAATACGATAATTTCGTACCAGGGGGACGGCGCTCCCTATATGCAGGTAAAATCGCATATGACCGATGTCGTGGGACGCACGGTATCGATAACCGGCAACTCCGTTACCAACCGCTGGCTAAACGCCCGGATAGTTAAAGCCGCCCCAAACGACAACGATGGCACCTCAGAAACCTGGGTCGGCCGGGCGTATGCAACTTCCTACGATGCGGCGAATCACAGGCTGATGTTCCTCAAGTTGTACAATAACCTGTTTGCCGGCAGTACCACTGCCAGCAGTAACTACATGTACCGAATGACCATTGACGGAAATATGACATCCCAAACCAACCTCGGCACCATCGATAACGAAATAGTCGGCACCGTTAATACCACCACCTTTATAGCCCGGTCTTCCAACGCCGGCCGGTACAGCGCGGTTGACTATGTTAAAAACGGTACTACCCAAAACACCGTCGGCCGCGTGGTTGTTGCCTACTACGATGAAGCGAATGACACGGTCCGGATCGCCGTTTCCAACGGTCCGGATCCGACAACCGCGACTGGTGTATGGACCAGGCAGTACCTGCTCCCAAGCAACCACGACCTGTACCGTGGCTCCGGCCGGTATATCAGCATGAAGATAGACAGTGCCGACAATGTTCATTTGGCTTTCTTCAACAGCATCCACAGTACCGTGGTGTACGCAAAGGGAACAATTACGAGCAGCAATACCTTCGCCCTTAACGAAGCCTACACCGTTGACAATGTGGTAAGCGGCGGCACCTGGACGGACATTTCAGTAGACATGGACGGCAACCCCTGGATCGTCTACGGCGACAACACCCGCACCGGCAATTACGACGGGGCGCGCATAGCGTACAGGAGCGGCATCTTCACCGATGGAACCCCCGCTGTTGGACAGAATGCCTGGAATTGTCCGATTACCGGCACACTCGTGGCCGGCTGGGAAGCGGTGCAAATGCCGGCAAACTACACGGTTGACGGCGACCGCCTGAACATCGAAGTCTGGCCGCCTACCAACCGCACCACTGTTTCGGATGCCACCATCAGGGGCTACGGAACAGCCGACGACAACCTTAGCTGGGACGCCGCAATCGGCTACAGAAGCGATCTTTTCCGCATCGGCTACTTCTACAAACCGGCGTGGAAAGGTTATTAAAGAATTTGGAATGAGGAATTAAGAATGGAAAATTAAGGGAGGGTTTTTCATTTCTGATTCCTGCTGGAAAGACGGCGAGGCTGTCCGGGAGCAATCCCGGACAGCCTTTTTTGTAAGGGAAAGTGGAAAATTCTTTGATATATCTCTCACAAAGCCCACCAAGGCACGGAGGACACAAAGAAAATAATGATGAAAGAAAATGAAATTGGTGCAATTATTGTTGATACTGCTATTAATTTGCATAAGAATCTTGGCCCGGGATTATTGGAAAGTGTATACGAGACCATTCTGGCAAAACTGTTATCAGGGAAAGGTCTATGTGTTCAAAGGCAGGTGTCAATCCCCATAGAATTTAATGGAGAGTATTTCGATGAAGGATTTCGAGCCGACTTATTTGTTGAAGGGAAAGTAATAATTGAATTGAAGTCAACAGAAAAAATAACGGATGCCCATAAAAAACAATTATTAACTTACTTGAAATTGACTCATACAAAACTTGGTTATATTTTGAATTTTGGAGGAGAGCGAATGAAAGACGGAATAGTACGAATTATAAATGGTATTTTAGATTGATTCTTTCTTTGTGGCCTTTGTGAACTCTGTGCCTCCGTGAGAAACATTTTGAAAAATTTTTTGGAATATTTCTCACAAAGCCCACCAAGACACGGAGAACGCAGAGAGGAAAAAAAAGATGCAGACCTTTCTCTGGCTAATACCGATGCGGCACGTATTTAAAGTCATACACCCGTTATAACTTTCTAATTGTCAAAGAAAAATAAAACCCGCAAGTCACTGTAGCGGGTAAACGCCGCTTTATTCCATCTTTTATCGAAACTGAAAAAAGATGAAAGATGCCCGAAGCCCAACATCTCCCATAAATCTCCCTGAACCCATTTTTCCAAAGATTCGAGCTCGCCTCGACCAAGCCATGTGTCAGAATGTGGAAGAAAAAGGCTGTAATTCCGCCACGCTTCAGCAGGGCCGGAAACATCAAAAGGCCAACCTCTGGGATCATCGATAGGCTCAATCCCTAATCAACAATAACATAAAACTGTGATTTTACCAATCAACAACTATTCCCTGTAGTTATGTTTTATATTTTTATTAATACTTTGTGTTCCTCTGCGTGCTTTGTGCCTCCGTGAGAAACCTTTACGAAATTTTCTGTTCGAATTTTTTTTACAGCAGACTCAGTTCGGCGTCGCTTTTGCGGATATATTCGGGGCCGGCAAAAATATCGGCACCGCCTTTTTCGATAACCGATGTTTCCCGGGCGATTTCCAGTAAAGATACTGCATCCCCCCAGAGCGGTCCCCCGGGAATAATGCCGTGTATTGGCTGTTTTTCCGCCGGCAGTTCATTTATTTTTTCATATAACATTTGCGCGCCGGGACCGATGAGTAATATGGGAAATGGGGAACGGGGAACGGGGATCAGGGCATTGGTTATTTCGGCGGGAGTTGCGTCCATGTCGGGGCAAAGACGTTTACCGCCGCTGTAAAGAGCGCAAAAAAAGGCCCCTTTCTTTGCGTCAATTACCGGAACGGCAATGCCCGGCCAATAAAAAAACGGCCGGACCATGGAGTCGAGGGAGGGAATTGCGGCAAAGGGTATGCTCAGGGCCAGGGCAAGGCCCTTGACAAGGGTAAAGCCTATACGCAGGCCGGTAAACGATCCCGGCCCGCCCGTACATACCGCACCGGAAAGATCGCGGGGCTTCAGTGCGGCTTTATTCATCAGCATATCAACAATGTCCATGACAAGCTCGGAATGACGCAGGCCGGCATCGGCTGTAAAGGAAAAAATTTCGTTCCCGGATGAAAGTGCGACGGAGAGTTTTTCCGTAGCGGCATCAACTGCAAGCAGGTTCACGTGTAATATTAACAGAAATGTATGCCAGAAACAAGTAACGGGGGGCCTGTCGGAGGCCAATAGCACCGTGCATGCACGGCACTCTTGCCTCCGACACCCCTCGCCGCTTTCATCGGGCATACATTTCTGCATATAATAAGGTATTTTATTGTGCTCTAACCGCCCCACTATGACTTATATTTTTTAATACTGATAATAAAAGCCCGACCTACAAATAACCTGAAACAGTCTTGGCGGAGGGGGTTGCGGGTTGGTGAAGATATCTGGAATTCCCGCCCGTAGGAGACGTTTCGGAAGTGGTACTAATTGGAGTACAGCAACGGCCGTATGGCACAATAAACTCGAGAACACGATGATTTAGAAATAACAAACATCTATCGGTACAAAGTGAGGCCATACGGCGGCTCCGTAGGCGGATTCTACAGGCAGCTTCGCCACCCGCATTCCCCACCGCCGGGTTTGTATCTGGAAAATTGCCGGTCGGCCTTCCTATTTATTAAAAAACTTTAATATTTCCTTTTCGTTTACCGTTTTTCCGATAAAAGTCAGTGTCGGTTTTTGTATGCTGTTAAACTCCGTCAGATCAATATCCTCCATTGCGATATTAAGCAGAAGATGTTGATCGTCCTTCAAAATTATACCTTTTATCCGGTAAAGATCGCCGAAAGCGCCGGATTTGCAGTTGGCGATGAGGCTGTCGAGCCTGTCCTGTGTAAAATGTTCTTCGGGTATAACGGTGACGGAAAAAAGATCGTCATGGTGGTGATCGTGATGATGGTGTTCGTCGTGGTGGTCATGATCGTGGTCGTGATCATGATCGTGTTCATGTTCCTCATGTCGGCCCTGGGTGTATTTAAGTGTTTCTTCACTGTCGTGATCGGTGTAACTGAAGACCTTCGGGTGGTTCAGCATGCGTTCAAAATCCGCTTTTTCCCAATTGGCCCATATTTTCGACATTACCAATGCGTCGGGGTTGATGTTTTTAATATCGCAGATCAGCTCCTCAACATTGTGCTTTGTTTTTTCCAGCTTGCTTAAAATTAAAATCGGGGCGTTCTTGATTTGGTTGTAAATAAAACTTCCGTATGTGTGGGAGAGTTTTGAAAAAGAAAAATTTACACTGTCCACAATTGTAAATACATCCCCGACTTCACACCTGTTTTTGATGTTATCCTGTTTTAATACGTCAAAGAAGTTGTCAAAGACAAAAATGCCGGACGGCTCAAAAACAATATGGGTGGGTGAATAGGCGTCCATTACATTTACAATGGCAACGCCGACATCGGTTTTTAACGTACAGCAGATACAGCCGCCTGGCATCTCGATTGCCTCAAACCCGTCCGCTTTTATAATATCGGCGTCAAGCCCGGTTTGTCCGAACTCGTTTACAATATAAACGGGGCGGTACGGGGAACCGTCCGCCATTCTGCTGGCGGGATCCATGTAATAACGCAGCAGCAGATTCGCAAAAGTGGTCTTGCCAACGCCCAAAAAACCCGAAATAACATCCAGCTTTATCATACGGTTCACCTCGAAAATATCATTTTTTACACGGTAACATGTTTGTTGCTGTATTTCAAGGGGAGAATTTTTGCAGGAAGCTGAAAAATATATCATTCCGCTTGACAAATACGATAAAATATCGTATTCTTCATCGTATGAAAGTAACCGCAATAATCGCCGACGATCTGGTTAACAGTGTCAAGGCATATACCCGAAGTTCCACAATTACCGAAGCCATAACCATTGCTTTAAAGGATTGGGTGGATATTTACAATATCAAAGAGCTGAATAAAAAAATTTCCCAAAATCCTATATGCATAGACAACGGCCGGCAGATTCGGGAAGCAAACCGATCTGTGTGATTTCATCACAATAAGTTCATTATTATGATAATACTTGATACATCCGTTTGGATAGAACATTTGAAAAACAATCAGGTTTATTTTCCCGAAATCAGTAAATTATTGGAAGGTGGAGAAATTCTCGCCGTGGAATGTGTTTTTGGGGAATTAATACAAGGGGTTAAAAATAAAAAAGAAAAAGAAACAATATTAAAATTTTGGACACATTTGTCAAAAATATATTATGAAAATGTCATTATAGAGGCGGGGTTATATTCTGCCGAAAATAATTTATTGGATTATGGTGTTGGTCTAATTGACGCAATAATATTGATGCACGGGATAAAAAGTAATTCCAGAATTTGGACCTTGGACGGTAAGTTTTTGAGAGTGATACCTGAAGAGTTGAGATATGGATTCAAATTTCTTCAAACAAGCAATTAGTTCATCAAATTCAGGTTTTGTTGCAATAAAAACAATTTTCGTTATTTCTCGGCTAATTTAATTAGGTTGTTGACCGATAATTGTAATCGTTTAGCAGAATTATTTCCAAATTTTTTCCTGTAATAAAACATTAACGGTCCGCATATTTTGATATAATGTTTTATTTTAATTGTTTTTTCTGCTTCAATAATTTCATATCCAAAATCCATAATACACAGAGCTAATTTTATTCTGCAAATAAATGATTTATTTGTAACACATTTTTGTAATTCAAAAAAAAAGAATACGGGTTCTAATCCGTTAAAAGTTTTATATGAGCCGTTAGTGCCGTTTTCAAATTTTCCATTGATGTTTGAATATGAAATATCAGCATTCCATTTATTCCAATTGTCCACATCTTCCCATAAATTCCAAATCTTTTCTTTTTTTATGTTTGTTTCAATAACATATTCTTCCTGCCACATTTAAGAACCCTTTGGTGTTACAGTATTGTGTTTACCTGCAGGATTAAACGGCGGCTGTTCAGCCAGAAAAAGGGCACGGGTGAGCCTGTGGATATAGTTCCGGCTGTCATCGCCCAGTTTTTTCATCCCTGATGAAAAAGCCCTGATCCGCCGTTCCGCCTTGGTCATTAAAACCTCTTTCAGGTGATTTATCGAAAGATAACACCAGTTTTCTTATAATTACCAAAAATCACTAAGTAATAATTTATTTACAATAAGAAACTATGTCAATAGTACATTCAGAGATTTATCGAATACTTGCTAGGGGGATCAGAGTTTTGCTATTATTTTATGATGAGGAAAAAGGTGGTAAAATTCGGAGATACGTCAATCAATCAACGAATTGTGATGCTTCGGCACAAACTGAAAATGACTCAAAAAAATTTTGCTCAAAGAATATATATTTCCACCTCATTTCAGGCTTCTATCGAAATCGAAAAGAAAAAAGTCCTGGACCGCCACATCAAGCTCATTGTTTCCGCTTTCGGGGTAAACGAAGTGTGGCTGCGTACCGGGGAGGGGGAAATGTTCGAAAAAGACGTTACCCCGGACTATAAAATCACCGAAACTGTGGAAATTTTCAAACAGTTAAACCCGTTTTTTCAGGATTTTATCTTAAACCAACTTCACAAACTCCTCGAATACGAAAAAACGGTAAAAAAAGTTGACAACTCCGCTACCTTCTGATAATATCTGGGAACGTTCCGAAGACAGCAGGTAGACAAAGGCTCCGTCAATGGGAGGTGCGCTGTTGCAAGCGCGCTTCGTAAATCCTGCTCAGGAAAGCTTTTGCTTGTTTCTGTATGTGTCTTTGCTTTGGAGCAGGGGCACATTTCTTTCGGTCGCAATGTATAAGTGTAATGGAGGTGAAAATGAATGCCAAATGCTAGAGTTCTCGCTGAGAAGAAGAAGGTCGTAGAGACGCTGACTGATAAACTGAAGAGCCAAGCGGGTGTGCTTGTCAATTACACAGGGATCACCGTCAACGAGGACACAGAGATGCGCGTCAGGATGCGCGAAGCGAATGTTGATTACTCCGTCGTAAAAAACACGCTTATGCGTTTCGCTGTAAAAAACGTTGGATTCGAAGCGCTCGAGCCGATTCTTATTGGTTCGACTTCGCTTGCGATCAGTAACGATGATCCGGTCGCCCCGGCGAGATTAGTGAAAGAGTTCGCTGATAAATTTGAGAATTATTTTGAGATCAAAGGCGGTTTTATGGACGGCAGAGTGCTGTCCGTAGACGAGGTCAACTCTCTTGCAAGAATCCCTGCTTTACCTATTCTTCACTCGCAACTGCTTGGCACAATGCTGGCGCCGATCGCGAGCCTCGCAGTGGTGCTGAAGGCTATCTCCGAAAGAGGTAATGCAGCAGCCGATGCTGATGCGGGAGTCGTTGAGTCCGCAGCAGCGGAAGCGCCGTCAGCGGAGATTGCGGAGTCTGCGGCAGGGGAAGAAGCGGTTGACACACAAGTTGAGGAAACGGCGGTAACCACTGCTGATGAAGCAGCAGCCGAAGCAGCGACTGTGACGTCGGCTGAGGAGTCTGTTGAAGCTC
>Ga0082212_10005689_pt1 | contig 16904 bp, 15 predicted proteins | sample TergutNt197P3_FD_71548 | JGI IMG/M metagenome (GOLD analysis project Ga0082212, IMG submission 71548) | Neocapritermes taracua P3 segment gut microbial communities from Petit-Saut dam, French Guiana - Nt197 P3 | ecosystem: Host-associated > Arthropoda: Insects > Digestive system > Gut ... | reverse complement strand
TTCTTAAATTAGAAGAAAATAATAATTAAAAATATGACAAAAGAAGAATTTATTGAACTTTCTAAAATTATACAAATAAAAATTAATGACAATGAAAGTGATATTCTATTTAATCAATTAAATGGAATTATTGATTATGTTCATAAGATAGATAATTGTCTCTGTGATTTAAATAACGAAACAGAACTTCAATTTATGATTGATGATGTTAATAGATTGCGTGAGGATGTTCCTGCTACTTCTATTACATTAACTGATGCTTTAAAGAATGCTTCTAAAAAAAATGAAAGTTTTTTTAAAGTTCCTAAAGTTTTATAATAGTTGCTTTGTTGTTTCTTTTATTTTTATTCCTTATAAACTTCGAATGGGAATTCATTTTTCTTTAACCAATTTTTAATTTGTTTAACATATTTTCCGTCATCAGGCACTAAAAACAAATAATCTAAAAAATCTTTTGCTGTTTCTTCAAACTTATCTAATGACTTAAATGCTAATGCTCTATTTAAATACGCTTGTGGTAAATCAGGTTTTATTTCTAATGCTAATGTAAAATCTTCCAATGCTTTATTAGCATATTTTAATTTCATAAGGGCAATACCTCGCGAAAGGTATGCGGTATAATATCTCGGTTCGTTATTAATTACGCGAGTGTAATATTTTACTGCTTCTTTATAATTTTCTAAATACGAATAACAAGTAGCAATAGAAATCAATATATTTTCATGGACAGGATTAATTTCAATTGCTTTTAGATAATCCAAAACTGCTTCTTCATACTTGCCGATATTAAACTGGGCATTTGCTCTATTAATATACAAACCTGCATCTTCTGAATCTAATGCTATTGCTTTGGTATAATCGCCGACAGCTTCCTCATAATTTTTTAATTGAAAATTACAATATGCTCTACTAACATAACTCTTTTTATCTTCTATTTTTAATTTAATTAATCTATCTATATCTGCAATAGCAATATCATATCGTTTTAATTGCATATCCAATATCGCTCTATATTGATATGCTAATTTAGAAGTAGGATTTAAAGTTACAACTCTATCAAAATCCAAAACGGACTCTTCGGTTTTACCTAAATTAGTTAAACATATTCCTCTTGACAATAAACTTCTTTCATCGTTTGGATTTAATAAAATTGCTTCAGAGTAATCAACATTTGCTTTTTCATAATTTTTTAGCATAAAAAAACAATTAGCCCTGTAAAAATATAATACGGCATTCGGATGTTCTATTTCTATTGCTTTTGTAAAATCTACTATTGCTTTATCATATTCTTTTAATATTAAATAACAATAACCTCGCTTAGAGTAAATGTTTTTTAGTTCGGGGTTTAATGTTACAGCACGAGTAAAATCATCTATTGCTATGCGGTATTGTTGTAATTCTAACGATGCTAACCCTCGTCTATAATAAGCAAAAGAAAACTCGGGTGAGAGTGCTATTGCAGTATTAAAATCTGCTATAGCATCACTAATTTTATTAATGTGCATATATGCTTGACCGCGTTTAAAAAAATTAAAACTATTTTTAGTATCGGATAGCATTGCTTCAGTATAGCATTCTATTGCTCCTGTAATATTGCCATTTTTCTTTAACTCATCGGCTTTGATTATTAATTGTTTTGCTTCTTTTATTTTATCTGGTAATTGCATATTTTTAAAACTATAACTTTATTGCAAAAATAAGAATAATTATTAATAAAATATTATATAAAAAAAAATGTGATATTCCTAATCTCATATTTTTAAAAAAAAATTAAAAAAATAGCAATTAATTAAAAAAAAAATATTATATTTGTATAAGTTTTTTTTAATCAATTATGGAGTTTTATATGAAAAGATTCTTTTTCATTAAAAACAATGGGTTGAGAACTCCTGCCTTCGAAACTGCAAAAAGATTCGTAAAATTCTCAAATACTAAATTGAACCCGTTTAACAAAATTAAGTTAAATGGTACTACCTCCAACCACAGAGGAGTCATTTTATTAACAACAATAGTATTATTTCTATTTTTTATAGTTAGTTCCAATGTTAGCGTAAATGCACAACCCTATCCAAATGAATGTAATGATTTAAGGGAAGCTAATGGAATATGCACTGACTTTTATCCGTGGTCCGGTATTAGGGTTACTACTTTTAATAAACCGAGTGACCTTCCTGGATGTTCTTGCCCTATGACTATATATTATAGAACAAGGGGCTGTTTGACAGATGCTCAAACTGTAGAGTTTGACATTATTGCTATTCAACCACAATATAGTGCTACCTGTTTTAATAATCCGGGTATAAGACCTTGTTATGGCTTATTAAATTATCTAAACACAGGGACACCCGATGAAGTAGCACATAAGTTCTCAGTAATCAAGTTCGAGATTTTTCTTGCATGGCAAGCAGATATAAATCGAATTATAATTGACGCTCTTGATTCTAATGGACATATAATGTGGGGACCAAGATGTGGTTTTGATGGGCAAGATGGTCCATACAATCCACAACAAAAAATTCTGTTGTCAATGCCTGGCACATGCAATGGTTGGTGTGTTGTCTATGACCAAACGTCATTCTTAGAGGAATATGATGTTGATATAGAAAAATATCATCGCGCCATTCCTCCTGCTATAACTTCAGAAGAATTAAATGAGTTGAATACTTATTTTGATAATGAAGTTAGACCTTATATTCATCCTGAAATGGATTATATACCACCATTTACTGCACTTTCAGCAGGTCCGCTTATATATGTAAAAGCCAGTTGCATAGAGTCACCATATTGTTGTATCTTTGAGCAACTTTTTTGCGTAAAGTATGATGAACAAACAGGACTACCTGAACGAGACAATAATGGTAAAGTTATCATAACTACGGAAAATCATATCTATGGCGATTGGCAACCGAATTGTGACGGAATACTTCCGACAGTTGTCAAATGTGGGATGCCTGCCGAAAGAATTGCTTTCAGGTTGCCATGTGCTTCTTTGTGTGAAGTTGCTGCTTCTTATGATATTGCTGCACTATATGCACCTTATTCAATATATTTTAATAATAACAGCATTTCTGAAGTAGTGGTATCAAAAGTAGAAGTTTCTCCTAATCCGACCACTAATGGCACAATGCTAACTTTTGAAGTATTAGAAGCAGGTAATTTGAATGTGTCGTTAATAGATGCAGAAGGAAAAGAAGTTATGAACATTTACAATGCAAGTGTTGAGGCAGGTGAATTTACAAAACATTTTTCTATGGCGAAGTTTCCACAAGGTGTTTATTTTATAAAAATAGCACAAAATGGTAAAATACAAATGGAGAAATTAATTAGAAACTAAATTTTAAAAATTACTTAAACGAAAAAGCAGGAATTAAAAGTTCCTGCTTTTTTTATAATGTTTATTATTATGTAATTGAAATTTGATGTAATGTAAAATATTATAAAAAAAAAATGTGATACTTCTAATCTCATATTTTTAAAATATTTATAACAAAATTATACATTTTTTATTTGGAAATTAGAAAAAAAAAAGTTATTTTTGCATTTTATTAAAATTAATATTTAAAAATAAGAATGGCAAAAAAAGAACAAAGAATAATGATAACTTTGGAATGCACCGAAGCAAAAACAGAAGGAAAGCCCGCTTCACGCTATACAACTAAGAAAAACAAACAAAATACACCTGAAAGGATTGAAATAAAAAAATATAATCCTTTTTTGCGTAGGCATACTTTACATAAAGAAATTAAATAAATTATTAGTGACCAATTTAAGTATTTTATTTAATTTCACTTACTCACTTACATTTGATGAATACTTTCTAATAGTAAGTTTTTTTTCATTGCAATACTATTTATTGGTATAGCGTCTATTTCCTTTTTTTGTATTGTTACAAAATATTAGACAATAACATATAAAAAATTATAAAAAAAACGTATTTTTGTATTTTATATAATCAATTAAGATTAAATATATGTTATCCCCATACAAATCGTTTCAATATATAGATAAATTATCCGATGTAGTAGGAAAAGAAGTAACACTACGAGGTTGGGTGCAAAATAAAACAGGGAAAGGCAAACTTCAATTTATACACCTCCGCGATGGAACAGGCGTCTGCCAATGTGTTCTATTCAAAGATAATGTAAACGAAGAAGTTTTTGCCGAAGCAAAAACTCTAACCCAAGAATCTTCTATAGAAATTAAAGGCACAGTTCGTAAAGAAGATAGAGCCATCGGCGGTTATGAAATAGATGTTACTGGACTGAAAATATACCAAATATCAACAGATTATCCGATAACTCCAAAAGAACACGGAGATGCTTTTTTAATGGAACATAGACATCTGTGGCTGCGTTCATCAAGGCAACATGCCATTATGAGAGTGCGTGCTGCCGTTGTTAAAGCAATAAGGGATTTTTTTGACGGCAACGGCTTTAAACTTATGGATTCACCTATACTTACGCCGAGTGCTTGCGAAGGAACATCAACCTTGTTTGAAACAAAATATTTTGATTTAGGCAGTGCTTATTTATCACAATCAGGACAATTATATGCTGAAGCATCGGCAATGTCTTTAGGAAAGGTATATACTTTCGGTCCGACATTCAGAGCAGAGCGTTCTAAAACAAGAAAACATTTAACGGAATTCTGGATGGTAGAACCTGAAATGGCTTTCTTTGATATAAACGATGATATGGATTTAGCAGAAGATTTAGTAGAATATATTGTTCAATATTGCTTAAAGAATTGCCAAAAAGAGTTTCAATTATTAGAAAGAGATACCACTAAATTAGAAAAAGTTAGACGACCATTCCACAGAATGTCTTACTCTGATGCGGTTGATTGGCTTGTTGAAAATAAGATACCGTTGAAAAAGAAAATTGATGGGCAAGAAGTTGATGTATTGCCGTTTCCTTGGGGGGAGGACTTTGGCACTGTTCAAGAAGAAGCATTGATGGAACAGTTTGAAAAGCCGTGCATTATACATCGTTATCCGTCAGAAATAAAAGCGTTCTATATGAAAAGAGACCCTAATAATTCGGATGTAGTGTTAGCAATGGATATGTTAGGTCCAGAAAAAGCAGGTGAACTTATTGGTGGGTCGCAACGCGAAGATAATATTGATTTTCTTTTAGAAAGGATAGAAAAACATAACTTGCCGTTAGAAGATTTCCAGTGGTATTTAGATTTACGAAGGTTCGGTTCTGTGCATCATTCGGGCTTTGGATTAGGAATAGAACGTGTAGTTAAGTGGATTTCAGGTGCAACGCATATCAGAGAAGTAATACCATTCCCGAGAATGATATATAGAATTGTGCCGTAGTATATTCAAAATATTTGTCAAAATATTTATAAACTATAGATTTATAAAAATAGAAGCAGAGACCACTCTGCTTCTATTTTTAATTTAGTTTGAAACTTGCCATTCCGAACTTATATATGTAATAATTGACCGCAATCCAATTTATGTCCTACTTGCATATAATGCTGCACCATACCCTCCCATAAGTTCAGGAATGTTAGAACAAATTACATTTTGTTCTACTAATTTTTCTAATGCTTTGATTATAGATTTATTTCTGAATGTTCCACCTTGAACTACAATGCTATTTCCTAATTCAGAAAGATTTTTTATTTTCAATACTTTATATAAACAATTCTTAACTACTGAATAGGCAAGTCCTGCTGCTATGTCTGATACTGTAGCCCCTTCACGCAAAAATTGTTTTACTTTTGAGTTCATAAATACCGTGCAACGTGTTCCTAAATCACAAGGATGGGTAGCAAAACAAGCACTTTTTGCAAAATCTGATACACTATATTTCAAACTATTAGCAAAACCTTCTATAAAACTTCCACAACCCGAACTACACGCCTCATTTACTTCTAAACGGTTTATAGCACCATTATCCACAAATATTGCCTTCATATCCTGTCCTCCTATATCTAAAATGAAACTAACATCATCTTTAAATTTTCTTGCTGCTATATAATGTGCTATTGTTTCAACAATACCATAATCAATATTAAATGCGGTTTTAACAAGGTCTTCACCATATCCTGTAACAGCACTTTTAGTTATTTTAATTGTTTTGTTTGATTCATCTAATTTCTGTTGCAACTCAGAAAAACCTTTAACTATTGTTTCAAGTGGCTTGCCATTATTCTTATTGTAGTAAGAAAATACTATGTCTTCGTTACTATTTATGACAACTATTTTTGTAGTTGTTGAACCTGAATCTATTCCACAATAAAACTTATCATTATTATCTATTTCACTGATATCAACTATCTTAATTTTATTTTTTTCTTTTTCAATATTCCATAAATTAAAATCTTTTTCGTCATTAAAAAGTATATCCAAACGCTCTGTATAATTATCCGTATTAAAATCATCATAATTTTGAATTAGATTCAGAAAGTCCGAAATATTTGTTTCCAATCTACATTCGTTCCCTATCGGTTCATATATAGCACAGCCCCAAGCAGGTATATATTGAGAATGCTCAGACATTACACAATCTTCTTCTTTTAGATTTAATTTAGACATAAAAAACTTCGGCAACTCTGACAGAAATGTTAAAGGACCACCACAAAAAAACACTTTCGGTATAATATCATATCCTCGGGCTAATGATGTTATTGTTTGCAATGTTACTGCATTGAAAATAGATGCCGCTATATCTTCACGAGAAACATTTTTCGCTATTAAATTCTGAACATCTGTTTTTGTAAATACACCACATCTGGACGCTATTGGATAAATATTTTTGTAATTAGAAGCAAGGTTATTTATTTCTAACGCATCTATTCCTAATAATGATGCAACTTGGTCTATAAAAGCACCCGTACCACCAGCACAACTACCATTCATTCGTATATCTGGCACCTTTCCTTCTTCAAAAAATATCATCTTCGCATCTTCGCCGCCAATATCTATCAAAGTTTTTATATCACTATATCGCTGCTTTATCACTTCTGCGGCAGCAAGCACTTCCTGCTTAAAAGGTATATTAAACTTTTCGCAAATGCCCATTCCTGCCGAACCAGTAATTAAAATACTAATTTTTGAATCACCTAACTCACTTTTTGCCTTAAAAAAAGAAGTAGAAAGCGAATTCAATATATCTGCATTATGCCGCTGATAATCCGAGAACACTATATTTCCACCATCAGTAAATACTACTTTTACGGTCGTAGAGCCAATATCTATACCTACTTTGTAAAATTGCTCCATACTATATTACATTTTTCATTTTATTAATATTAAATTTTTGTTAGAAACATATAAAAAAATATTTTTTATATAGTTTTTATAGTTTTTATATCTTTTATATACAATTTAATATAAAACAGATACTTTTCATATCTTTTATATAAAAGTATTTCTTTAAAGAAATATTTTTATATACTTTATATACTTTTTATATCTTTCAGATACAAAAATACTATTTTTTTATTAGATTTATATATTATAATACAAATATGTGTAAAAAACATCACACTTTTTATTTTTTTTTTATTTTTTTTATTTTAATAGTTGTTTTTTAATTTTTTTTTTGTATTTTTGTATAACATATAAATGTATTGTAATGTAAAATAAAAAATATTAATGAAACATTACAAATTGAAACTGAAATTTATTTTAATTTAATATAGGATTATTTATATGAAAAGATTAATTTTATCTATCTTTTTATTAGTAGCACTCGGGTTTGCATCCATAACAGGAACGCTTGCAGCAAACACTTATTCAGTGACTACAATCGCATACGACCATGGGAGTGTATCTCCATCATGGACGAACTATCAAGTGGCTATTAATACGCCCATAAATGTTATTGCTATACCTGACCCTGGATGGGAAGTGGATTATGTAACTATAAATAACAATATTGTTACATCTATAACAAATAACATTTGTTTTGATGGTCCTGTTTTAATGGATATGGTAATAAAAGTATACTTTAAAACGGATCAAGTAACTTACACCATCAATGCAACCGCAGGCCCAAATGGTAATATAGCACCTTCGGGAATAAAAACTTATATTGAAGATGATGAACCTTGTTTCAACTTTTATCCAGATAACGGTTATGAAATTGACCAGATAATTGTTGATGGCAATCCAATATCTCCAATAGTAAATCCATACTGTTTTGACCCGCTTAATGCTAATCATAACATCCAAGTTACTTTTAAGGAAGTTCCACCGGACCCAGAATACTACGATGTAACTATTACTTGGAAATATCTGAATGAAGATAATGAGGAAGTTGCAAGTGGTGGAATTACTTCAAATCCAACACAAGGTGTTAATCCTTATTTAGAAGGCACTAATGTAACTGTAAACTTTGTTAAACAAGCAGGCGGTTCCACATTTGACATTTATGAAATTGTTTTAGATGGTATTCAGGTTTACTACGAACCTGACCAACCTCTTACTTTTCCAACAAGTTGGAACGTTACTCCTGCTATAGAACAAGACCATACATTGGACCTTACTTTCAAAAATTATGGAACAGGAATACAATATATAGAGATTCCTTCATTGGCAATTAGTCCGAATCCAGTAAGCGAAATAGCAACAATAACTAAAGATGCAGATGTTATATTTACTCATATAGAAATAGTAGATATTATGGGTAATACTGTATTGTATATAGCCAATCCAACAACTGATACTATTGATTTGTCTTTGTTGCCAATAGGAGGTTATATAGTTCGCTTCCACACAGAAAAAGGATTAGCGATTCGTTCTATCATTAAAAAATAGAACTAAAAAACTAAAAAAAATAGTTGAGTAAAAAAGGACACCTTGCAAGCGTGGGTGTCCTTTGTTTTTATAAGTATTATACAAACATAATATTAAAATTATGCTTGCTTTTTATTGTTTAAAAAATATTATTTTTGTGAAAAATAATAGATAGCAGAATGGAAATAGAAAAAAATAATTATCCCGAACTAATTGAAAATAAATTTGAATTCAAAATTCCTAAAGGACAAAGACCAATTCGTCTTGATTCTTTTTTAACAAATTCTATACACAATGCAAGCAGGAATAAAGTTCAATTATCAATAGATGCGGGTAATGTTTTAGTTAATGGCGAAAAGAAGAAAGCAAGTTATAAAATAACTCCATCGGATGAAATTACTTGTGTTGTTAATCAATTACCTCCTATTGAACTTGTTCCCGAAGATATACATATAGATATTATTTATGAAGACGAACATTTATTAGTTATAAATAAAGCAGCAGGGATTTGTGTGCATCCGGGTGTAGGAAATAGATATGGCACATTAATAAATGCTTTGTTATTTTATTTTGGTTATAGGGAAAATATTTCTTTTAATATAGAAGAAGATGTAGAAGATAGTGAAATAAACTTTAATAATCAATTTCAGTCCGATAATAGTAATAATAATATAAGACCAGGATTAGTTCATAGAATAGATAAAAATACTTCAGGACTACTTGTTATTGCAAAAAATCAGTTCGTTCATAATAAATTAGCAATCCAATTCGCAAATAAAACAACAGAACGTGAATATAATGCTATTGTATGGGGAAAACCAAAGTTTGAACATATTAGAATAGAAGGAAATATAGGACGTTCTAATAAAGATAGAACATCTTTTGCCGTATTATATAAAGACGGCAAGCCCGCAATAACAGATTGTTGGGTAATAGAAAGGTTTAATTATACTTCTCTTCTCAAATTCAAATTGCTGACAGGCAGAACCCACCAAATACGAGTTCATTCAGGTAGTATTGGACATAAATTATTCGCCGATGAGCGGTATGGGGGGAACATTATTTTAAATGGAAAAGAAAATCCACAATGGCGAAACATTGCTACAAAACTTTTAGTATCGTATCCCCGACAAATGCTACATGCTAAAACATTAGGATTTGTTCATCCAATAACAAAAGAAAAGATGCTATTTAATTCAGACCTACCTGCTGATATGCTTTCTGTTATGAATGCAATGCGTGATTTTTCATTAACGGATAGATGATATTTTGCTTCTGTATTAAAAAATATAATTTTTTTATTTTTTTTTATTATTTTAGTATTTTATAAAAATATTATTGTATTATGAAAAAAATATTAACAATAGTTTTCTTATCTTATTTTATGTTGGGCTGTAGTTCAGAACCAAATCCTGTAGGTGCATATACTCCGTCTGAAGAATTTTATTTGCGTGGCGATGAGGCAAAAACATTAATACCACTGCTTTATGGTTATAAGTGGACTTATAGAGTAGACACAGGCACTGAAGAAAGACCAACGGGTAGTGTTCGTTATCTTTTAGATGATGACGTTATAGATTATGTTGCCATCTTACCTGTTCGCCAATACGACAATAACGAGGGTTGGGGAAGGTATGAGTATATGGCACTCTGTTATATTACTGTTAACCAAAAAGTATTTTTTTATATGAACGAAGCCAACAAAATATATGTTGGCAGATATTTACAGGCAGATAATAATGGGTTTGAGTCCGTAATGTGGGACTATGAATTACCTATTTACTCTACGGAATCATCTGCAAGGTCTTTCGTCTTAAATAGAAATGTTACTACACCTAACACAGACGAAGATTATTTGCATGAAAAACCAGGATACTATACTATTGATGTAGAAGTAGGATTCCCTGATTTTAAAAAATATACAGAATGCAAATTATTTGAATGTAGAAATAAGCGTAACTCACCTGATGACCCTATTAGAATTAACAGATTTTACTTCAAACACGGAAAAGGTTTGGTTCGTTTTCAGCAATTTGCTTTATCGCCGACAGATTCTACTTTAATAATATTATTTAAGCAAGATTTAGTAGAATCCAATAATTGATTAAGAATTGTTTCTAAATATCGGAGTGGCAATCCAAGAATAAAATATAAAATGGATTGCCACTATATTTTATGGTGATTATTAATTTCATTTTTTGAAAATAAAAAAAGCGAGAACTTTATTGTTTTATTTGTCTATGAGGTTAACCACTACCTTGCAATCAAATAAGTAAAGCCCACGCTATTGCGCGAGCATCAGTTTTTACTCTTGATTGCTTTTTGAAATCGTGGTTATTTCATAAACAAGTTTAAATCTAAATGCTTTTATCTTTTTATTAAAAAAAAAAATATTATAAAAAAAAATAAAGTTAAAATATCTTAATCTATTTCTTTTATAAATATTTATTCTTCTGAAATATTTCCTTCCACTAAACCCATTAGTTTATCTTGAATATGTGATGATATACTTTTAAACTCTAATTCTTCTAACGTTTTTGTAATACCATTTATTCGAAGTTCAGCAGTTTCTAAATCACCTTCTTCTATTAGTTTGCTTATAAGATTATGCAAACTATCTACAAGTTTTTGATGTAAAACAGAAGTTTTTTTTAAATCATCTGCAAGTTTGCAACCTCTTTTATAATTATCTTCTAATGATTTAAGAAGCCGTTCAGCTCTTTCTTTATCTACGTTTGTCATTTTTTTATAATGTGTAAATATTATTTTTACAAATATAAGATTTTTTTACAAAAAATTAATAGCAGGATTTATTATTATATATTTAGGTGATTATACATAACTTTATACATAAAATATAAAATTGTTTTTATATAATTTGTAAAAACAAAAAAAACATTCTACTTATAAAGTAGAATTTTCTATAAAAATTATTGTTAATTCTACTTATAAAGTAGAATTTTCTATAAAAATTATTGTTAATTCTACTTATAAAGTAGAATGTTATATAAATATGAGTGTTTTTATTAGTTCTTAAAATGAATATACTCTAAATCTTTTTCATTTATTTCGTCTTCTTTTTGAATTAACTCCGCAACATTTTGATTTAAATCATTCAAATAATAATAATGTAAAACAAAAATTAAAATTATTATTATTATTATTAGCAATATTATTAACATTATGCACTCCTGTTTTTAATTGCTAAAAATGCAAACAAAAAAGTTCTATTTACTAAAATAGAACTTTTTTGTTTAAGAAAAACATTATGTTATTCTCTGGTTCTCAATACTAATGGCAATGTGATGAAAATATACGTTGTATCATCTTCCATATTCTCTATAGTAAATGTTCCCATCATACGGGCTATTAATGAAGATATCATTGCTATATCTAACATAACATCATCAGTGTCTTCACGCAATCGTTCTATAACTTTTGCAGGTGCTTCATTATATATAGCGGTTATTCTTTTAAGTTCTGAAAAATAAGTGGCTTCTATTATTATTTCAGTAACGCCTTCTAATTTATTTTCGTTAGCAGAAATATTAATTTTATTATTAATATTATCAACTGTTAAAATTCTAAATATTTTTATCCACACATCAAACATAATAGAATCATCTACTATGATACATGCTTCTTGCCCATTTTCAGAATAATTAATATTGATACTTCTTCTATCTTTTTTAAACTTTTCTAATACAGGATTAACAGTATCTCCTATTTTATGTATAGCCACTTTAGACATAGTATTAGTATCTCCGACAGTTGCTTCGCTTATATCGTGGATGTAAGTAAAGGCACTTTCAGCACTTTCATATGCACTTCCAGCATATACTTGTAATTCCTCATCATTATCAAACGCTCCTGAAGTGATAAGTTGCAAATAGCCCATCATACCTGTTAATTGATTACGCATCTCGTGACTTAATTGTATCATTAAGTTTACTTTTGTAATGGAGGCCTCTTGCTCGAAACAATTAGCAAGTTCTATTTGTTTCGAACGGAATTTTATTTCTTCTGCCGCTAATTTTTCTGCTGTCACGTCTCTACCTATTACATAGATTAGGTCTTCTTTTTCAGGTTTAGTAAAACTAAAATTCAACCACAAGAAACCTTCGGTAGTATTTTTTACTTTAATATCTATTCTTTGATTTTCTACTTTATTTGAAAGAACTTCATTCCAAAGTTTAATATCTTTATCGCTATATAGATATGAAGTAATGTTTTTGCCGACAACTTGGTCACTTGGCTCTCCTAATAACGTATTAGATGCAGGATTCATAGATAACCAATCTCCTTCTTTAGAAGCAATAGCAATAATATCACGTGAGGTGTCTAATATTCTTCTTTGCGAAGCGGTCATACGTTCTGCAATTTCTTCTGCACGTGCTTTTTGAGTTAATAGTATTAATATCAAAAGAAATGCAAGGGCACTTAACGCCAACGAAACAATTAATACTATAGCAGACAATTTTGCCTTTGTTAATCCAAAAGTTGGAACAGTAGCAAACTTAACAATTAGTTCTCTATTTGCTATCTTGATAATAACTTCTTGTTCAAGTAGTGGTTTTGTATTAGCGAACTGCTCGTAGTTATCAGATTTAAACACTATATTTTTTTCGCCTGCGGTGTTTTTATCTATAATAGAAAAATATACATCAGTGTCTGTCGTATCAGTGTGGTCCGAATCCCTGCCTTTAATAGCATTTAAAAAATATGTACTGGCGTTAATCTCCATAACAACAGAACCTAAAAACTTTTTCTGTAATTCTTCTGTCGAAGTAAAGTTTATAGTTCTATCAAATACAGGTGCTATTAGTGCAAACGATAATGTATCAGGTCGCAAATTAAAGAACTCTGTAGACACCATTATATTTTGCGATTGAGCAAACTCTATAGCGTCTTTCATTATATCTTGAGAAGCATAATCAAATGCTAATCTATGAGTATTTAGTTCATAATTAACTATATGAACTATTGGATAGTAATAATCCCTGATAGATTGAGGATGTAAATTGTAATGATTATAGCCCTGACGTAAAGCATTAAAACGAAACTCAGGTAAATAACTATGCGATACTTTAGGAGCATAGTTAAAACTCATTATAGCAGGAAAGTTCTTCACTGGAACTGCCCCGTTTAATTCAAAGTAATCTCTTACTACTTCCTCTACTTGATAATATAACCCTTGTGTAGATTGCATCACTTGATATAATCTGTCATATTGGTTATTGAGACGAGATGTTACAGATAGATATGCTTTTTCAAACTCATTATCTAATTCATCATTCATTCTATCTTCAACAATATTTTTGATAAAATAACTACCGACAGCCAATAATATTAATACAATGTATGCTATCCACGTTTTAGAAAAGTCAAAGATAACATTCTTTTTCTTTGAACTTATTTTTATTACATCTTCAAAAGTATTTTTTTTGATTGTTTTCAATTTCTTACTCCATTATTGATCAATATGTTTTTTTATTTCCTCTATAAAGGCATTTGTGTTAATTGGCTTAGGTAAGTATCCATTAAAGCCCAACTCTTTAAATTTCGCAGCGTCTTGTTCTGTTGCGAATCCAGTAACAGCAATAACAGGAACATTAGAACAATGTGGAATTGCTCTTACTTTTGAAATCAAATCTGTGCCATTAATATCAGGCAAAAGAATATCTAAAACTAATAAATCGGGCTTTAGATTAGGTAAATTTTTTAGAACAGATTCGCCATTTTCGAAATCTGTTACTTCGTAGCCCTGCTTTTTTATTAAAGTGCAGAACAACTTTCGTATTGCAGTATTATCTTCTACAACTATTATACTTTTCATAATACACCATTAGAATTTAATAAATGATATACAAAAATATAAAAAATATTTATAAAAAACATTATAATTTTATTTTTTTTGAAAAAAAAACCGTCATACCGAATTTATTTCTGCATTTCCTTATTAAATTAAAGTTATGAAAGATTATATTATGTCAAAAAAAACATAAAAATTATATTTATAATGTGCTAAAATTAATAAGAAAAAACAAAGTTATCTTGAACCTTAAATATAGATTGTATTTTATAAAGACAAATATTTTTCATATACTATTTGTGGAGTTATGTTTTTCATACATTTAAAAGTTTTACGAGGACATTTTTTTTCACCATGTATAGAACAAGGATGACAAAACAACCCAGTATCTTCAACAAATAAAGATCTTTCAGCCAATGGTGTAAATCCAAAATTAGGTGATGTAGCACCATATATAGTTAATGTAGGTATATTGAAAAGCGAAGCAAAATGAGTCGGAGCAGAATCATTCGTTATAACTAATTTTGAATTACGAACTAACTCTAATATTTGTGGAATACTTGTTTGTCCCGATAAATTATGTACTTCTGTCCTTTTTGCAATATAATTACAAGTTTCTATATCTTCTTTCCCACCTATTAAATATACGTCTTCGCCATTTTGTTTCAACATAAGTGAAAGTTCAACAAAATAATCTTTATCCCATTTTTTCGTTTCCCAAACAGAACAGGGAGCAACTAATATGGGCTTCTGAAAATTTGTATCAATTACATTAGTAACAAAATTGAAATCAGATAAGTTTTTATTTACATATTTCAAGTAGTCAAAGTTTTCATTAATAGTTGTAAATACTGCTAAACATTTCCTATTTCGTTCTAATTCATGTATAGTTTTATCATATTTTATTCTTTTATCCAATAGAAAAGAAAGCGAATTTTTATCAAAGCCAATCTTTTTACCTGTATTGATTTTATTTACTAAAATAGCAGTTCTAAAAGAACGATGAAGTGCAAATATATAATCATATTTAGTATTATTTAAGTGATTTGCTAATTTATTAATACCTTTTAATCCTTTATCTTTATTGCGTTTTGAAAATATTATTGGATTATCTACAAACTTAAAACAACGCAGTATCTCACAACCAACTTCAGTAGAAACAAAATTAATTTTGCATTTTGGGAAGTTTTCTTTTAGTTCATTTGCAAAAAATACTGACAATGCAATATCTCCTATAAATGCTGTTTGTATAATAAGAATTTCCATAATTGCATAAAATATTATATTGTTGTAATTTACAAAAATATTATAAATAAAATACTATAATAAAAAGAGCAGTTTAATATTTTTATAAAAAAAATCTGTATTTTAAAGTAAGTATTAATTAATAAAATAAAAAAATATTATGAAAAAAATTGTTTATTTAATCCTACTATTAACTTCTTTTAGTGTTACATCTAAAGCACAAGAGATAGAGTGTCAAGTAGATATAGTAACAGAATCCTTACCCCGAGAACATATTATGAATTTAGAAACATTCAAGGGAAAAATAACTGATTATATTAATTCAAATAAGTTCTCAGATGTTGAATGGGAAGGACCTAAAATCACCGTAGTTATTTCAATTCAATTAAGCCCGATAGGAGCAAAAAACTATTCTGCTAATTTATTTATTGCAGCAAAAAGAACAATATCAGACGAAGATGACGAAGAAGTCACCGCTATGATGTTTGAAGACCAAGGAAAATGGAACTTTGAATATTCGGGCAGTTTGTCGCTTTCTTTTGATTATAATAGATATGACAATATATCATCTATTTTAGATTTTTATATGTTAATAATTATTGGATTAGACCTTGATAGTTACAGCGAATTAGGTGGTGACAGGTGCTTCCAAAGAGCGAAAAATATTTTTGATATAGCGTCTTTGCATAATGCACACGGCTGGGGAACATATTCTGATGAGTATGGTAGACATACTTTAATTGGTGATTTAACTTCGCCAAGATTAGATGGCTTCAGAAAATTAGTTTTAGAATATTATTTAGATGGACTTGAATTATTAAAGTTCCAAAATGATGAAGCACTTTCTAACATAGCATCTACAATTAATGCTATGGCTAATTTTAAAGAAAGATATATTAATCGTTCACATTATATTGATGCGTGGTTTTTTACAAAATGCAATGAATTATGTGATATATTTAAAGGGTATCCCGATAAAAGAGTATTCAGTAACTTAATTTATCTTGACCCAACAAATACTATCCGATACGAAGCCGCAAAAGAAAATAAAAGAAAATAAATATTTATTTTTTCAAATTAATTTCGTATTTT
>Ga0082212_10005688_pt1 | contig 16905 bp, 8 predicted proteins | sample TergutNt197P3_FD_71548 | JGI IMG/M metagenome (GOLD analysis project Ga0082212, IMG submission 71548) | Neocapritermes taracua P3 segment gut microbial communities from Petit-Saut dam, French Guiana - Nt197 P3 | ecosystem: Host-associated > Arthropoda: Insects > Digestive system > Gut ... | reverse complement strand
ACCGTCCGGTAGATTCGGCCGTCACCATGCTTCAAAACAAATTTGTTAAAAAACCGGTAATAGCACAGGCGAACATCAAAGCCTTAGTCGATGGTTACCATTATGGCCATAATATACAGGCTTCTGTCTCTACTTACCGGATTGAGGGCAAAAAAGTAGAACCGGGTTTTTATAAAGACATTAATGGAAACGATGCTGTTTCTTACGGTTTGATAGCCGCTGCCGAAAAAGCCGGATTACAACTGTTTTTAGGCAGTTATCCCATCACACCCGCTTCCGAGATATTACAGGAACTGTCAAAACATAAGCATCTTGGCGTTATCGCCATGCAAGCCGAAGACGAGATAGCCGGCATATGCACGGCTATCGGCGCAAGTTTTGCCGGTTGTCTGGGAGCAACATCAACATCCGGCCCCGGTCTGGCTTTGAAAAGCGAAGCCATCGGACTGGCTGTCATAGCCGAATTGCCCTTAGTGGTGGTGGATGTTCAACGCGGAGGCCCCTCGACCGGAATGCCTACGAAAAGCGAACAGGGCGATCTGATGCAGGCGCTGTATGGCAGGAACGGGGAAAGCCCTGTCGTCGTGTTAGCGGCTGCCACACCGACAGACTGTTTCGATATGGCATTCTGGGCTGGTAAACTGGCGGTGGAGCATATGACGCCGGTCGTCCTGTTGACGGATGGATTTATTGCAAACGGTTCGTCTGCCTGGAAACTACCCGATTTAAACGCCTATCCCGAAATAAGGCCCAATTATATTCATAATTATACGGACGATACCCCCTGGAAAGCGTATCACAGGGACAAAGAAAACTTTGTCCGTTATTGGGCAATCCCCGGAACAGAAGGTTTTACCCACCGGATAGGAGGGTTGGAAAAAGACTACCACACAAGTTCCATCTCGACAGAGCCGATGAATCATCAGAAGATGGTTTTGACGCGTCAGGCAAAAATCGACTATATTACAAATGTCATACCCCATGTTGAGGTGATCGGCGATGACGACGCCGATTTATTAATCGTAGGGTGGGGTGGCACGTACGGACATCTGTATGAAGCCATGGAAATCATGCGGATGAACGGGGAAAAAGTCGCATTGGCGCACTTCCGTTTTATCAGCCCCTTACCTGCGAATACGGCGGAAGTACTGCAACGATTCAGTAAAGTAGTGGTGGCAGAACAGAACAACGGTCAGTTTGCAAATTATCTTCGCAGTAAAGTCGATAATTTTAATCCGTTCAAATTCAACCGTATAAAGGGGCAACCGTTCATTGTCGGACGTCTCGTTGAAGAATTTTCCCTGATGATTAACAGTTAGTAGTTTGTGACAGAAAAATAAATAATACATTTAATAAAAAAAAGATTATGAATACTACATACGAAGCGAAAGATTATAAAAGCGATCAATATGTGCGCTGGTGCCCGGGTTGCGGCGACCATGCGGCATTGAGTTGTATCCATAAAGCCATGGCAAGGCTTGGCGTTCCGCCCCATCAGATGGCGGTTCTTTCAGGCATAGGTTGTTCGTCGCGCTTACCATATTATATGAATACCTACGGTTTTCATACAATACACGGACGTGGAGCCGCCATTGCCACCGGCGTGAAAGTTGCCCGTCCCGACTTGAATGTGTGGCTTATTACCGGCGACGGCGATTGCCTTGCTATCGGCGGGAATCATTTCATACATGCGGTGAGGCGCAATGTCGACCTGAATATTGTCCTGTTCAACAACAAAATCTATGGATTGACGAAAGGACAGTATTCCCCGACGTCCGAACGCGGATTCGTTTCAAAAAGTTCTCCCTACGGGACAGTTGAAGAACCTTTTATTCCTGCAGAGTTAACTTTAGGAGCCAGGGGTACTTTTTTTGCGCGTGCCATCGATGTCGATTTACCGAACCTGACGGATATACTGGAGACTTCGGCGCTTCATAAAGGCGCTTCTGTCATTGAAATATTGGTGAATTGCGTCATATTCAATAGTGGAACACATGCGAGTATTGCAGACAGGGAACATCGTGCGGAACGTACCATTCTGCTTCGTCACGGAGAAAAAATGATCTTCGGTAAAGAAAAGGAAAAAGGACTGGTATTGGACGGTTTACGGTTAAAAGCCGTAACAATAGGTCAGGATGGCTATACACCGGATGATATCCTGGTACATGATGCAAAGGAGACAGATATTACATTGCACACGATGTTATCGATGATGGGCGGCGCACTACCGGTTGCCATCGGCGTCATCCGCGATGTGGAAGCTCCCGTTTACGACGAATCGATTCATCTACAACTTGAAGAGGTCAAATCAAAGAAACCTGCACGTACACTGAACGAAATGCTCATGGCCGGCGAAACCTGGGAGATAAAATAGATTATGCTGGAAGAAGGAAATATTAATAATACTTTAAACTAATAACAAAATGAAAAGACGTGATTTTATTACAACGGCGGCATGTTCTCCCGTTATCCTGGGAGGTGCATCGTTATTAAACAGTTGTTCCACGAGCGAACGATCGGGAATATCCAAACTGTTGACCCGCGAAGAATTAAACCTTCCCGCCTCACTGGATAGGGCGGCCGACGGCAAGGCGCTGCGTTTCGGACTGATCGGATGCGGCGGCAGAGGTACCGGGGCTGCGATGAATTTATTGGATGCAGGCGACGACTTATCTATTGTTGCCATTGCCGACGCTTTGCCCGACCGATTGGCTTCATGTTTGAAAACGCTAAATGAAAAGGGTAAACAGAACATCACGGAAAAGAATGCTTTTCTTGGTTTTGATGGATACCGGAAAGTAATAGACAGCGATATTGACGCCGTGATCATCGCCATCCCTTCACGTTTTCATCCGAAGACGTTCGACGCCGCTATACAAGCGGGAAAGCATGTGTTTATCGAAAAACCTTGCGCAGTCGATCCGGTTGGTGTCCGCAAGTTTATGACAACCGCCAGGCAAGCCGACCAGAAAGGACTTTCTGTGGTATGCGGAACGCAACGTCGACATGGCAAGGAATATATTGAAACATACCGGCAGGTGGCATCGGGATTGATTGGCGAGATCGTAGGAGGAAGTTGTTACTGGGCTACAGGTAGGACATGGTACACCAACAGGAGACCGGGCTGGACGGATACCGAATATGTGTTGCGCAACTGGCTGAATTTTCCGTTTATGGGAGGTGATGTCATCGTCGACCATCACATACACAATCTGGACGTCGTTTCCTGGTTTATGGGTAACAAAGCGCCGGTCAGCGCCATGGGGTTCGGCGCCAAGGTTCGTCCTTCGTTAGGATGCAAATATGACTTTTATGCCGTTGATTACGAATTTGAAAACGGTGCGCATATCGGGAGTTATACCCGTCATATCGACGGATGTACAGATAGAATAGGTGAATTTCTTATAGGTACTAAGGGAAAAACTAATTGTGTGAATACCATCTGGGACCTTGCAGGCAACGTAATATGGAAATATCCGTACAGGAAAAACGAAAAGGGAGAAGACATGCCCGAAATGGATCATTATGTGCGGGAACATATCGATTGGGTAACGTCGATCCGTACCAACCGGCCATTGAACGATGCGCACGACATGGCGCGTTCGACTATGATTACCATTATGGGAAGAGATTCGGCGTTCACGGGAAAAGCCGTTACCTGGGACGAGATCATGGCAAGCATGGAGGAACTGGGTCCTGAGATTACGGAAATGGGCAATTTGGACATCCCGCTGGATCATCCGCTTCCGGGAGTGGAAAGCAGATTCGGATAAAATGGCGATTTCTACTCAAATGAATCATGTGTAAATGTAATGTCGCAGCATAAGGAAATATTAAAATGAAAAAGAACAATGTGAATTTATCGTGCAACAGTTGCGTTCATTCACGACGCGCTTTTTTAGCCAGTTGTGCCAAATGTATAGGAGCGGCAGGCGTCTTATCGGGCTTCGTCGTTCCAGAGTTGCTGACATCTTGTCAACCTGCTTCCAGGACGCGCATGAAAGTCAGGGTCGTTTTTGTGCTTACCGAACCTGTCCTGACTACGCACGACTGGGCGCCTCCCGGCTATGATTTCAATCCCGTCATGGAAAATATAATGTCGGTACTGTCAAGCGGGTGTCCGGGAATCGAGTTTGTTCAATCGATGGTCGCCAATGGAAACGAAGCGGACAAACTCAAAGACGCCGACAATGCCAAAGGAGACATTGAGGGGTATGTTGTCGTCCAAATGACCTGCTGGAACCAGGCTGTCGAGCAGTTGGCTGAATCCGGAAAGCCGGTTCTCTATGCGGACTATCTCTATGCGGGCAGTGGAGGATTCCTGCGATTCGTCTCAAAATTGATTTATAACAAGGCGGAAAACTTTGCTTATATTTCTTCCATGAATTATGAACATCTCGCCGCTGCCGCTAATTGTATGATCCTTGCCAAAGTAAAGGGCGGAAACAGGGCGTTTGTTGATGCCGTCGCAAAACTGCGCGTTGGAATCGCCTCAGGTGTAAAAGTTGATATGACGTGTATGGACGATAAGTTTGATACGCTTTCAATCGACGACCTGCGAAAAGAACTCAAGACAAAACGAATTTTGGAGTTCGAAAACGGTTGGGCAGACATCATTCCCGAGACGAAGGAATCGCTTGGCATTGAAATCGTCAGACGACCGTTTGCCGAATTGAACGATCTCTGGGAAAAGGCTGACAGGAACCATGCAATGGAATATGTCAGGAAATGGAAATACAACGCCGAGGCTATTGTCGATGTTTCCGACGATACGCTTGAAGAATCGGCTCGCATGTATCTGGCAATGAAGGCATGTTTGAATAACCACGACGCCTGCGGTATCACAATCAACTGTCTCGGCGGATTTTATGGCGGCCTCATTCAAGCCTATCCATGTCTCGGCTTCCACGAGCTGTTGAACGAGGGTCTGATCGGCGCCTGCGAATGTGATACTATTTCGACAATTACGATGGTCGCGACGACCACTTTGACAAAGGGACGGCCCGGTTATATTTCCGATCCGGTCATGGATCTGGCGACTAAGCAAATCATTTATGCCCATTGTGTTGCGTCGAATAAAGTATTCGGACCTGGCGGGGTTTCCAATCCATACACGATCATGACACACTCGGAAGACAGACAGGGCGCGTCGCTCCGCTCAACGCTCCCGCTCGGTTACATGACTACAACGCTTGAAATGCATCCGGGCAGAAAAGAAATACTGTTCCATCAGGCGAAAACAGTGGCAAACAGTTTGGTTGACAGGGCTTGTAGAACAAAGATCGCAGGTGTTCCCGTGGGGGACTTCGAAAAACTTTATAAGGAATGGTCGCCTTGGGGCTGGCATCGCGTCACCTATTACGGCGACCTGAAAGAGCCGATTTATGCGCTTGCCGACGCAGTAGGCTGGAAAGTGGTCGAGGAAGCGTGACTGGAAATATGAATAAAATTTCGATCAACAGGAGAAATTTTCTCTCAAGCGTGGCAACAATGGGGTTTACGGGCGCATTGGGAGTAGGAGGGGCTTTTGTCGGCAGGGTTTTTGGCGTCGGTGTAGGCGAACTAAATATGTCTTGCATGAAGCATAAATCCTATCTTGCTGGGGCAACGTCGAACAGCACGCCGAAACGCGAGTTTTTTGCGCTTTGCATGGATACGCACGACTCCCAAAAACGCTCTATCGAAGAGCAGAGCAAAATGCTTGCCGAACTTGGCTTTGACGGCGTCGGTCATCTCTGGCTCGATCATCTCGAACAACGCGTCGCTTCGTCAAAAGCACATGGACTGCGCGTTGTTCAAGTTTACATGAATGTAAACATTGCGGACGATCCGCCTTTCGATCCGAAACTCAAGGAAGCGCTGTCCTGTTTGAAGGGTGGACAGACGCAGTTAGCCATCATGATTTACGGCGGTAAACCTTCGGATCAATCGCTTGACGAAAAGGCTGTCGGCATTATTAAGGACATCGTCGGCATTGCCGAGCCGAACGACGTAAAAACGGTTCTTTATCCGCATGTGGAAGCATGGCTCGAAACCGGCGTCGATTGTGTAAGGATAGCCGAAAGGTTTCCTGATAAAAACGTAGGTGTGGAGTTCAATCTCTGCCATTGGGCGGCAGTAGATAAAATGGAAAATCTGGAAAAAACACTTAAACTTGCGGTGCCTTATCTTTCCTGCATCACGATCAACGGAATCGATATGCCGGAAGAAATTCAATCGCGCAACAATCGCGACGGGTGGCTTCAACCCCTCGACGCCGGTTCGTTCGACCAGAAAATACTCATGTCTGTCCTGGACGGCATCGCGTATTTAGGCCCTGTGGGTCTGCAATGTTACGGTATTCCCGGCGATGCCAAAATTCATTTGGAGCGATCCATGAAAGCATGGAAAAATTTGCAATAAACATACTCATCCATTCAATAATTTTAAATCAAAACAGTTATGAAAACTACTCGTCGTTCATTTCTAAAAACTGCCGCTTATGCCGGTATTGCGGCTCCTTTTGTTGTTTCGGCCCATCAGGTTCGAGAGGCGAAGGCTAACGAAAAGATTCGTCTTGGCGTGGTCGGATTAGGCGGTCGCGGGGCTTGGATCACCGATTTGTTTGTAAAAGACGGCAACTACGAAATCGTTGCCATTGCCGATTATCATCAATCTGTTGCCGACAATTGCGGTAAGCGGTTCAACATTCCGGCAGGAAAATGTTTCAGCGGTCTTTCCGGATATAAAAAAGTTCTCAACGAGAACATCGACGCCGTTGCACTGGAGGCTGTTCCGTATTTTTTTCCGGAACATGTTCGCGCTTCTGTTGAGGCAGGTAAACACATTTATATGGCAAAACCGGTCGCCGTCGATATTTGGGGTACCCGCACGGTAAGCGACCTTGCCGTCAAGTCGCAACAGAATAAAAAGGTCTTCCTGATCGATTTTCAAATTCCGACAAATGCAAACAATCAAAAAGTCCTTTCCTTAGTGAAAAACGGGGATATTGGTAATATCCATGCGCTGCAAACATGCTACATTACAGGATTATTCGCTGATCCTCCTTTTAAAAATTACGAAGAACGTCTGCAAAAATTGATATGGGTCAACGACGACATGCTTGGAGGCGGTTATCATGTCAATGCCTGTATTCACGGTATTGAAGCTGGCCTCGAACTTGTCAATGGCGAACTGCCTGTTAGCGCGCAGGGAAGTTCGCTTTGTTGCCGTCCCGATCCGCATGGCGACAGTCACAACATGTATAACTTGACGTTCGATTTTGCCGACGGACGGATTTGGTCGCACCAGGGGGTTCACCTTCTTTCTCCGTTTTGGGTGCGAGCCGTCGGTTATGGAGCGAAAGGAATAGCTGAAATCGGTTATACAGGCAACGCCCGCGTTCGTTTGGACGGGCGCGACAACGATTTGGGCGAAATCATTAATTTATATGAGGCAGGCGCCGTTTCCAACATTGCCAAATTTGCGAAGGCTGTGCAAAACGGCGATATCACGAACGATACGGTAAAAATCGGCATCAATGCCAATTATGTAACGATCCTCGGTCGGGAAACAGGCAAGCAAAGAAACAAGGTGACACTTGAAGGCCTGATCCGCGAAAACCACCGTTACGAATTGGATACAACCGGCTGGAAACAATAGTGTAACAAATATTCGATGACAATTGCCGCAATGAGTGAGATTATTCGTTCAGGGGCCGGAAAACTCCCTATCCTGATTACCGGGTTTCAGGGAGGCATCAGTTAATATGGTGGATTGGTACCACTTTGTCCAACGTCAGCCGAAACGACACAATGGCTGTGGACTTTTAATTATTCAACGATAAATGAGCGTTTTCATAATAAAATGCATGATTGTACAGCGCATGAAAAAAATAATGCGTGTTAATTTTGCATTCCAAAAATTTTAAACTACCTTTGCCCCGCTTTTCGGCAGGTCCCATAGCTCAGTTGGTCAGAGCATCTGACTCATAATCAGGGGGTCCTTGGTTCAAGCCCAAGTGGGACCACAAAGATACAGAGAGAGTTACAAGAAATTGCGACTCTCTTTTGTTTTTGTGTTGCATACAATTTTCATACAACTATTGAAAATCGGAAATTATATCGGGGTTGCTTAATTGGGAAAAATTAATATTTTTTCAATACATCATTTTTCATTACTGGTATACTTTCAATTATTTTCTGTGCTTCGTCTATTTGCATTTCGATTTTTTCTATTTCCGAAACGACTTTTTGCTGTTCGGAGAGAGGGGGGAGGGGAATAGTCAATGACGATAATAATATTTGGTTTAAACTTTTTATATTTGAACCGCTACTGTTTTTTGTTAATTTTTCTCGAACTTTCTTTGTTCGTAAATAATAACAGAGATATTTTGAATCAACTTTATTAAAATCCGGTCTAAGTCTTATCGTAAAGCCGGAAAAAGAAGTATTGGGTAACACTTTGTCTATCAATAAAAACCTCCCAACTAAAATTGCGGAACCATTTGAACGAACAACAAGTAAGTCATTTGGCTGCAAAAGATATTCTTCTGTCAAACTGCCTTCTATTTGAATCTGCTCTATCAAATCCAAGTTTGGCGTAATATTGTTTTGAAAATCGCTAACTCCAATTATATTTATGGTATCTCCTAAACTTTTACGGGAATAATTCAAACCATTTTTAAAAGAAACGATGTTTTCTAATTCAACAGAATCAAAATCGAGTTCTTCTAAAATATTTTCAATTTGTTCTTTCCCTTTTTCAATTTTCTCTTTCACATCAGCCTCTTTCTTTTCCAACACTTCTATTTCTGCAACAATTTTTTGTTGTATATCCTTGGGGGGGAGGGGGATTTGGATGTTTCTAAAATCAGATTTTTGCAAATGTTTCAACCCAACTCCTTTGAAATATAAATCATTTACAATGAGAATTATATTTTCTAAAAAATGAAAAATAAATTTTGTTTTAATTTTTTCTTCGTCATTACTTCTTATCACAAAAGTATCCGTTGAATAGGCGGCTTTTCCATTGTAAAACTTAACAATAGCGCTACCACCGGTTGATAAGTAAATATTTTGGTTATCAACTAAATATTCATCGTATTTAAAAACTGAATTTCCACTTGTAAAAAATGGATATTCACCCTCTTTCAAATCTTTTGCTGTTCCGACTTTTATGTTAGATTTGTTATTTTCAAATAAAACATCTCCTAACCTAATGAGTATCCACTTGCTCTTAATCCCCACTTTTTTTTTAATCGCCGTAGAAATATTTTTAGCAAATCCTGCACGGTCAAAAGTAAGCATATCCACTAAACGCAAACGGGAAATATTATTTTTCAAACTTTCATGAATTGGGAACTCATAATCATTTGAAAATGCTTTGTAAATATAGGTACTTGCCTTTTCCGGATTATCAAAAAGGTTATCGTCAAAAAGACGCGTACATTCATCAATGGTTTTTCCGCGTTGTATGGGGTGTATGCCTTCGCTGCCTCGACGGTTGGAAAATTCGTATCCCAAAAAGCGTTTTTCAGCATCTTTTTCGCCAGTTTTTACCAAAACAACTTTTTGCGGATATGCCAAAATGAAATACAGCAGTTTTTCTTTTTCGGTTTCAAGCAAGGTATCCCAAAATATTTTTTCGGTTTTGGCTTTTATCTTTTTTTGGTATTCTTTATAAATGTCGTGGTTAATAACCGCATTGACCGGCTCTTTTTTCAGCAGAGAAACATAATCCTCAAAACCGATATTTTCCCAAACATGATTTATATATTTGGTAATTGGTTTTTCAATGCCGTTTATGGTGTTGTCTTGGTAAGTATTTAGTGCGTTTTCAAGTCTCGCTGCAAAATTTTGGCAATCGTAATTGTTTCTGCGGCGCAAGAAAAGTACAACGGTATTTGTTCCCGTTGCCATAAAAGTGTTACTTCCCATCTCGGTAATGGCGACAATTTCAAAATATTTCAAAATTATTTCACGGGTTTTGGTATAAATTCCCTCGTTGCTCAGCATGGAACTCGGTAAAATGATACCTGCCACGCCGCCGTCTTTCAGTAGTTGTTTGGTGCGTTCTACAAACAAACATTCTATTTCGGAACTGTTATCTGTAAGAGCCTTGTACAATTCAAAATCATCTTTCCCATAATATTTACCGGCATTGTTTCTGAATGCTGAAACAGCGTAAGGCGGATTGGAAACTACAATATCAAATTGTTTGTTATCCTGAATACAATCACTGTCTTTTACCGACAGTTTCCCTTTATAGTCGGCGTGAGTAAATCGAGCCAATCCGTCGGAGTGAATTACATTTGCCAATCCGTCGCCGTGCAAATAACATCCCACTTTACCCACTTTAACCAAACGGTAATCTTTTTCTACTCCATAAATATATTTAATTGCCCATTTGAAATGGTCTTCTTTCCAATTTTTTATCGTTTTTACAATGCTTGCGTGATATTTTTTTTCGTCTTTTTTATCAATCAAACGCTGAATTTCGTGCATTGTTTCGGTTAAAAAATGCCCGCTACCTGACGCATAGTCCATGATGTATGGTAAAAGCGTATCGTTGTCAATTTTTGCCGCAAAAAGTTTTTCTTCAACAATAGTATCTATCGGCAAACTTTTAATAATAAATTGCGCTATTGGTACAGGCGTGAAGAATTGCCCGCTTTCTTGTTTCAATCCAGTTGTCAAAAGTAATTCAAAAAAGTCGGAGAGATATTGTTGTTTTTTGGCGTAACGCAACTTATATTTTTCTAAAAGTTGTACTATTTCTTTTATTACTATGACGTTCTCATCGAACGATTGTTCATCATACACGTCTTTAATAGCAAATTCATTGTTTTTTTCCAAACGTATTTTTCGGAAAACTTCCCAAATCGGTTTACGTTCTTGTTCTGTCAAATTGGGAAATTTGTTTTTAAATTCCGTTTCTGAAATATCGGTAACCACTTTTTCTAAAAATTCGTGCATACCGTTTTTATACAAATCAGTCAAACGAATTTGAAAACTCCGGTGATTATCCTTCTCGAAATAATTGTCTTCGTATTTAAAAGGCGTGTTGAACCATTGAAATCCCAACTCATTATTTGTCCCTTCATTTACTTTTTCGTCGTATATTTTGCAAAGAAAAAGGGTAAAAATACGATTAAAAGCATTACCCTTGTCAGAAACAACATTGTGCCGTAATATCTCTAAGAAACGATTAAAAATAAAACTGCTGTCTTCCTGTTTTATTTCTACTAAATCATTTATCGTCAACGCCTTACTTTCAAAATTATACGGTTTTACCCAACCTTCAAATATCCCATTATCTTTGGTTAATTTGTTCCATTTCTCATAGAAATCTTTCACATCGCCTGTGCGGTAATCATCCTCGATTTTTACAATTTCGTTCCGATATACTACTTCGTTACCTTTGAGTTCAGAGGCATAAAGCATTATCACATCGGCTTTTCTACTGAAAATATAATAAGTAAAAAGTTGTCCGCCGTCTTTTTTCATGCGGGCGAATGCCTTTTCAAACTCTTTGCCGTAAGTTTTACACTCAATCAGCAAATATTCCGAGCCGTCATCGCGTGTTACGCAAATGTCTAAACGTCCCGAAGCGCCGTGTCCGGCGCTCCACGTTTTTTCTAAAACTATATTGCCGGGTTTGTATCCTTTTTCTAACAAACGATTGACACATTCAAGTACTACGAAATTTTCGGATTGAAATAAGTTTTGGGTTGTTCTACTGTCAAACTTAATAAGATTGCCATAATTAATAATTTGCTTATCAAGGTCTATCTCAATACAATAATTGTCCGCTTGTCGATACGTCTTTGAGAAAACACCGACAAAACCATCTTTCGGATTGAAACCCAGCGATGTAAGCAAATTTCTGACATCCATGACGCTTTTTATTTGTTTGCGCAAAGATAGAGATTTTTCCATAATAAAAAAAATCATTTTAACAAGAAAATAACAAATAACTTACCCGTAAGATATTGTTAAAAGTTAATTATTGAGATGTATTGCTTCATTTTTCAATTTCTCTGCTACTTCAGTGTTCATTCGTGCCTTTTCCATTCTCTCTGCCTGCTTTCTGACCAAGTCTTCGTATTTCTCTACCTGCTTACGGATACTTTTGATGCTGTCGCCATACCTGAACTGACACTCCAGACGGTAAATGTTTTCTTCATTGGTTTGTCCCTGCATCCTGATATATCGGTATTTCAAGTCGCTGTCTCTGAATTGTTTGATACTCTATCTTTCCGATGAAAAGAAAAAGTATCGTTGTTGGGACGTTGTGATGTTGCAACATTGGTACGGCTATACGTTGGTATGTTTGGTTGTTGGAACGTTTGGTTATACAGCCGTTTGTTTAGCACAATCAGAAAAGAACCGATTTAGGGTTGTTATTGTACATGAAAATCTATGATTATTATTGTCCGGTAAAGTCGTAAAAATCTCTTTTTCGAGATATAACAGTCTAAAAGCCAGCGTATATTTATTTTGTTATAAAATACGATTGTCGATCTTACTTAACTTCAATCTTTTCGACATGGCGGATGATTCTGCCGTCGTTCGATATTCCTTCAATGACTACAGAATAGGTGGTTGGGGAATCGGATGTGTAAAAATCGAATGACGCTTTGCCTTCTTCTGAAATTAGCAGGTCGGGTTTCCAAAAGATGGTTGTGCGGTAATCGGGGAGAGCAAGATTTATTGATGCCGGCGTATCATATTTGGGTGAGAAGAATTCGACGGGTTTCTGATATCCTAACGGTTCGTAAGTAACGAAATTTATATTGGGAGTGGTTGGCGTATATGACGTCCCTTGTCTTAAAGAAATACTGATAGCGCCGTTACTGCCGCGTCCTCCAAAAATTGCGGCGCTAGGACCTTTAAAAATATCTATTGTCTCAATCTCATGGATAATCAAATCGTTCAATGAAATATCCATGGGAAAGCCGTCAACCAAAATAAGTGGAGTACTGTTTGAGCCCCGGATGAAAACATTTCCGTCAGATGTCACTCTTACTCCCGCAACCGAATAAAGCATATCAGCAACTTGTAGCGGGTTTCTTTTCTCAATATCTTCGCGATAAATGGTAGCATCCGAACTTGAATTCATCCAGAAACTTAGCCTCGCTTCATCTTTTTTCTCTATTTTTTTGGCGCTGACAACAACTTCCTGTAATTGTATCAGGCGCATGTCTTCATCATATTGCATGCGTTGCCTGGCCTTTTTATTAAAATCCGACACATCGACCGATGGCTTACTGTTGAAGGTTGACGGCAGCGGGCTTTTCTGTGCAAGCTTCAATGCCGGAAATTTTTCCTGATTAAGCATTAATTCAGCATGCAGCTGACCTTTTTGATTTTTAGCCTGTACCATGAATATGGTACTGTCCGGATAATGTGCATATAGTGAAAATGATCCGTTGGAACCGGTCTCAACCTGAGCAAAGTCGCCATCGCTTGAAATAATTAATACTTCGCTTTTCGCAGCAAATTTTCCAAATAAAGGTTTCTTAACCGACCCTGAAATCTCTTTCAAAACTTCAAATTCGATCTCGGGTAACTTATAATTCCCTTTGACCGCTTCGGATATGTCATATCGCCTCCAGCCGTTCGTCAGCATTAAAAGGTCAAGCGCAAATGCCGAATAGGCGTTATCCTGCAAATAATATCCCGGCGATTCGACTGTTCCCCTTATTTCGGATGAAAGCAGCAGACTGGCCGTTATCGTATGGAGCGTATCCGCCGACACATCGCTGTCATCTGTCACAGCCACCGAAAGATAGCCTGCAAGCGGATTCTCTTCCGGATCAGTCACGTATATTTCAGCGGTTACGTTTTCCCGCTTTTGATGGAAGGATTTATCCTGTGAAAATACGAGTTTGACCCGATCATTGTTTTTATTGAAAACTAGCCGTTCGCTGACCGGATTCATTTGTCCGTCAAACAGTACAAACTGTAAAATTCCCGAAGGAAGCCGGTCGCGGGAAAAGGAAATAAATCTTTTACCGTGATCCCATGAAGCAAAATAAAGAACCGTCCCGCGACAGTGAACAAGCAGGTAAAGAGGTTGCTCCGGCATATCGGGTGATTTGTTAATTCCTGCAAAAATACTCTTGCTTCTATTAACTGCGGTTATCGAATATGTTTTTTGAGCGCCCGGAAGTATAAACCGCTTTTCCTGTCCTCCCTGGTTTTTACATTTTAAAAAATAGGCTGTACCTGCTTCCGGCGTAAAATTAAAAGACCCCATACCCGCATGGAACGTCTTTACTTCTAAAATTTTATTTCCGTTATTATCAACGATTTCACCTGTAAAAGATTCCGAAGCGCCGTTTATGTTCAGCGCTTTGAATGCCACCCTGCATACTGCGTCTTCTGTCAGATAACCTCCTTCAGGAAAAAATGATATTTCATAATCATTGCCGGCGCCGGATTGTAATCCACGCTGTTTTGTATCCGCTTGCAAACTGTTTATCCGTATAGGCTTCTTAAAAAAATAATCATCCCCCAGGTTTTCCATATAACGCGTATAGGCTCTTAGCGTATAGTCGCCTTCCGGGAGGATTTCCGACAGAAACAGGTTTCCGTGAAACAGTCCGTACTCATCGCGGCTAACCATCATGCGATGCACAAGCGCACCGGAAGAACTGATCAACTCAATATACGCGTACTGACTGCATGTGGGCGACAGATGGGTTAATGCGTCGACAACATACGCCCTGAACCAGATTTTCTCGCCCGGAACGTACATGTTGCGATCCGTATGAAGATGAATTTTTTCCTGCGGATACAACTCCTGCTGATTTGCAATACTGTCCTGAATGGCGTCTAATGTCATCATATATTGGGCGTTTACAAGAAGCACGCTGATATTCAGAAAAAAAATAAATAGCCATCTCATAATGGTAAGCGGTAAAAGAATAATTTATGATTAGTGGTTACTTCCGGGTCCTCGTATCATAATTGTTTTTTTAAGGTACAAAAATAGTGCAATTCGGGAACAAAACAAAATTTTTATCCGTCCGTGTGTGATTTCGAAAATTTCATCTACCTTTGCAATTTATTAAAAAAAATCATCATGAAGACAATTTTTAGAAATTTTTTACGGACAATCCGCCAGTATAAATTAGCGGTAGCCCTGAACATACTGGGGCTTTCGGTGGCTTTTGCAGCATTTATCATTATCATGATTCAGTTGAATTATGACTTTGGTTTTGATAAATTCCACAAGGACCATGACAGCATTTTCCGTGTGGAATATTCACGTAATGCCGAATTTCAGACTCTTTTTACCCGCCCTTTTGCAGAGCGGTTCTTTGAATCTTCGCCTTATATTCTGGCGGGCGGGTTTACCAATTTTCGTGAAATACCTGTTTCCTTCCATGTGGAAAAGGGCGGCGAACAAATTACATACGAGGAAAACTCATTAACCGTATCCGCTTCTTTTTTCGACGTGTTTTCCTTTGATTTTGTAGAAGGTTCAAATGCCGGCGACATAGCGCCGGGAAGCACATTCATTCCGTTAAGTTTGGCCCGCAGGTTATTTGGAAATGAGTTGGCGGTAGGTAAACAGTTAGTCTGCAGCGACGGGAGACTTCTAACGGTGTGCGCGGTATATCGCGATTTGCCGACGGCCAACTCCAGTGTCGGGAATTGTATTTATTTCGACATACAGGGAGAAAATAAAAATGATTGGAGTAATTCGAATTATATAACCTATATTCGTGTGAATGACCCGTCAAATGTATCCTTGATCATTGAAAACTTCAAGCGGAATTTCGACCCTCCTGAAAACAGGATAGCACAATACAACTGGGAGGAATCAGGTACTGATTTGCGTCTCACCGCGTTAGCGGATTTACATTATGTGGCGGATGTGCGATGGGATAATACGCCAAAGGCAAGCAGACAGACCTTATTCATTTTATTTGCCATTGCCATCGTAATTGTCACTATTGCCGGGATCAATTTTGCCAATTTCGGTACGGCGCTTGCGCCCATGCGCGTCAAAAATGTCAATACGCAGCGCGTATTGGGCGCTCAAATACATTCCCTGCGCTTATCAATTGCATCGGAAACGGTGATCGTCAGTTTTTTGTCGTATCTTTTGGCCATATTGTTCGTTATACTGTTTGACAACACGCTATTATCAAGAATAGTTGATTTCAATCTGACACTGTCAAGATTGGAAAATGTTGATCTGACAATAGCCGCCAACCCGATGATATTTGTCGGAACGGCGCTGATTGCACTGATTACAGGACTGCTTGCCGGTTTATACCCTGCCTTTTACATGACTTCGTTTGCTCCGGCGCTGGCATTGAACAGCCGCTTCGGACTGTCGCCCAAAGGGAAAAAAATGCGCAACACACTGATTGGCATTCAGTATGTAGCCTCTTTTGCGCTGATTATCGGTGCGTCTTTCATGTATCTGCAAAATTATTTTATGCTGCACGCGCCTTTGGGTTATGACAAGGATGCGTTGATTACCACCGATATAAGGAGCATATCAAGCAGTCGTGATGCGTTAGTCAATCAACTGAAAGCCTATCCGGGTATTGATGATGTTACTTATAGTTATCAGCTTCTATCGAGTATGGATGATAGATATCTGGGATGGGGACGACTTTACAAAGGCGAACAAAAAATGCTATCCGTCTTTCCCGTACAATATTCATTTCTTAAAGTGACGGGCATTGAGCTTACGGAAGGTCGCGATTTCAATCAGGAGGATGAAGGCATGATTATTTGTAACGAAACCGCGCGCAAGGAACACGGAATGGAAGTCGGAACAGAATTTGGAGGGAATGAAATCATCGGTTTTGTGTCCGATGTATATTTTACTTCTTTCCGCAAAGAGGTTGCGCCAATGGCGTTTAGTATACAAAGAACAGAGACGCCTAACCAGCTTAAT
>Ga0082212_10005687_pt1 | contig 16905 bp, 15 predicted proteins | sample TergutNt197P3_FD_71548 | JGI IMG/M metagenome (GOLD analysis project Ga0082212, IMG submission 71548) | Neocapritermes taracua P3 segment gut microbial communities from Petit-Saut dam, French Guiana - Nt197 P3 | ecosystem: Host-associated > Arthropoda: Insects > Digestive system > Gut ... | reverse complement strand
TCCGGTTTGATGCTCGGCAAACTCGACAAAAACGCGAAGGGCGCTTTCGGTTATACCCGCCCGGAAGGCGGATTGTTCATATGGTGTACTCTGCCCGAAGCGGCAGACATGATGGAGTTCTGCAAGCAGTGTATTGAGAAAAAGGTAGCGGTGGTACCGGGGAACGCTTTTTACGCGGATGATTCGGCGAAAAGACAGAGTTTTCGGATAAACTTCTCAAGCCCGCCCGATGATGATATAGTTAAAGGCGCCGGAATAATCTGCGAAGTCGCCAACAGAATGCTTTAAGAAATTCATTTTAAGAAAAGGAAGAGAAAATGAAAAAAATTGTATTCAGCGGAATCCAGCCAACCGGAGGATTTCATTTGGGCAACTATATCGGAGCGCTGAAAAACTGGAACCGGATGCAGGACGACTACGACTGTATATACAGCGTTGTGGACTTACATTCGCTTACCGTCAGAAGCGACCCTGCCAGGCTCAAAGAGATGATACGCGAAGCGTCCGCAATGCTGCTCGCTCTGGGCATCGACCCGAAACGATCGATACTCTTTGTTCAGGGACAGGTGCGTCAGCACGCGGAACTATGCTGGATACTTTCCTGCTATACCCAGTTCGGGGAACTCTCGCGCATGACCCAGTTCAAGGATAAATCTTCCGCAAACCCGGAAAATATTAACGCCGGACTGTTTACATACCCCGCTCTGATGGCGGCTGATATACTGCTTTATGACACATCTCTCGTACCTATAGGCGACGACCAGCGGCAGCATGTCGAGTTATCGCGGGACGTTGCCGGACGATTCAACGGCATATACGGCGGGGGATTTACAATGCCCGAAGGATTTTTTCCGAAGGTCGGGGCGCGTATTATGTCGCTTCAGCAGCCTTTGGTTAAGATGAGCAAATCCGATCCCAACGAAAACGCGAAAATCATGCTGACCGACAGCGACGGGATGATAATCAAAAAATTTAAGCGGGCGGTAACCGATTCGGGTAGTGAGATACGAGCGGGCGAAGGCAAAGAAGGTATCGCCAATCTTATGACCATTTACTCCGCGCTCACAGGAAAGAGCATGGATGAAGTGGAGAAAGAGTTTGAAGGAAAAGGCTACGGAGAATTCAAAACGACCGTCGGTGAAACGGTCGTTTCGGTACTGTCTCCGTTAAGAACTGAATATGAACGTATTTTGACCGACCGCGCTTATCTCGACGGTATTCTGAAAGACGGCGCGGAACGCGCCTGCGAAAGAGCCGAACGTATGCTTAGCAAGGTCAAGGAAAAGATAGGGATCAATATATATAATTAAGTGATTGTAATCCGGATACGCGATTTTCCCTAACCGCGGACAAACGACGGTGATTTTCCGGCGCCGTTAAGCAATAGTCACGCCGGAAAGTTTAGAGTAGTATTTAGCTAACGCCGAATGGTCGTCCTGCCCGAACCCGTCCGCGTGAAGCGTTTGGAGCATCTCCATAACAGCCGCGGTCAGCGGCAGCGGAGAACCTGTTTCATGACCGGTTTCCAGAGCGTTGTTCAAGTCTTTTATGTGAAAATCCACCTTAAATCCGGGTTTAAAGTTATTATCTATCATCATGGGAACCTTGGCGTTCATAACGGTGGAACCCGCCAACCCGCCTTTGATGGCGTCGAATACGAGATTCGGATCGACTCCGGCTTTTTTTGACAGCGTGAAAGCCTCGGCGACCGCCGCGATATTCAACGCCACGACTATTTGATTTGCGAGTTTGGTGGTGTTTCCCGCGCCTATGTCGCCGCAATGAACGGCGGACGCTCCCATACAAAGCAGAATATCCTTGACATTCTCAAACACCGACTTGTCGCCGCCGACCATAATAGAGAGGGTTCCGTCTATGGCTTTGGGTTCGCCCCCCGAAACCGGCGCGTCTATGAGTTTTACGTCCTTCCTGGCGCACTCCTTCTCGACCTGCTGTGAAGCCAAAGGAGCTATTGAGGACATATCAACGATCACCGTCCCCGGTTTCGCTCCCTCGAGCACGCCGTTTTCTCCCAATATGACCGCTTTGACATGAGGGGAATTCGGCAGCATGGTGATGACGAGTTCACATTCTTCGGCAACCGCTTTCGAGGAGGATGCCGCAACGGCGCCCGCGGCAACGGCTTCATCGACACACTCCTTAATGATATCGAAAGCCACTACCTCATGTCCCGCCTTGAGCAGATTCTTTACCATGGGTTTTCCCATTATTCCAAGTCCGATAAAACCTATTTTCATTTTACACTCCTTAATTAATATACAAATTCCTTGCAGTTGTTCAGCGCTGTACCCATGGAACAGTCTACGACAGGGTCACAGACGATATCAACAACAGCAGGTTTACCGCTCTTTTGGGCTCTTTCAAGCGCGGGAGCTATGTCCTTGGCGTCAAACACGCGCTCGGCATAGCAGGCGAAACCCTCCGCTACCTTTACATAATCAATTAAATCATGATTCTGAGGCATGGCGACGTCACATTCATAACCGTAGGCGTATTTTTGATTCTGACGTATCAATCCGAGATAAGCGTTGTTGATTATTACGACTATGACAGGAATGTTATATGAAGCGCATACGGCGAGCTCCTGCACATGAAAGGTAAAACCGAAATCCCCCATAACCGCAACAGCCGTTTTACCTGTGGCAACCGACGCGCCGAAAGCCGCCGGGATATCATAACCTAACGTACCGGCTCCGCCGGAAGGCAGATAATGACGCGGGAGATTTATATCCTGAAGCTGACCCGACCATATCTGGGTTATACCGCATCCGGTAGTGAATATCACCCTGTCGCCGAAATATTTATTCATTTCTTCAAAAACACGGGCGGGATTTATCGGTTTAGCGTCATAGTCGGTTTTGCGCGCGAGTTTGGCTCTAAGCTGAGGTAAATCCGCGGCGTCGGCATGTCCGCTCTTTTTGCCGCTCTTTTCGGCTTGCTCCGACAGCGCGAGAACAGCCTTTTTGGCGTCGGCTACGATACCCAGATCAGCCGGGAAAATCTTGCCGATCTCGCTTTCATCTATATTGATGTGAATAAACTTCCGCTCCCCCCGATAGACGTCGATGGCTCCGGTGTGACGGTCGGTAAAGCGGCAGCCGATACCCAGGACAAGATCCGAGTCGAGAAACACCTTGTTGCCTATGGGCTGACCGACCTGAATACCCGCGTGACCCGCGTTAAGGGGATGGTTTGAATCGATACCGCCCTTAGCCATGTAGGTTGTTATTACAGGCATATTAAGCCGCTCGGCTAAAGCGACGCACTCCTTGGCGGCGTCAGCGAGGATTACCCCCCCTCCCATAAGCAGGACGGGATTTTTTGCTTCGTTTATCATATCGATAGCCGCTGCTATGTCTTCATCTCTCGGGGAAGGGCTTTCGATAACAAGCGGTGTATATGATTCGGGATCAAACTCGATATCGGAGTTTTGAACGTCGAGCGGCAGGTCAACCACGACGGCGCCGGGCTTTCCCTCTCTTGCGGCGAAAAAAGCCTCGCGGAAGGTCTCTACAACCTTGCCGGGGTCTTTGATGCAAAAAGTCTTTTTCGCCACAGGTTCGCAGATTTTCGCGATATCAACGCACTGAAACGCGTCTTTTCCCAACTGCGCGGTAACCGCCTGCCCGGTGATGGCAAGAACCGGAATACTGTCGATGTTGCAGGTGTAGACCCCGGTAACGAAGTTGGTGGCTCCCGGACCGGATGTGCAAATAGCTGCCGCCATTCTTCCGGTGGCGCGGAAGAAACCGCCCGCCGCGTGGACGCAAGCTTCCTCGTGGCGATGACAAAAATGCTCAATACCGGACTCGCCGAGGAATTTATAAAGTCCGTTGATTCCCGCTCCCGGAATACCGAAAGCGTGGGTAATTCCCTCGATTTCAAGAATTTTTACAATAGCCTGAGCCGCTTTCATAGTATGTTATTCCTTTCCTTTAAAAATTTTCTTATCTTAAGTATATAGTACATCAAAACCTGATAAATTCAAGCCGGGTCAATCGATTATTTGGACGGCTACCCTGGCAGGCAGGCATACGGCGACCTCCGGCGGTTCTTTTATCCAGCCGAAACCTTCGCAGTCATGGTTGGGACATACCGAGTTAATAAAGCGAATGGCGCCGTCCTTTACCTCAAGCGTCACCGGGTAATTCGCGTCGATATGATAAACGGCGTCTTTTGATAAAACAATGGTTTCTATTACGGCGCCGCCGAAGGTAACCCTCGCGACCGCCGCTTTCGGTGAAGAATATAAACGAAAGAACAACAGGGCGACAAAAGCCGCGGCGGCGGTAAACACAACAACCAATAACTCCTTTTTCTTTATAAACCGCGGCATTATCCGAACCTTCTCTTTTTATTTATGAATGATATCAGTATAACATAATATTAAAAGCGCGGCTGAATCTGCAAATCTTTTGTTTATCATTAAAAATGTGTATAATCTGTTCTAATAATATAAATTCATGAGGAAGGAATAATATGACACTAAAAGAATTTATCGCAGCTAACCGGCAGAACATCATTGATGACATCAAAGCGCTTGTGGATATCAAAAGCGTCAAAGGAGACCCGGTACCGGACGCGCCGTTCGGAGAAGATATCAGGAAGGTTCAGCTGAAGGCGATGGAGATATGCGAGCGCGAAGGGTTTGAAGTCGCCGACAAGAACGGCATGATATCCACCGCGCATTACGGACCCAAAGACCGGTTTATCGGAATATTCGCGCATATGGATATTGTTCCGGAAGGCGATGGCTGGCAAACGCCGCCGTTTGACTGCTCGGTCCGCGAAGGGTTTTTGGTCGGACGCGGGGTGGGAGACAACAAAGGCCCGTTTATAATGAACCTTTACGCCGCGAAATACCTCATCGAAACAAAATCTCCGCTCAACTACGGAATACAGCTGATTATCGGACTTGACGAAGAGTCGGGAATGACCGACGCGGATTACTATGTGAAGAATCTTCCCCAGCCGGTATTCGCCTATACGCCAGACAGCGCCTTTCCGGTTTGCCACGGAGAAAAGGGGATATTCGAGGGTGACCTTATATCAAAGGATCTGGGGGAGTCCCGCGTTCTGGAATTGAGCGGCGGTCTTGCCTCAAACGTCGTTCCTGACTATGCCCGGGCATTATTGGATACATCACTGAAGGAAAAACTGTCAGAAGCCGCGGGGAACAACGAAAAAATTAAGCTGACCGAAACCGATAGGGGAATGAAGGTTGAAGCTTTTGGGGTATCGGCTCACGCGGGAACGCCGTATAACGGGGTGAACGCGATAGACATATTGCTTAAAACACTTAAAAAAGCAGACGCTCTGAACGAAAAAGAAATCAAAGCCGCCGATTTTATCTGCTCTATAGCCGAAGACATCTCCGGAAGCTCGTTGGGAATCGACTGTGACGACGGAAAATTCACCCCGCTTACCATAATAGTCGGGACCGTTAACAAAGAAAACGGAGGTTGGAGATTTAACCTCAACTCTCGTTATCCCACCGCTGTAACGTCCGGCGATATTGAAGAAAAGATAAAATCAGCCGCCTCGGACGCGGGATTCGTTCTCGGAAAATATAAAAATATGCCGCCGTTCTATTTGGACCCGGAACTGCCGGCTATCAGGACCATATGCGGGATAATTAACGAGCTTACCGGGAGCGACGATAAGCCATACGTCATGTCAGGCGGTACATACGCGAGGAAAATGAACAACGCGGTCGCTTTCGGAGCGACCTTCCCTGGCAGAAGCTATCCCGACTGGGTGGGAACCGCACACATGAAAAACGAAGCCGTCAACATCGAGGATATGATGCTTGCGGTTGAGATATACGCTAACGTTTTACTGAAACTGCAGCAGGTAAATTTTTGATAGGATGCGCCGTGCGGATTAACCTGAAACAACGCTGTACAACAAAGAGGATAAGATTTATTTATAGGACTGCAAATCCGCCGAAAGCGCGAAATAAGAGTTGAACGGAATAGTCTGGTTTTTTGCAACAATGTCGGTGTCGTGTCTTTTCGGCTGGACGGCGCATAAGCTGAAGCTTCCGATGGGCGCGATGATCGGCGCGATGGTAGCCACCGCGGCGTTTAATCTTATAACCGATAATGCTTTGTTTTACAATGAAGTTCGTATAGCGCTGCAGATGTCCACAGGCGCTATGATCGGATGCAGGATCGGAATGGACGAAGCGAAGTCCATGAAAACTATCATTCTGCCCACATCCGTTATGCTTGCCGGAATGGTGATCCTCAACCTCAGTTTCGGAGCGGCGGTGTACAGGTTCAGCCGTTTGGACGTGGCTACGGCACTGTTTGCCGTTACCCCGGGCGGAGCCTCGGATATGGCAATGATATCCGCCGACCTCGGCGCGAATACGGCGTATGTCGCCATACTGCAGGTGATAAGAATAATCATAATCATCACGGTCCTTCCGCCCGTTTTTAAATCAATAGTCAAAAAAACCCATTACGGAGGTGTTCTGTCCATAACGAGGACCGATGAAGCCTCACAGACGGCGCTCGAGCATGAAGCGCAATTAAGTCTCGGATCCAAAGAGGACCGGAGTCACCCTCATGATAAACTTGAGACCGAACCGTTCAGGTACAACAGGCGGGAAATAATACTGCTCGCGGGTTTGTTCATATGTTCCGCTGCGGGAGGTTTTGCTCTCTATATACTCGATGTGCCCGCAGGTGCGATAATAGGCGCTATGCTCGCGGGTATAACCTATACGATTATCTTCGGGAAAGCGGTTTTTCCCAAAAAAATCCGACCCTGGCAGCAGATACTCGCCGGGACATATATCGGGACCTGTATCGACAAAGCGACTGTGGAGTCAATGGACGAACTGCTTGTTCCGGTGCTCATTATGCTTGCCGGAATCATTATATTTGTATTTCTGTTTTCATATATAGTCCACAAGATGACCAAGCTCGATTTTGTCACCAGTCTGCTTGCATGCACCCCCGGCGGTATTACCGAGATGTCGCTGCTCTCGGAAGAATTCGGCGCGGACACGCCGAAAATAGCCATAATGCAGACGGTAAGGCTGGTTCTGGTAATTATGCTGTTCCCGGGGATGATTACGGTAGTATTACACTTTTTTTAACAAGACGCCGCCGACGCCGCGGTATTACCCTGCTGTTGTCAGCTCATCCCACTTTTCAAAAACAGTCCTTACATTTTCAGGACGCGCTCCCGGACCGAATTCGCACTGGGCAACGCAACCTCCGCTATCCCATAAAGTATCATATACCGCTTTGACCGCGTCGCCTGTCTGTTTGGCGGACCCGCGCGGGAGAATCCACTGTCTGTCGATTTCACCCCAGAAGGTAATAGCGCCCTTGAATTCGCGCAGATTATCCAAACCTATACAGAAAAGCTGAAGATTGGCGGCGTCTACCCCGATATCTATGAGATGCGGGATGATTTTCAGAGTATTGCCGTCGGAATGCATGAATATTTTTTTGTTGTTTTGCCGCGCGACGGCACAATAGTCCGCGTACATGGGCTTAAAAAGCCTGACCCACGCCTCGGGATTTATCAGCAGATTATTCTGCGCTCCCCAATCGTCCATCATAAACAACGCGTCTACGTCTGTTTTTGCCCACGCTTGCATAACCCTCAGATTAAAACTGTGAAGCTTCTGCATGAAACGCAGCATCCCTTTATTATCCGAAGCAATATCCATCAGCAGTTCTGCGCTGCCGCGTAAAAACTGCATGCGTTCAAACGGGCGCACAAAATCCGTCTGCAGCACGAACTTATCCGACATGGCGCAGAAATCATTGACGCTGTCTGCTTCAAACGTCAGTAATTCTTCGGGGAATCTTACAACTTCATCGGCGTCTTCCCAGTTCTCACTGACGATCAGCGGGGTCTTTACCTCCCCGACATAACCTCTTTTCAACCCTGTGAATCTGCAGCCCCACTCGTCGGTATAGATTCCCGGTTCATAGGGATTTCCTGAAATTTTCGGTTTATTTCTGTAGGAAACCGGCATATCCCATATGATATCGTCGGGGAAATCCGATTTGATACCATCGAGTCCGGCTTTCTCATTAAGCTCTGCCCACGGAAGCGTCCATAGCTGCCTCGGAGCTCTTTCGGTGTTTTTCAGTTTCAGTGTATTATAAACTAATTGTCTTGAAGTCGATCCCATGACGTCCTCCCTGTTACATTATACTGTAATATCACGAATACACAGTAAATTATTATATTGAAGTGAATATAATCATAAACACAGACGAAACGTACTGTTTGGCGTCTCTCTTACTGGTCCTTTTGGCTTAATATACGCTCCACTGCGCTTTCGTATTCCAGAAGTTTTATCCTGCGGGAATCTTCGGGCATATTTGGGATGAAAAAGGAATCGTCTTTTTTGAACTGTGATAAAGCATCTAAATCTTTGAAGAAACCCACTGCTAATCCGGCGAGATACGCGGCGCCCAGCGCGGTTGACTCAAGCATGGCGGGACGCCGGACGGTGATGTTCGATATATCTGCCTGAAATTGCATCAAAAAAGTGTTTGCCGCCGCGCCTCCGTCGACACTCAACTCAGTAATGGAAAAGCCGATATCCCGCTGCATGGCTTTAACGACCGCGTCCGACTGAAATGCTATGGATTCAAGCGCGGCTCGCACAAGATGGCTTTTATTTGCTCCGCGAGTAAGTCCGAGAACAGCGCCGCGCGCGTACATATCCCAGTATGGAGCGCCTAAACCGGTAAACGCGGGAACAAAATAAACGCCGGCCGAGTCGGCGACCGAAAGGGCGAGTTCCTCTGTATCGGAAGCGTCCTTTATTAAACCGAGCTCGTCGCGAAGCCATTGAACGACTGCTCCGGCGGTGAAAACGCTGCCTTCAAGCGCATATTGGACAGAACCGTCGGAGGTCGCCGCGATGGTGGCGAGCAGACCGTTATCGCTTTTGACCGCTTTGCGTCCTGTGTTCATCAACAGAAAACAACCGGTGCCGTAGGTGTTTTTTGCGTCTCCCTCATTGAAACACTGATGACCGAAAAGCGCCGCCTGCTGATCTCCCGCTATGCCGGCTATAGGGATTTTCACACCCGACAGCTCCATATAACCGTATATTTCGCTGCTGCTTTTTACCTCCGGCAGCATTGATATGGGTATATTCAGTTCGCCGCAGAGCTTTTTGTCCCAGCATAGATTATGGATATCATAAAGCATGGTGCGCGAGGCGTTGGTTCTGTCGGTCACATGAACGGATCTTCCGGTAAAATTGTATATCAGCCAACTGTCTATCGTGCCGCACAGCAGTTTCCCCTCGTCCGCGCGAAGACGCGCGTTCCCGGCGTTGTCCAGGATCCATTTAATTTTTGTACCGGAAAAGTAGGCGTCGATCACCAGCCCGGTAGTATCTCTGATATATTCTGAAAGTCCTTTCTTTTCGAGTTCTTCGCAGATGGATGCGGTTCGCCTGCATTGCCAGACGATAGCGTTGCAGACAGGTTCTCCGGTATCCTTATCCCAAACCACCACCGTTTCGCGCTGATTGGCAATACCTACGGCGGCGATATCTTCGGCGCCGACGCCGTATTTATCGAGAAGTTCATGAATGACCGCGAGCTGTGAGGAATATATTTCCGCCGGGTCATGCTCCACCCAACCTTCTTTAGGATAAATCTGGGTAAGCTCACGCTGGGCTATGCCCGCGATTTCACGGTTTTCATTGAATAAAACCGCCCGCGAACTCGTCGTACCCTGATCCGCGGCGATGATAAATTTCGGCATATCTATAGGTCTCCTTAAACAGAAACATGTCTTACCGGACAGAGATAACGGTAAAAAAACACGGGATCATTTGATTTCATTCTATCATAACAAAGCAATATGAAAAAGACTCGCCGCGCGGGCGGTAAATTCTATCTTTTCAAAGTTGTGCTCATTTGATAGAATGAAGGAAAAGAAATGAGGCGAAAATATGCTAAAAGGAATACCGTCCATTCTCTCGCCGGAGCTGTTAAAAACCATAGCCGAGATGGGGCATGGCGACGAACTGGTAATAGGCGACTGTAACTTTCCCGCGGCGGCAATGAACACGCGCTGTATAAGGGCTGACGGACACAGAGCGACGGGGCTGTTAGACGCGCTGCTAAAACTTTTCCCTTTGGATTCTTTTGTTGAATGTCCGGTATCCTTCATGGCGGTGACGCCCGGAACTTTTGAAGGCGACCCGCCCATTTGGGAAGACTACCGGGAAATAATCAAAAATTACGACAGCGACGCCGGGATAGAATATGTCGAACGTTTCGCTTTTTATGAACGCGCGAAAAAAGCGTTTGCCGTTGTTCAGACAGGCGAACAAGCGTTATATGCGTGTATCATACTCAAAAAAGGTGTGCTCATAGAGGACGGCGAAAACTGATGCCTAACGACGGAAACTACGACGTCGCGGTTATCGGCGCCGGGATAGTCGGGACCGCGGTCGCTTATGAACTGGCAAATTATCGTATAAAAGTCGCGGTAATTGAAAAAAACGACGACGTCGCAAAAGGAACGACACGCGCCAACAGCGCCGTTATTCACGCCGGATACGACCCTCCTGTCGGGACATTGATGGCGAAAACCAACGTTCGCGGCAGTCTGCTCTGGAAACAACTCGCTGCGCGGCACAACATTGATTATAAAACAGTCGGCTCGCTTGTTATCGCGAAAACCGAAAGCGAGCTGCGGGTGATCGAAAAGCTGTATAAACAGGGTATCGCCAACGGTGTGGAAGAACTGCGGCTGCTGACGCGAAGCGAAACGCTGAAAATCGAGCCTAACATAACAAAGGAAGTTGCCGGAGCGCTCTTGGCCGGAACCGCGGCGATAATCAACCCGTGGCAGGCGTGCATCGCTTTAGCCGAATTTGCTTCGCGCAACGGCGCAGATTTTTTGTTCGGCAGTCCGGTCGCCGAAATAGGTTTTCATGATAACTGTTATTATATAGCCGCGGGAGATAAACCCATAACCGCGAAATATATAGTCAACGCCGCGGGGAATAACGCCGGGGATATTCACAACCTCGCGGGCGGAAACGGATTCGGGTCATACGCGGTCAGAGGCGAATACTATGTGCTTGATAAAAAACAAGGGACGCATGTAAAGAGAATCATATTTCCCGCTCCGGGTCCCGAAGGGAAAGGAGTGCTGGTAGCGCCGACGGTACACGGTAACCTTATCGCCGGTCCGACAGCCGACACAACACAAGATAAGGACGATACCTCAACCACAAGCAAAGGGCAGGACACGGTGCGGGAATACGCCTCAAGAATCGTTGAAAATCTGGATTTCAGCGATAACATACGCAACTTTGCCGGCAACCGCGCTTATATCGGCTCGGAGGATTTTCTTGTCGCCGAAAGCAGTCATCTGAAAGGTTTTATCAACATGGCGGGCGTTAAGTCGCCCGGACTTTCGAGCGCCCCGGCTTTAGCTGAACTGGCGGCGGAAATACTTGCCGGCTGCGGACTTGACCTTATAAAAAAAGAAAGACTGACCCCTTACGCCTACCCGAAAAGGTTTGCCGAAATGAGCGAACCCGAACAGCTTGAGAAGATAAAAAAAGACCCGCGTTACGGACGGGTAGTCTGCAGATGCGAAACCGTGACCGAAGCGGAGATAGTGAACGCCCTCGCAAGCAGACTGACTCCATCGACCGTAGCGGCGCTCAAACGCAGGGTAAACGCGGGTCTCGGACGCTGTCAGGGCGGGTTCTGTTCGGTGAGGATTCACGAGATCATCGCGCGGGAACGAAACCTCGATTGGAAACAGGTCACCATGGACGGAGGGGAAAGTTATATCGTTACTGACGAAACAAAAACGGGGACACGCGATGAAAGCTGATTTAGTAATAATAGGGGCGGGACCCGCCGGACTCGCGGCGGCATTTTCAGCCGCGCAAAACGGAGTAAAGAAAATCCTGATAGTCGAACGGGACAAACAAGCAGGCGGGATTTTGAACCAATGTATCCACAGCGGATTCGGGCTGAGTTATTTCAAACAGGAACTGACCGGACCCGAGTTCGCGCTCAGGCTTTGCCAAAGAGTAGAAGATGAAAAAAATATCGGGTTTATGTTTGACGCGATGGCGCTCTCGGTGTCGCCGAACCGGGTGACGGCGCTGAGCGCTCAAAAAGGGTTGGTTAATATAGAGACAAAAGCCGTGATACTCGCAATGGGCTGCCGCGAACGGACGCGACCGGCGATAGCCGTTCCGGGTACCCGCCCGAGCGGGGTAATGACGGCCGGACTGGCTCAGAGATATATAAACATAGAAGGAAAAATGATAGGCAAACGCGCCGTCATCCTCGGGTCGGGCGATATAGGAATGATAATGGCGAGAAGACTAACCCTGGAAGGAGCGAAAGTCCTTGCCTGTCTTGAAATAATGCCCTACTCCTCGGGACTTGCGAGAAACATCGCGCAGTGCCTTGACGACTTCGGTATTCCGCTGCTACTCTCGCATACGGTTACCGGAATACACGGACGCGAAAGGCTCTCGGGAGTTACCGTCTCAAAGGTCGACGCAAAACTTCGTCCTATAAAAGGGACCGAATTCAGGTATGACTGCGACACGCTGCTTCTTTCGGTGGGGCTGATTCCCGAAAATGAGCTTTCGGCGGCGGCGGGGGTTATGCTTGACCCTGTGACAAAAGGTCCGGTTGTGTTTGACAATAACGAAACAAACATACCCGGAATATTCGCCTGCGGCAATGTTCTGCAGGTACACGACCTCGTCGATTACGCGGCAGAGGAAGGTGAACGCGCCGGAAAGTCGGCCGCGGAATTTATTTACAAAAGAACACAAAACATTCTGCCTGAAATCAAAATAGCTGCCGGAGAAAACGTAGGTTACGCGGCGCCGCAAAAACTCAGGACCGGCGACGGCGAAGCCGATATCTGCTTCAGGGTAAAACAGCCGGTGAAAAAGGGAGAAACGGTCATAACAAGCGGAGGAAAAGAGATACGGCGGATAAAAAGAGCCTATATGTCGCCCGGAGAGATGGAGCGGTTTAAACTGCAAAAGAGCTTGATAAGCGAAGATGTGACGATTTCGGTGGAGGTTTCGGAATGAAAAAGGAATTTATCTGCGTCATATGTCCCGCAGGCTGCCGGCTTATCTGGGAAAACGGCGAGATAAACGGAAACGGATGCGTGCGCGGTAAAGAATACGCCGAAGTTGAAATGACCGCGCCCAAACGAAACGTCTCCTCGACCGTGATACTAAAAGGCGACAGCCTGCTGACCCGCCTGCCGGTAAAAACCGATAGACCTATCGATAAAAACCTCGTCATTCAAGCGGTAAAACAACTCGACAAGGTAGTTGTGACAGCTCCGGTAAAAGTCGGGGGTATAGTCTTGGAAAATGTCTTAGGTTCAGGGGTGAACTTTGTGGCGGCGAGAAGTATAAAAGAGGACCGCCGGGGATGACAAGTAATGAGGAATGAATCCTCAAAGTGGTGTTGTCAAGGTGTTTTTGTCCAATAATATCCATATTGTATTTCGTAACGGTATGTGTTACTATAATCATTATGAATGCTATAATTCTTCAAAACACTGCTAAAAATCCAATAAAGGCTACTGATATTGTCAGTTGGCTGTTATCGCATGGTATAAGCGCCGTCACAACTAAGGAACTAGCGGTTATGCTTGGCATACCCGGAAATCATGTCAGACAACGGATGGCGCCGATAACCAAGCGTAATGAGATAATATCGCCAGCTCGCGGGTTATGGGTACCTGTTCCCTATGAATACCGGTTATGGGGTGCTCCGGAAGCAATATACTACATCGATCAGATGATGTGCTACCTTGAAACAGATTATTATATTGGCTGGTTATCCGCAGCGGATATTCTGGGGGCCAGTCATCATGCACCTCAAGTTTTTCAAGTAGCTGCATCAAAAGCGGTCTCTAATCGGGAAATAGGAAGATCCAGAATGCAATTCTATAAAAGAGAAAATGTTGGTGCTTTACCGGTATTCCGGTATAAAACACAAACAGGCTTTGTGAAAGTATCTTCCAGAGCGGCCACGATGCTTAGTGTTGCAAATGATATGAGCATCGTTTCCGGCCCTGACAATGCCGCCAATATCATTATCGAACTCAATGAGACCGAAGAAAATATTATTATTGAAATCGCTGCCTGCGCCGACAAGTTCCCGATTTCTGCCCTTCGTCGGGTTGGATGGATACTTGAGAGGTTTACCGATTGTGAAGGTCTGGACATGTTAGCCGAAATCAGTCAGCACAGCGATGTCAAGCTCTCAAAGCTGTCTTCGTACAACTCGTACAGTAAACGAATCGACAAAAGATGGTCGCTGGATATAAATGAGAGGATCGAACCGGACGTATGATTCCTGAAACAGCAATTACAAGTTGGGGTGAGGCCCATCACTGGCCTACAAGAGAGCAGATCGAACAAGACTTTCTGCTCTCTCAAGCAATCTGTGAGATAGCAAACAATAAGATTCTTGGACAGGAACTTGTTATGCGCGGTGGAACTGCGCTACATAAGCTTTTCCTCCCGGAGGCATATCGTTATTCTGAGGACTTGGATTATGTGCGACGCAGCGAAGGCGGGATAGGCTATATCCTGGATCAGCTAACCCAACTGGGTGTAAGTCTTGGATACAAGGCAAATACTAAAATCGGCAAATATCCAAAAGTATTTTGGAGGGGCGCCGCAGAGTCCGGATTGCAGCTAAGGATAAAGATTGAAATCAACACTTATGAACGGACTCCTGTCATGCCGCTGGTTACAAAACAACACTCTGTTAACGTTGGTTTCTACGCATCGCGCGCCGAAGTAAGAGCATTTCAAGCAGAGGAACTGATGGCTACAAAGCTTCGTGCGCTCTATCAACGTGCAAAAGGTAGGGACTTGTTCGACATCTGGCTGGCACTTGAACTTCTCAACCTCAGTCCGACAACGATTGTTGAGATATTTAAAGAATACAGTCCGGAAGGACTTACCGCTGCACTTTTAATTGAAAACCTTGAAGAAAAGCTGGTAACGAAAAGGTTTATTGGCGATCTCGACAATCTTGGCATACCTGATAAAATCGGTTATCAGGCTAGCATCGCAGGTAGGGTGGTAATTGACAGGCTTTTTCGCCTGTTATGAACAGAAGTCGTTCTCTATGTCGCCCCTTCAATCGGGCTTTGCCGTAAAAGCCTGTGATATCAATATCTGTGCACCTCTATCAGACGATATTGGACATATACCAAATGAACACGTCTTCTCAAAGAGATGCTGTCAAGGTGTTTTGTCCAATATGAAAAAATATTTTTCTCGAACGTAATAAACGCCGTCCTATTAGGCTTTTGATTGCCTTGTTGGACGGTGTTTTTTCGGTTTTGAGTTATATTGTAAAAACTTCTTGTTGACATTCGGGTTTACTGATGTTAAACTGCAAATAGCTTAACGCCATTAAACTTGGAGGGTAATCTTATGGAGGATTATAAGTTGGGCGAACAGGAAACAAGGTTTGCCGACCTCATTTGGGATAACGCGCCGATAAAATCCCCCGACCTTGTAAAAATCGCCGCCGAAGTCATGCAATGGAAAAAGTCCACTACATACACCATGCTACGGCGATTGTGTGAACGTGGAATATTCAAGAACGAAAATGCGACTGTCGCCGTGGTTCTGACCCGTGAACAGTTTTACGGCGGACAGAGCCGGAAATATGTCGAGGACACATTCGGTGGGTCGCTGCCGAGGTTCATCACGTCGTTCATCGGCGGCAAGGGCTTGTCCGACAAGCAGGCGGACGAGCTTGTGCGCTTGATAAACGAACACAAGGAGGGGCGCGGTAATGGATAAGTTGTTTTTATCGGTTTTGAATATGAGTTTGACCGGGGCGTTCATCATCGCTGCGATATGCCTTGCCCGTCTGCCGCTGAAAAAAGCCCCAAAGATAATCTCTTACGCGCTGTGGGCGGTGGCAGGATTCCGGCTTGTGTTCCCGTTTTCCATTGAGAGCGTATTCAGCTTGCTTCCGTTTAAAGCGCAACCGATACCGCCCGATATAGCTATGCAACCCATTCCGCGCATTGACAGCGGCATACCGTTTGTAAATAACGTTGTCAGTGGTGTTTTACCCGCCGCCGTGCCTGTTGATAGCGTAAACCCGCTCCAAGTCTGGACGTTTATCGGCTCATGGGTTTGGATTATCGGTGTTGCCGTGATGCTCATTTACGGAGTGGCGTCGTTCTTTATCCTAAAACGGAAAATGCGAAGCGCCGTTCATATCGAAGCAAATATCTATGAAGCAGAAAATATTAAGTCGCCGTTCGTGCTTGACGTTTTCAAACCGAGGATTTATTTGCCTGTCGGTCTGTCTGAACATGAGCGCGGATATATTCTTTTACATGAGCAGACGCACATCCGGCGTTGTGACCATATCGTGAAATTCGCGGCTTATTTTGTACTGTGCCTGCATTGGTTTAATCCGCTTGCTTGGACGGCGTTCCTGTTGATGGGCGCGGATATGGAAATGTCCTGCGACGAGCGCGTGATGAAAGAGCTTGGCGGCGGTATCAGCGACGATTACTCCATGTCGCTTGTCCGTATCGCCACGGGCAGGCGCATACTGAACGGCAGTCCTCTTGCCTTTGGCGAGGGCGGCATGAAAGAGCGGGTAAAGCGTGTGTTGAACTTCAAAAAGCCGTCGCGGGTGATAATCGTTGCGGCGATTGCGTTGGTCGCTGTGTTGAGCGTGGGGTTTGCGGCAAACCGGGCAGGCAACGGAGTTGAAAAAGGGGTTCCCGAAATACCGCCTTTGCTTGCCGTCAGCCTAATATTTGACGGTTCAATTGAACAATACATCAATACCGCCCAATTAACAAATGGATGGTTCATTGAGG
>Ga0082212_10005686_pt1 | contig 16908 bp, 21 predicted proteins | sample TergutNt197P3_FD_71548 | JGI IMG/M metagenome (GOLD analysis project Ga0082212, IMG submission 71548) | Neocapritermes taracua P3 segment gut microbial communities from Petit-Saut dam, French Guiana - Nt197 P3 | ecosystem: Host-associated > Arthropoda: Insects > Digestive system > Gut ... | reverse complement strand
TGGCACGGGAATACGCAGAATATTCGCTTTGTACGATGGCTGCCCTGCAAAACCGGAGATTGCAGTTACGCCAAATTCATTCAAGTTAACGCTTCCCAACATGAACGCAAGCAATGAACTTACTGCCGCCATTACTCCGCAAATGAGACTTTTGCTTGACTGCATTGCGTCAAATCAAGACATTACCGATACAGAGCTGCAGCATATCCTGAACATCAAAAAAACTCGTTTATACGCACTGATCAGCCAGATGGAAAATGCTGGCTTTATTAGGGTTAATGGGCGCGGGAAAAATAAAAAGTACGTTGCACTCTAAAAATTCGCTTCATATGAAAAAACCTCTTGACAAGCTCAAACTACATATGTAAAATAAGAACGTGGAGCCACAAATGTAGATTTAACACGGAGAATATGCTATGCCTAGAAAAACAAGCGAAATCAGCGAAGCCGAACTGGAAATCGCAAAAGCCCTGTGGGCAAACGGCGAGCCGATGAACGCGCAGGAAGTATGCGGCGTTCTGGCCAACATAGGGTGGACCTATTCGACCGTCTCCACCTTGCTAGGTAGGATGGTTGAAAAAGGCGCGGTCACGTACGAAAAGAGGGGACGTTTTTTTTACTATTCCCCAACCGTCAGCGAGGACGAGTACAAGCAGATGCAGACAAAAAGCTTTGTAGCGAAGCTGTATGGCGGTTCTGTGAAGAATTTGGCGGTTTCCTTGTTCAAGACAGGGGACTTATCTGCAAACGACATTGAGGAAATCAAAACAATGTTTAATCTTTAAGGGGGGAGAATCATGCTTTCATTAATATTCAAGTCAATGCTTGTAACATCGGCAATCGGGGGAATCCTCACGATGCTGCTGCTTGCGCTTAAGCCCGTGACAAAGCGGTGTTTCGGTTCGACGTGGCAGTACTATGCATGGGGGATTGTGCTTGTCGTCATGATGCTGCCTGTCACCATACAGTTGCCGCATGCTGATGCTGCTCTAAAGCCCAGCGCACCGGTTGAGGCTTGGCAGCCTGCATTGGAAGCAGCGGCAGCCGGCGAGACAGGCTTGCAGCAGATGCCGCCGGCTGTGGATTTTGGCGAAAGCTTGCTGCCCGGTGGGCAAGTACTAAACATTCTCAGTAGTGTGCCGCCTCGGGCGTACGGCATGGCTTGCTATGCATGGCTATTGGGGCTGGCGCTGATGTTCGGGCTGAACACTGTGCGGTACTTGGCGTTTTGCAGTGCCGTCCGCAAAAATTCAGTCGTTTTTCCATGCCTGGGAATGGCTGAAGGCAGAATCGCCGTGAGAAAGACAAACATGGTTGGCGCCCCTCTTTTAGTGGGGGTGCTTAGGCCCATGCTGCTGCTTCCCGATGTGGATATAGCTGCGGAAAACCTGAACTACATACTTCTGCACGAAGTTGCCCATTACAGGCGGCACGACCTTTTGTACAAGTGGTTTGCTATGCTTGTTAGGGCTGCCCATTGGTTTAACCCGTTCGTCTACATCGTTTCGAGGCAGATTGACGAGGAGTGCGAAGCTTCCTGCGACCTGTCAGTTGCAGCGAAGATGAGCGAAAACGAGCAAAACGGCTACATGAATACAATTTTAACGCTTTTAGCTGTAAACACAGCAAGAAAACAGCTGCTGACCACGGCTATGGCGAACGACAAAAAACAAGTTGAAAAGAGGTTTAAGATGATTAGAAACGCAACAAAAAAAGGCAAAATAACAGTGCTTGTTTCAGCGGTTGCCGCATGCATCATATTGACGGGTTCTGTTTTCGCAAGCGGAATTTTGAGCGACAAGGCTCAAGTGCGGGATTTGAGCCAGCCTGCCGGGAACCGGGCGAACACGACTAACGTGCTGTTTGTGGGCGTTGACAGCAACAACGCCGCAGACGCCATAGTGCTGCTCTCCCTCAACAGAACGGGCAACAACCTGTCAGTATTGTCGATTCCAAGGGACACCCTCATACAGGTTGACGGAAACGACGTAAAAATGTCTTCGCTTGCTGCCGGCACAGGCGACCAAGTGATGGTCGAAGCAGTCCGCAGCAGCTTCGGAATACCAGTCGATTATTACGCAAGGGTAAATTTCGAAGGGTTCAGAAACATTGTGGACATCCTGGGCGGCGTGGAGTTTGACGTCCCCATGGACATGACATATGCCGACCCGCTGCAAGGCCTGCACATATCCTTGAAAGAGGGGCTGCAGGTATTGGACGGCGCCAAGGCGGAGCAGCTGATCCGCTTTCGCACGGGCTACCCCGAAGCCGACCTTGACAGGGTGAGGATGCTGCAGAGCTTCATGGCAGAGCTCGTCGATCAAAAACTCAATGCCAAGCACTTGGCGGAAATACCCGGGCTGTACAAAGAGCTTTCAAAAAACATTGCAACTGATTACCCCATCGGCAGGATAGTTGAAGACATAAATTTCTTGAGCAGTTTGAACAGCGAGGACATCGAAATCTTTACGCTGCCCGTCGAGCTCGGATCGCCCCCGTCTTTCCTAGTCGTTAATGATACAGAGTTGAAACGCCTAGTTGAGCAGCATTTTGCGCACGAATAGAGGGGGCACACAAAATGTTTCACGACAAGAGCAAGAGCAAAGCGATCATGTTCGGCAGGACGTTTTTGTCGGTGTTCCTGACTGTGACGATCGTCCTTGTGCCTGTCTTCGCTATGACTGGCAAGGTCGCCGAAATACTGGACAACACACCAGGAGAAGATGGCAGCCCCGTGCTGGAAGAGGAGGTGGATTTCACAGAGCTCATCCCAGCGGACAGCCCGCTTTTTGACGCTTTCACAAATACGAACAGGATCAACATACTGGCTATCGGGGCAGACAGGAACAATTTGACGGACACCATCATGCTTGTCAGCTTTGACGTTGACAACAAGTTCATTGACATTATCTCTGTCCCAAGAGACACGTATTATTACAGGGGGCCGGGGTATGCCGACAAGGCTCATCACAAGATCAACGCGGCATACAGGGGAGACCCGGTCAACACGGCTAAAGCCGTATCGGAAATACTGATGAACATCCCAATAAACAAGTACGTATTGGTTAGCTACGAAGGGGTTGCGGCTATCGTGGACGAGATTGGCGGCGTCCCGATGGACATACCTTTCCACATGAAGTACGACGACCAATGGGACAGGCCACCCCTGCATGTTGACATTAAGCCTGGGCACTAGGTCCTCGACGGCAAAACGGCGGTTGGGTTTTTAAGGTTTCGGAGGGGGAACGAAGGCTACAAGGGGTATCCGGACGCAGATATTGGGCGCATCAAAGCCCAGCATGAATTCATCAAAAGCGCGGCAAAAAAGAGCATCGGTTTGAACTTGCCAAGCATCGCAAGAACCGTTTTCGACAACATACAGTCAGACATCACCATCAAGGAAGCCCTTTATCTGGCGACTAAAGCGATCGGCATCGACACAGAAAACATCAGAACTTACCAGATACCCGTTAAGGGTGCAGACCTAAACCCAGACAGCCAAGGCATAGCAGGCATGCTGGCTGAAATCTATTCGAGTGCACCTGCACCTTAGTGATAAGATATAGTTTGACATCGACGAATTTAAATGTATTTTCAACGCGGTTCAAAAATGATACAATTAGCTGTGTTGGAGGAGGGGAGGTTTGTCAATGACAAGCAAATCCAGTTCTGTAGGAAAAATTATTTGCTGTTTAGCTGTCGTATGCCTTGTGGGCATCCCTGTGGGCGGAATGCATGCATCGGCTCTTGCGCCTGCGCCTGCCAACGGTATTGGCGTAGACATTCAATGGCTCGATTTCGGCAGCGAATACTGACAGGCGAGGGCTATGTTATCGTTGAAAAAAGAGGCGAAGGCAATGATACGGGCTCTAGCATCGGCTATTTTAAAATTCCAGACAGTTTCAGCGAGATGAAACGCACCCCGCCAGTTACAGTTTACCTCGATGGGGTGGAGCTGTACTTTGACGCAGAACCGGCGATCGTGAATGACCGGACGATGGTGCCGCTGAGGTTTGTGGCAGAAGCCCTTGACTGTGACGTCGATTGGGTGAACGCGGACAGAAGGGTGGTAATTGCATCCGAATAAAAAAAGAGGAAGCAGCACTCAAAACATATTGACAATATATACCATAACATGATATAATAGGCAATACAGATGGGGAGTGGCACAAAGTATATTGCCAAGGCCATCTTTATAGACGATATAGGCGGCAGCCTCTTGAAGACCGGAAGGGTTGGAAGGGAGGTTGATCATGAAACTCTTGCCGGAATTTCCGATGAGAGGAGTTGTTGCCATTTATGGAAACTTTAGTATTAACGGCGCTGTTATTGATAACGACGTATGCTATATTTGTTGAAGTAAAGAAGTAACCCGCCTAGCTCCACGCGGCGGGTTATTCATTAACCTAAGCTGAGGTTGCCGTCTGTTGGCTCCTCATCTGTAACAATTATAGTATAGGTTTTGTTGTTCGTCAACAGGAAAGATGAGAAACGCTATGATCTATTTTGACAACGGAAGCACTTCGCACCCCAAAGCGCCCGGGGTGCCGCAGGCAGTCAAGGACATCTTGGAACAGGGCTGCTTCAACGTCAACCGCGGCAGCTACGCCGGGGCATACGAGATGTCATCCCTTGTGTTTGACACAAGGGAAAAAATTGCTGCTTTGTTCGGCTGTGCAGACAGTAGGCAGGTGGTGTTCACGAGCGGCATCACACAATCGCTGAATATGGCACTCAAGGGATTGCTGAAACCCGGGGATCGCGTTGTCACTACACAAATGGAACACAATGCGGTCATCCGCCCACTTGAGCAGCTTAAAGCGCAGGGCGTACAAGTTGATGTCGCCCGGTGCGGGATGGACGGCAGCCTTGACCTTGCAAGCATGGAATCGAAGATAACCGAGCAGACAAAGCTTGTGGTCATGCCGCATGCGTCAAACGTCTGCGGCACAATACTGCCGATCCGCAAAGTGGGTGAAATCTGCCGCAAACATGGTGCGCTGCTCCTGGTCGACAGCGCACAGACTGCCGGAGTTCTCCCCATATCTATGCAGCGGGACAACATTGACATCTTGGCGTTTGCAGGGCACAAGGGGCTGCTCTCCATCCAAGGGCTCGGTGGCCTAGTGCTGTCCCAGCAAATAGCTAACGGGATGGTGCCGCTTGTTACAGGCGGAACCGGGAGCCACTCCCATATTGCGGATATGCCCGCTGAGCTTCCCGATCGGCTAGAAGCGGGGACTTTGAACCTCCCTGGCATAGCGGCGCTCTCTGTTGCGCTGAACTATATAATGGATACTGGCATTGGGGCTATTTTTGCACAGGAAATGAAACTTTTGGAAAGCTTGACAGACGGGCTTTCCGGCATTCCCGGCGTACGCCTCATTGGACCTGTGAATCAGGCAGAAAAATGCGCCATTGCGGCGCTGGACTTCCCTGCAATGGACAATGCGGCCGTTGCCGCCCGGCTGGACGAAGAGTACGGCATCATGACGAGGTGCGGGCTGCACTGTGCGCCTGGGGCACACAAAGCCTTGGGCACGTTTCCTCGCGGCTTGGTGCGCTGTTCGCTGGGGCACCTCAACACGGAAGCGGAAGTAGACGAATTCCTTTATGCTTTGAGCAGGATAACAAAAGACAGGTGAGGGCATGGAAATAAAACAGCTGGAAATATTTGCCTGTGTAGCCAGAAACCTTAGTTTTTCAAAAGCGGCTGAAGAGTTGTTCATATCTCAGCCTTCTGTCAGCGCACAGATAAGCGCATTGGAAAAAGCATTGGGTACGCAGCTTTTCGCCCGCAACACCAAAGAGGTTTCGCTGACTAAAACAGGGCTTGTTTTTTTAGCCTATGCGCAAAAAATCCTTTCTCTGCGGGATCAAGCCGTTCAAGGCCTAAAAGGCGAGGACCGAGGCGCAAGCGGCACCATCGACATCGTGTCCTCCACGATACCGGCGCAGCACTTGCTGCCTGAAATAATCGCGTCTTTTCAAAAACAGTGGCCCAATATTGTTTTTCGCTTAGAACAAGCGGACAGCCAGAGGGCAGTCCAGCGCATGAGCAGCTTCCGCTACGATTTTGGCATGGTTGGCACCGCACCCGACGCCAGCCGCTTTGTATGCTATCCTGTGTTTGACGACGAACTGGTTCTGGCAGTTCCGAAAGGCGTTCGGCAAAGAAGCGAATCAATCAGGGAAAACTTTTCGGAATTCATGCTGAGGACGCCATTTGTCATGAGGGAAGCAGGCTCCGGCACTCGCAAGGAAATCGAAACCTTGCTGGCAAAAATCGGCGTCGACACAGCCAGCCTACGCGTACCAGCTTATTTTTCCGATGCCCACAGCATTCTCCTTGCTGTGTCTTGCGGGATGGGCGCGTCGCTGGTTTCCAAAGTTGCCGCTAAGATGTATGTTGATGCGGGGCTGATTGAGGCAGTCGAAATGGGCGATCCGTTGTTCCGGCGCCAAATTTACCTGATACACAACAAAGAGGTGTGGCTGCCGCCCGTCCAGCAGGCGTTTGCCGACCACGCCCGGCAGTTTTTCATGCCGTAACTATGATGCTGCCAGCCTCCCGCTGGATTACTTCGCCCACCATGCAGCAGGACCGCTCATGGGAGTTCAGATCTGCAAGCAATGCGTCTGCGTCGTCTTTGTGGACGCTGAGGAGCAAACCGCCTGAAGTCTGAGGGTCAAACAGTATTTCTTCCATCGGCATGGTAAGCCCTTGCAAATCTACTTTATCCTGCAGAAACCTCCGATTTTTGGCGCCTCCGCCGGTCATCAGGTATTCGGCAGCCAGCCTCTCAGCTTCCTTGAAGTACAATACTTTTCCGGCTTCCACGTGGATGGAGTATTCCGCCGTGGCCATTTCGTTTAAATGCCCTAGGAAGCCAAACCCGGTTACGTCTGTGCAGCTGTGTATGCGGTATTGCTTTGCGGTTTCAAAGGCGTACTTGTTCAGCTTTTCCATGCTGCCCGTCGCCTGCCTGTAGCTTTCTTCTGTTGCCGCGCCTGCCTTGTAGGAGGCCGTGATCATCCCCACGCCAAGGGGCTTTGTCAGGATAATCCGGTCGCCGATCATACAGCGGTTGTTGTGCATGATTTTGTCAGGATGCACTGTGCCCGTCACTGAAAGCCCGTATTTTGGCTCCTTGTCGTTTATCGAGTGGCCGCCGCACAGTACGCCTCCGGCCTCGAGCACCTTTTCGGCGCCGCCACGCAGGATTTCGGCTAGGATAGCCGGATCCTCGTCTTCAGGGAAACAGACGATGTTCAGTGCGGAGACCACCTCTCCGCCCATTGCGTAAATATCGCTCAGGGCGTTGGCAGCTGCGATTTTTCCAAATAGGTAAGGGTCGTTTACCATTGGCGGGAAAAAATCCAAGGTATTAATAATAGCCAAGTCGTCAGTCAGTTTGTATACAGCGCCATCGTCCGACGTGTCAAAACCGACTAGCAGGTTGGGGTCGCTGAAATGCGGGATGTGCGAGACCGCCTCCCTTAGCATCCCCTGCGGCAGCTTGGCGGTGCACCCGCCACAAGACGTGAATTTGTTCAGTTTTCGAGTGTCCATCTTTCTATCCCTCCACAGGCGCGTACGCACCGCTTGCTGCAACAGTGTAGCAGCGTTCCATGTCCTCATGTTCCTCTGCATTTGGGGCGCAGGCAGCCTCAAAACGGACGCATACTCCGCAGGAGGCGGAAAGCACCCGGGGAACGGGGGCCATTTTGGAGAGCATGCCTTCTTTAGCGCAACGTTTGTGAAAACGCATCGCGCCGTAATGGGTGTAAAATGTCGCCAGCAATTCCATATGCGTCATCCCTTCGTCAGCGTCAGGGTGTATTTTCCGCCCCCGCCGCCCACCGACACGCAAAACCCCTTTGACCGGGCGAAGCGGCAGCAATTGTTGACGCTCGCCTGGTTGTCTACATGCAGTTCGATTTCCTCCGCATCGTCAATGTCCTGTTTTAGCAACAGCACCGGCTCAGGGCATGAAAGCCCACAGGCATCAATAGTTTTCCTCATGTCAGCACCTCCCGTGCCTTATGTAATATCCGAGTGTTTGCGGTAGCGGTGGCGAATGCAAATGCCATGCAGACCACAAAGGCAACACGGCCGCCTGCAGAAGTGCCCGCACCTGACGACGCCAAACCGAAGTTGTGGCAAATCGCTGAGCCGGCAAAGAACCCCAGCACGGTGACTGCTGCGTCGCTGTTGCCGCAGCTCGCCAAAACCAGCTGCCGGAGCGGGCACCCGCCGAGCAGGACTGAACCAAAGCCTACCAAATAAAGGCCCAGCACGTTCCAGACCCATTCGGTGTGGGCAAGGGGCTGACCCTCAAACCCGAACGCGAATTTAGCTGTTGCCAAGTTGCCAATAAGAACCGTTGCGAAAACAACTGCAAAGGGCATCAGCATGTGAAAATCCTTGAACATGACGGCGTCACGGACGCCACCGATGAAGCACAGGCGCGAACGCTGGGCAGCAGCGCCGACTATCAAGCCTCCTGCAAGGGACATCAGCAGCGGGGCATGCATCGAGCCAGGGCCGTTTGCGCTGAAAAACAGGAGGGCAGGGGAGGCAACCAGCAGAATCAGCAGCAATGCATTTGCTGCTGGCAGCCCGAAACCTTCGACGGCAGGCTGGTCATAGCTCCGTTTCAGTGAAAACCCTTTGTTCAAAAAGAAAATTCCGGTAAGGATCCCCAAGGCGAAGCCCAAAAGCCCGACGACTGCATTCATGTCGCCGCCTGCGATGCGGAGCACCATGCGAAGAGGGCAGCCCAAGAAAACAAGCGCCCCCACCATGACGCAAACCCCGAGCAAGAACCGGGTATAAGGCGACGAGCCGCCTTTTGAGGCGAATTCCTTTTTTGCCAGGCCGGTAAAAAAAGCACCGAACACGATGCCAATAATTTCCGGGCGCATGTACTGCACCGTTTCTGCCCGGTGAAGCCCCAGCGACCCTGCGGTGTCGCGTATGAAACAAGCGACGCAGAGTGCCATATTGGCCGGGTTTCCGAACACACCCAAACAGACTGCCACTAGGCCGACGGCGAGGCCGGCAAGGGTGACTGATAATTTTTGCTTCATTTCCACTGTCCTCGCATATCAAGATTGTCAATATCAACTATAATGCAATGCATACAGATTTAGAAATACTTTTTTGCAATAATCCCATTGCCAATTATCAGCAATCGTGATACGTTTTTTTATCTTCTTAACAAGCCAGCCGATGGGCGTAGCAAGAATGGGCGTAAGCGCCGTGCTATCTACGCCGAGGGTATTTGTCTACCGCCGAAGTCATATACGAATACCGTTTGACAGAAGCCTCCGGCCCCGCAGGAGTGCGTGAAGATTTCCGTGTGGGATTTTTCAGTTTCTTCGACCGCATATGGGAGCTTGTGAACCAGCGGAACGAAAACCAGCATTACCAAAAACGCTTTCAGATGTTGCCCGTTTCCACATTCAACGAAGTAGTTGTGCGCGAAGCACTCCTTAACGCCGTTAGCCATCGTGATTATCAATTAAAGGGCAGTATCTTTGTGCGACAATATGGGCGCAAAATTGTAGTTGAAAGTCCGGGCGGTTTACCGCCGGGTATTACTACAGAAAATATTCTGAACCGCCATTCTGCCCGCAACGGCTTAATAGCTGCTGTCTTTCAGCGGTGCGGTCTTGTAGAACGCTCAGGTCAAGGTATGAACCTCATATACGAAATGGCAGTAAAGGAAGCATTGAAGTCGTGCGCAGATTGTGGTATCATTAGCATTAGGAGATGCTTATTTGTTAAAGAAAGAGGTGACGATGAAAGCAGTAATATTCGATTTGGACGGAACCTTGCTTGACACCATCGACGACATAGCATGCAGCATGAACGAGGTGCTTAAAAGGCACAGCCTGCCGCAGCATACCATTGACGGTTACAAAATTTTTGTTGGCAAAGGCGTAGCCAGCCTGATCAGGCAGGCAGCCGCAGGCGCGGAAGCCGCAGGGCTTTCGCTGTCAGGGCTAGAAACCGAGTACAGGGCCGAATACTCCAAGCGGCAGGCTGACAGGACTGCGCCTTATGCGGGCATACCGGAGCTGCTGTCTGCCCTCGCAAGCCGCAGCGTAAAACTGGCAGTGCTGTCAAACAAACCGCACGAAGCAACGCTGGAGGTTATTGCGCATTTTTTCCCAGATGTGCTTTTCAGCGCGGTCATCGGCCAGAGGCAGGGGCGGCCGGCCAAGCCTGACCCGAACGGGGCGTTCGAGATACTCAAGCTGTTGGTATTAACAAGTGAAGATGTGCTGTTTGTCGGCGACTCAGGGACGGACATGCAGACTGCCAAAGCCGCCGGGCTGAAAGCAGCCGGTGCGCTGTGGGGCTTCAGAGGGAAAAAGGAACTTGTGGAAAACGGCGCCGATGTTCTGGCGGAACGCCCACTTGATCTGCTGGAGCTGGTTTAGCCGATTTGACGGAACATGTCTTCAAAAGCGACAAGCTCTACATTCCCTTGTCCGTGGGCGCGCTCCATGCATTCTTTGGTGAACCCGCTCTTTGCGAACAAATAGAAGCGCTTGCTGTCAAAGGGCAGCAGTTTGCTGCGCTTGGCTAAAGTGTCAAGCACGCCGACGTCGACGTTTTCGTTCGTCCATTTGCACTCGCAGAAGATTGCGGAGTCTTTGTCCGCCTTGGCTAAAATGTCAATCTCGGCTTCGCTCTTCGCTGCCGGGTCTGAACCCCACCAGCGGCCCAAGTCCGTGAACGCGAAAGCCGCTTTGCCTTCGCGGTTCAGCTGCCAAAGGTACTGCTTGCAGATTTCTTCGAACACCGCACCCATGTAAGCAGGGAGCTGCCCGGATATGCTCTGGTAGGCAAGATCAGCCATGCCGTTTTGGATCAATGACATGTTGGAGGGTATGAAGCGGTACCAGAAGCGGAACATGTTGTCCGCAATGGAATAAATCGTTTTTTTTGAGCTTTTTTCAGTTAACGGGGTTTCTTTTTTGACAATGCCGAGGGCGATCAGATTGTTCAGGTACGCCGAACAGGCGCTTGTCGCTTCGCCTGCTTTGTTCGATATCTCAGAAAGCTTCGAGCAGCCTGTGGCTATGGCGGAAATGATTGCGTTGTAAACCGCCGGCTCCCGGACCTCCTGCTTGAGCAAGTTGCTTGGTTCGTCGAACAAATAAGACGAAGTGTCTAGGAAGTTGTTTTTGATGTTTTCTGAAACAGGCAAATTGTCGTCCATCATCATGAGGTATTGCGGAGTGCCTCCTGCTATGCCGTAGACCAGCGCAAGGTCGTGGTGGGAAAAACTTTTAAAACACCTGCAGCTCTCAAAAAAGTCGAAAGGCAATAGTTTCAGTTGTGCGGTCCGCCTGCCGTAAAGCGGGCTCTTGTATCCCAGTACGCAATCTTCCATAAACGACATGGAAGAGCCGCAAACGATCAGGAACAGCTTGGATGTGTCCCTGTACTTATCAATCATCACTTGCAGGAGCGACGCAAGGCCGCTAAAGGACTTGGCTGCATACGGGTATTCGTCAAGCACCAATACGATGCGTTTTTCCTGCGACATGACGAATACGTGTTCCAAAGCGTCCTGAAAACTTGCGAACACCGGCGCAGGCGCAAATCCGCCTGTGCAGTCAAAGATTGCCTTGCTCAAATTTTCAAGGTTTTGTTTTGCAGTTGTTTCAAGGCCGGTAAAAAAAACGGTTTCTTTGCCCCTGGCAAATTGATTGATTAGCGCAGTCTTGCCGACGCGGCGGCGGCCATACAGTACCGGAAACTGAAATTTGCCGGTCTGGTAAAGCTGATTCAGAGTTTGAAGCTCTTTCTCGCGGCCAACGAACATGAATGCCTCCTTTGCTCAATATAAAATTACTAAGATACGATTTACTAAATTATACCTGAGCAAATGCTATCTGTCAACAACCAAAGCGTCGATTGCCGGGCTGACGTTCCAGTATGATTTCAGCCTCTGGTATTCTTCTTTGGCGGCCTTCGCCCTGCCATGGTTTTCTATCCCTCGCACTGCACGGATCATGATGTTTTTCGACGTGTGCTCAAGAGGAGTGAACTCAACCATCGAGACGTCGTAGCCGCAGGCTTCAAGCGCAAGGCCCCTCAGGCCGTCAGTCAGCAGCTCGGTGAACTTGTCCTTGAGGATGCCGTGCTTGAGCCAAGCATTGTCAAGGGGGCTTGCCACTTGGCTGAACAGTTCGTGCTGGCAACATGGAACCGAGAGCACAACCTTGGCGTTCCATTCAACTGCTTTTACCAAAGAGAAGTCCGTGGCTGTGTCGCAGGCGTGGAGCGACACCACCATGTCCGCGCTTTCATGCCTGAATGACGCTATGTCGCCAGTCAAAAACTTCAGGCCCGCATAGCCGAGGCTCTTTGCCGTTTCGCTGCAAAAACGGATGACGTCTTCCTTGAGGTCGAGCCCGGTGATTTCCGCGTCCATGCCTTGCACGGCTGTAAAGTAATGGTACAGGGCGAATGTCAAGTAGGATTTGCCGCAGCCGAAGTCGATTATTCTCAGGGGGCTGCTTGCCGGCAGAAAGGGGCGCACGTCCTCGACGATCTCCAAAAACCTGTTGATTTGCCTGAATTTTGAATAGTGCTTTTGAAAAACCTTGCCGTGTTCGTCCATGACGCCGAGGCGGGTCAAGAAATCACAGGGTGCATTGTTCGGAATCAGGTATTTTTTTTCCTGGTTGTGGCTTTGAGGGGCAGGGCCCCTGTTTGCGGCTTTTTTAACTATTCTTGGGTTATCCGGGTTGTTCGCCAGAATTTGCACGTCACCCGACTCCGCCAAAATGTTGAGCTGCTTAAAATCGTTTCTCAACAGTTCTGCTGTCAAGCCGAAAAGGCGGTTTTCGCTCATGTTTTCATGGGTCGCATGGTCCGTATAGTGGTATTCAGCCTGATACCCGGATTTGCTGCGCAGAAAAACCGGCCGTACCGTCACTATCCGGCAAGGCTGGGATTTTCTCCGGGGTGAGCTGAAAATGATTTTCACTAAATCCGCACGGCAAACTGCTTCGCGGAGAATGCCCTCAATCTGTTTCATAAGCATAGTATAGACGGGTTGCCGCTTTTATTCAAGGGAAAATTTGGAAGTTGGGCATAATAAGTTGAATTTACATAAAAATGTGCTATAATGTTTTTGTCAGGTGAAAAAAGTCACAGACGACAGAGGAGGTTGCATGGATGGATAGGTACATGGTGCGTCAGGCAATCAAGGATTTGGACAACAACATATTTGGGTACGAGGTTTTGTTTCAGAGCGAAAAGGGTGTTATGTACGGCGAAGACGACGGGAATGCTGCGGCAAACGCGATTATAGACTTTCTGGAGCAAAACGGCAAAAAGGTGTTTGAGGACAAGATTGCTTTCATTACATTCGTTCCAAGCTTGCTTTTCAAAAGCATCCCGAAGATTTTCGACGAGAACAAAATAGTCATACAGATTGACGATGATGTTCTGGTTCATCCTCAGTCATACGATGTTCTGGCTAAGTACAAAGAGCAGAATTACATAATCGGCGTGAAGGATTTTCAGTTTGCGCAGAGGTATTTCGCAATTTTGGCGCTTGTGGACTTCATTCGGCTGGATTTCGGGAATTTGGAAGAAGCCGTTGCGTCTTACGACAACATTATCAAAACTGCAAAGGGGTTCGGAAAGAAATGCATAGCTTACCAGGTCGATTCGAGAGAGTCCTACGAGCTTGCCAGGAAAATGGGCGTGGACTACTTTTCAGGGACCTACCTCGAAGAAAAAATCTCGGAAAAGGTGAACAGGATCGACTACATCAAGAGCAATTTTTTCATGCTTGTCGTCGAAATAACGAAAGAAGAGCCTGACCTAGCCAAGATCGAAGCCATAATTTCAAGGGACGTGACATTGACTTATTCGCTGCTCAAGCTGGTGAACTCCGCTTATTTCGCGCTGAGGCACAGAACCACGACGATCATGCAGGCGCTTGTCATACTTGGGCTCAACGGGCTAAAGCAATGGATATACCTCCTCAGCTTCAAGCAAGGCGAGGAGAGGGTCAGCGAAGACCTGGTCAAGACTTCGTTCATGAGGGCAAATTTCTGTTCAGAGCTACTCTCGTACACGGACAAAACGACAATATCAAAACCGGAAGCCTATTTAATGGGGATGTTTTCTACACTGGGTGTGATAGTCGGAGCCCCTTTGGAGGAGCTGATCGCTGAAATTCACATTTCGGAGGAGGTCAAGGAGGCTCTTTTGCACAAGGCGGGGCCATGCGGCTTGCTGTACGACCTTGTCCTTAGCTATGAAAAGGCGAACTGGAAACAGATAAACAAGTTCGCGGAGCAGCTGGGCATCCCGAAAGACAAGATATCGCAAATTTATTTCAACTGCATCGAAACGGTGAACAGCGCATGGACGGCGTTTACGACCGTGTTCGACAGCGACTGACAAGGGGCATCATTATGGATCAAGCAAGTTTTCTAGCCATCGTGCATAACATCAAACCTTGGCTAATAGTAGCCGCAATACTTCTCGTAGGCTGGGGAGTTGTTAAAATCATCAGCAAAACCATGGCGAAAACGCTGAAAAAAACCTCCCTCGACCCTACGCTGCACAAGTTTGTAAACAACATTACAGTGACAGTTTGCTGGATAGCGCTGGTAGGGGCGGCTCTGCCCATAGTAGGGGTGTCGCTTTCGGCGTTCCTGACCATGCTGGGCGTGGCAGGCGCGGCAGTCGCCCTGGCACTGAAGGACAGCCTTGGCAACATTGCGGGCGGCATAATAATCATAGTGTCCAAGCCGTTTAAGAAAGGCGACTTCGTCGAAACGGGCGGCGCGGCAGGCAAAGTAGACGAAATAGGGCTGCTGTTCACCACGCTTTTAACCGTTGACAACAAAATAGTATACATTCCCAACGGCAACCTAAGCACGTCGACGATCACAAACTGCTCTGCGGAGAAGAGCCGTCGCGTCGACTGCAAGTTCGGCATCAGCAGCAGGAGCAGCATGTCCAAGGCGAAAGAGGTCCTTTCTGTGGTAGCAGAACAAAGCGACCTGATATTAAAGGATCCGGCGCCGGTCATAGGTATAGCGGAGCAGTCGGAAGGGATAGTGTTCCTTGATGTGAAAGTGTGGTGCGTCACCGGGAATTCGATAGATGTCAAGTACTACCTCGAGGAAAACGTGAAAATCGCCTTCGAAGAGGCAGGGATTGAAATGCAGGCGCCGAACATAGTCGTGCGCCGTGAAAGAGCGAGGTAAGGAACTGTTCATTTGGTTATTGCATTTGCGGTGAAAACGTGGTAAAATAACAACGAGGTGATAAAAATGTCTGGAAACATAACTTATAACATCCGCATTGATAGGCAAGTGCGGGAACAAGCTGATGTTTTGTATAAAAGCATGGGGTTGTCCTTATCCTCTGCGATAAATTTGTTTTTGACACAATCCATCATTCAAGGAAGGCTTCCCTTAAGCGAAGTTATCGCTGAACCCGCTTATGTCGATGTTCTTCTGCGCGATGCCGCAGAAATTGATGCAGCAATCGCTGACGGAACAGCAACCGTTTATTCAACCCCCGATGAAATGTTCGCGGCTTGGGAGCGAGGAGAATGAACGACTGCAAATATAAACCTGTTGAAACTTCGTTGTATAAGAAAACCCGCAAACTCGCGGAAAAACGGGGGCTTGATTTGTCGCTTTTGCATGAACCCATTATCCTTCTCGCAAAAGGTGAACCATTGCCGCTAAAATACCGTGACCATCAATTAACAGGACGTTTGTCGGCATTTCGCGAGTGTCACATAAAAGGTGACTGGTTGTTGGTGTATCGTATTATTGAGGAACGATTGATTTTATCGCTCCACAGTACAGGAACGCATGCGGATATTTTCGAGTAATGAGTAATCACGTAATCACGATGGCGAGTATCATTTGAATAAATGCCTTGACAACCGCGCTCCAGTATGATAACCTGTTGAAGATTTAGGTTGAATGTTTCATTGTGCAACAGGAAACATCGTCGTACGGGAGGGATTATGTTAAAAGGAAGAAGCCTGCTTGAACCTATGGATTTTACGATTGACGAGCTGGAAGGGATTTTTTCTCTGGCGGAGAAGATTATTGCAGAGCCGGAAAAATACAAGCACGCCTGTGACGGGAAAATCTTGGCAACGCTTTTTTACGAGCCCAGCACGAGGACAAGGTTTAGCTTTGAAGCTGCGATGCTGAGGCTTGGAGGGCAGACCATAGGCTTTGCAGAGCCAAGTTCGAGCTCTGTGGCAAAAGGGGAGAGCATAGCGGACACTATAAGGACGGTGGCGTGCTACTGCGACATCGCCGTCATGAGGCACCCCAAGGAGGGGGCGCCAAGAGTCGCGGCGGGCAGCACTGGGATTCCGGTCATCAACGCGGGTGACGGTGGGCATCAGCACCCAACCCAGACTTTGACGGATTTGCTGACGATAAAGTGCGAGCGCGGGAGTTTTGACAACTTGACGGTTGGCATCTGCGGGGATTTGAAGTTCGGCCGCACTGTGCATTCGCTGATAAAAGCTTTGTCCAGGTACGACGGAGTCAGGTTTGTCTTGATTTCCCCCGAAGAGCTGCGCATACCGGACTATGTGCGGAAAGGGGATTTGGTCAAAAACGGCGTCGAGTTCAAAGAAGTCGAGAGGATGCAGGGCGTGCTCCACGAGCTTGACGTCCTTTACATGACGAGAGTGCAGCGGGAACGGTTCTTCAACGAAGAGGATTACATAAGGCTGAAGGACAGCTATATCCTAGACGCGGAAAAAATGAAGCTTGCCAAAGAGTCTATGATGGTCATGCACCCGCTTCCCAGAGTGACGGAAATCGCGGTGGAAGTTGACGACGACCCTCGGGCGTTTTACTTCAAGCAGGCAAAAT
>Ga0082212_10005685_pt1 | contig 16909 bp, 18 predicted proteins | sample TergutNt197P3_FD_71548 | JGI IMG/M metagenome (GOLD analysis project Ga0082212, IMG submission 71548) | Neocapritermes taracua P3 segment gut microbial communities from Petit-Saut dam, French Guiana - Nt197 P3 | ecosystem: Host-associated > Arthropoda: Insects > Digestive system > Gut ... | reverse complement strand
GTCTCTGTCTCTGTCTCTGTCTCTGTCTCTGTCTCTGTCTCTGTCTCTGTCTCTGTCTCTGTCTCTGTCTCTGCACTCGCACTCACAGCCACAATTCGCTCCTGGTCATCCGTCCCTATGTCCTCCCCTGCCTCCTCGGAGGGAGCATTATATGTATTCAGCTCTTCCTGGCTAATCTCACGAATATATCCCAAAACCTGCCCCATCAAAGTCCCATTGGGATAAACCCTTTTGGCCAAAGCTTCAACGCGCACACCTGGCAGTTCGTGGCTGTGTTCGGCAATTACGGCTCGCAAAGACTCAGGCGCCTCTTCTATGACAACCACAGGCTTATAGGTGTTCCATTGTTGATTACGAACCATGACACAGACATCTTCAGCGATGAGCTCGGGCGACTGCCGGGCAATAGGCCAATAAGGTTTTATGTAGTACGCCAAACGCTTGATAATATCTTGCCACTGCTCACTTTGGCCTTGCAACTCGGTCCAGTCCAGAACCAGGGCCATATTGGACACACTCTTAGCCAACACCACGCCATTCTTGTCAACAATAGGCCCCCTCACTGTTGATGTGGCTGCAGGCTTGAAAACATTGCCCATAGCCTTTTCCGCATAATAGTCGGCATTAACAATCTGTAAGCGCCAAAGATTAAAAGCCAGCAGCAAGAATAATAGCGCACAGGCCACACCCAGCCCCTTAAGCCGCCCCGATACTGCTCCAGCCTCAGTATCGACCTGCTGTCCCTCCCCTCGCGCCCTTTCTCTTTTTGAGCCTGCCTGCCGAGGACGGGCAAGTCTCCACGCTTTGGCTTTGGCCTTAAATTTAGCCTTGGCCTTGGCCTTGGCTCTAGCTCTTATGTGAATCTTTTTTAAGGATTTAACATGATAGTTCCTCATGTTATCTAATATTCCTGTATTTGGTATATTTTATCCTTAGGGACTCAATACCCCGGACATTATCCATACCAATGAGTAATGACATACTCCCTTATTTTATACCAGTTGCTAAAGTCCCGCGCATCACCGCGTATTTCAAATTCCTCGAGGATCCCCGCTTGATCATCTTTAGGGTTGATCCTGTTATAAAATTTTCGCACAACATCCGCGTCTTCCTCAACAGCAAAATAAGTCTTACCATAAGCAGAACCCTCCAAGCCGGCCGCCTCCATAATAGTTGCTCTCATATTGTCGGCGCACACAGGAGCTTGGCTCACCTTCAGCGGAGATCCTGAGCTGTTTTTGGGTTTTACGAACAGGCCGGTAACCGAGGGTTTGAATAAGTTCTCGTAATCATGGCTGTATGCATGGTCTCCGGTAATAATGATTGTGGAATTCTCATACAATCCCAAAGCTTTGAGGTAATCTATATAGGTGTAGGCAATCGCAAAACATCCTTTTGTTTGGTCGATAACAGAGGAATGCTTCACATAATTCCCATTTTCATCCATTTCGTAAGGGGCATGCGAGCCTTTCATATGATAAAAAACGAAATTATTTTTTTCATTTTGAATGGATAACCCCCCTTCCCTGAGGGACATATTAAAATTGACGTCATTTGCTCCTCTATATATTTTGAATCCGTTTTCTGTTTCGTAGGTATCTGTGAAATCCGGCGCAAACCAGAAACTTGATTTTAACCCATGAGGCGCATAGCGAAACGCCGTAAGTTTTGTAAACCGCTTGAGCAGATCCATTGTATTGATTTTAAGCCTGCCCTCATCTATATTATCAGCTATTCCTTTTAACTGCCCCACGTTAGAATAGTCATAATATGAATCAAGATAGAATTTTGTTGTGTAATTATGTGAACGTAAGTCTGTTATAAAGGAAACTTCACTCCAGGCTTCATCAAAGAACTTTGGCGCCGAATAATTGAACAGATGAGTTTTGCCGGACAGCATGTTCTGAATCGCAGGAAATGAGCGGGTATAATTCGTCGTATGATTTGTAAATCTGGTGAACCCATCTAATCTGTCAAAAAAGTCCGGAGATTCCTTGAGTATATCGTTGACATAGTCTTCATCTAACCGGTCTAAAAGAATAATGATAATATTATTCGCCGACGAGAGTTCAAACATTCCGGATTCTGTTAAAAAGGAATCACTTCTTTTCTCTGTTATGGCGCCGGAAGCCACGAGGACAGAGACGAGGGCTATGAGTTGGATAGCCATGAGAAGAGACGGTATGGCCTTTGCTAAAAACCCCCATACCTTTTTGCTGAAATACCGTATCATAACAGGAAAAAGAAGAATAAGAACCCATATGATCAAATTTGTTATAGAGTGAACCACATAATCTCCCCAATTAATTGCGTCGCCGGTCAGTTGGCCCAAGGGAAGATTCAAGAACGTTCCCTGAATATATCCTGCCAGCAGGATGCCAAGGAGAATGGATATGAGAATATCAAACAAACGACCCTTGAAAAGCAGTAAAAACCCCATCACCGGCAGAAAAATAGCTATCCCCATGAGAAGAACAGGTAAGGCAATCTCTGGTAACGAAAAATAGAACATACCTCTATTTTGAGCGAATATGTCCAGAATGCCAAAAATGATAAATGTGAAAACGACAGCTGCAGAACTCAGGCCGGCGAGTCCCATGCGTTTTTTCAATCCACGCTCATCCTCTATCAGAAATGCTTTTTTGTCCAGGGGAGAAGAGTACGCGGTTTTTGGAGAGTGTTTTTCTGTTTGGGTGGATTGGGCGCCTTTCCGCATAGATTGAGGGGTCCTCAATTTGGTGGTGACTTTAATTTTAAATTTTAGGATATTAACCCAGATATTCGCGAAAAAGATCCTGATACGGCTGAAGAAGATTCCGAGGACAATCCCAGAGGTAATCACCAGTGCAGAGACAATCTGGATGATATATGTTGTTGTCGCCGGATCAATATAGGCATAGGCTGTTCCGGGAATAAAAAATGTGATACCTATAAGTGCGATAAAAAACACAAGTATTTTTCTTATTATGTTATTATTTTTCATAACACAACTCCCTGCCCTGTTCGTTCTGTTAATTGAAGATGTTTGTTAAAGGTATTGAGAAGATGTTCTCTGTCCAGAGCGCTATCATCACTACCAGAAACGTTTTTTGCAATGATTTGTGTAATATGCTGTCTATAATCCGGAGAGTGCAGGATAAGATCTTCAATCACTCTTTCAAGATCCTTTGCACTAAGATCCTTTGCCCCATGTTCGTTCGGCGACCCTGTTTCGCTGTGCATTTTTTGCTCTGGCTCTTTGGAGCCTGATACCTTCAAACGCTCCTTAATTGCATTGATAAGATACTCTCCCCCGACCTGGGCGCAGCTGCCAATATTGAAAATGTTGTCTTCGAGGATCTGCGCAATGTGTTTCTTATAGGCTTCAGCGCGCGCGAAAAGATCTTCAATCACATCCGCAAGGGTGTTCAATTTGTCCACATCGAGAGAAACACCGATTTCATCACGCATCGAAATGTCAAGGGGAACCAAAGGGATTTTCTTATATTCCGGATTCATAATTTTCATGGGTGTGTTAATGAATAGCGATGGTTTCTTTGTCGCATATGAAAACTCTTGCGCAATAGAGGACCAATCCGTAATCACCAAATCAGACGTGTACACAGTAAAATTTGATGAGAAATCCGTTTCAATGATAAAAGTTTCACTTATGACATCTGCATATTTCTCCAGGATCCTTTTCATCTTTGCCGGAAAGCGTTTTACAAATTCAGGGTGTGGCCTGATAATTATGCAATATCCTGTTCGCAATAACGGTTGTACGATTTCATCCAGGCAGAGTTCCATAATGTTATTTTTTTGCCATGAAGGGGCAATGAGAATCCTTTTTCTCTCATTTTCCCCTTGTTCCGCTTGTTCTCCTTGTTCCCCTTGTTTCATCAAGGACACATTTTCCAGTAATGTGTCTAATAATACGTAGCCGGTTTTGACCAGGTTTTTAGCCGGCAGGTTGTATACCCGCTCTGTTTCACGAACTTCTTCTACATGGTTGGGGCCGTTGCAGAATATTGTATCGAAATGATCCAAGGCGCCTTCCCGCATCATCAGATGCAAACTCGTCATCCCATGATCCAAATAAACATATTCGATATCCTTACGAACAAGGGAGCGCTTAATATGGTATTTTTCCAGATCGGGCATGGTCATGACCACAATATCGGCATCCATTTTCATCATGACGGAGATCAAAGCATAATTCCCGAAATAATAAGGTTCAATTTTAGGAGTGTCAAGGTTGAAAATCTGATCGTTATAATCACTGGTGATATAGTGCACGATAATATCGGAATGTTGTGTAATATGGTCGATGATCCTGTTGAAATATTTATAGAAGCCGCTGCTTTCGGAATAAAATACAAGATGTTTCTTGCTCGCGTAAAAGCGCCGTTTGTCTTTTTTTTCACGAGTACGCATTTCCGTTTTTAAAGCGCGCATTTCTTTTCTTTCATCTTTAGTCAATTTTTGTTTCTGAGATCTGTTTTCGTAATCAATATATTTGCGCGGATTATAAATCAGGTTACATATCGCTAACACCGGTACAGATAAGACATTGCCGAATATCCAATAAAGCCCGATCCCGCACGGCACAACAAAGGCGAAATATGTCGAAAAAACGACAAGGAACACTGTGATTCCCCATTTGCTTAACGCGCCCTGCTCTTGTTGTAAGACATTGTACTTATTCTGAACAACGCAAAGTAAGAACGCGCTGAGACCTGAAAGGAGAGGTATAATGAGTGTTATATTAAAGAGGGAGGGAATTTGGGCCATGTTCAGGCCTAGGAAGTTTAAATTAACGTCCAAAATCTGAGAAATCATGGCGTCGGATGATGGAACTGATGAAAAGATCTGGGGATTCGCCTGAACAACCTCCATAATCTGTAATTGCGCGCTGTACCCCAGATCCGCCATATTGAGATGCTCCAGGGTTTTTGCTAACAATAAGGAGATGGAATCTTGATCCAGGTGCAATAAATGCTGCAACGGATTATACATAACACTAATTAGGCCGAGAATAATGGGAATTTGTATGAGAAGCGGCAGCATCCCTTTTATGATACTGTACTTTTCTTGTTTATATAATTTTTTTTGTTCTTGAAGCAGCAGTGTATGTTCGCCGGAATATCGCTGCTTAATCTCTTCTAATTGTGGCTGCATTCTGACCATTTTAATTGAATTTTTTTGAGCGATCAGCGATAAGGGGAATAAAAAGACTTTGGTAAAAATAGTAAAAATAACGATGGTCAAGCCGTAGTTCCCAACAAATTGATAACAATAATACATGAAATACCCTAAGGGTATCCCAAAAAAACTATTAATTAAATCCATCTTTTAAAGTCCTTCAAGTTTAACAATAGGTGTGCTGTCCTGATTATGTTAACTGCCTATTGTAGTTTTTTGGTGAATATTGTTGCAATATAAATATATGCTATTTGTTTAGAAAAAGCAAATCCTTTTCTGTCCAGTTCTTCATCGAGTCTTCTCCGATCTAACCTGCCAATCGGTGACAAAAATGAAGCAGCTGCAATCTTGATAATCACCAAATAAAAGACTATAATAATTATAAAAAGAGCAGGAGATCAAGATGTCTCACGAAGAGAACAATAAGCTCCGAGTACCGCCGCCTCTGGATAATTTTATGTTTGCCGCCGGTTTTCAAAATAGGGAGGCTGCACCCAGCGCTATGAGCCTCATCAATGCTGTTTTGGAGAATACCGGCAGACCATTGCTTAAAGGTATAGACCAACTAACTTGTGAACAAGTCTTATTGGGAGAAAGCCGTAAACTGCGAGGCTGCCGGTTGGATTTAGGTGTTAGCGAAGATAATTCTCACTATAATTTGGAAGTGCAGTTATCCTCACTGCAACACATGGCTGACCGTATGGTTTTCAACTCTAACCGGATGCTGAGCGTTAATACCTCTTCCGGAACCCGGTATGAAAATCTGCCCCATATTACAGTCATTTCCCTTTTGAACTTTCATTACCGCCATAACCACCCTGATTTCCATCAGCCGTTTGGGTTGTTTTATGAGAAAGATCCGGAACGTGTGACAAACACATTCGATTACCACATCATTGAGATCCCAAAGTTTCGCAAGATCAAGCCCGATTTATCCAAAGCTTTGCACCGATGGTTATTCTATCTGGATAGTGGCTACCAGAATCCAGATAGTCCAATTGTGAGGGAGGTGTTCCAAATGGATCAGGGATTATACCAATTCGCTCAGCAATATCAGCGCAATATTAATGATCCGGAAACCCTTAATGCGTATTATGGATATCTGATGGAATGCATGGATGAGAAGGAGCGTATTGATACCGCAAAAGCAGAAGGCGAAGCAAAAGGCAGAACAGAAGGCAGAGCAGAAGGCAGAGCGGAAGGCAGAGCAGAAGGTGAAGCAGCCAAGGTAATGGCTATTGCCACAAACATGTTGGAGTTGAATTTGCCAATTGACATAATTATCTCAGCTACTGGATTAACCAGAGAAGAGATCTTATTAATGACTAAGTGATAGTAAATGGTAGTATAAGGCCTTGCACCATACAGAAAGGATTGTCATAGAAACAAAATTGCTTCCTTTCGGCATTGAAAATTTCGAGGAAATGCGTACAGACGATTTTTATTATGTGGACAAAACCTCGTTCATCACAATGTTGCTGCGCAATCGGGGGAAACCCTGCTTGTGGGAGGTCTGCCTTTTAAGGTGCGCCAGCCGCGATACAATATGGAAACAGAGGCCGCCATGCAGGAAGCGAGGGACATCATGGCCGGAAAGATTCCGGCAAAGGTTTATCAGAGTGTTGCGGAAATGAACGCCGATATTGACACAAACAATTAAGGAGCCTGAAACAGAGGAACGATTTAACATTATTGGCTTTAGCGGTAACTTGCGTTTGCTGATAGTGTGTCATTGTTACAGGGATGATGGTTCTGTAATCCGCTTAATATCAGCACGAAAAGCAACTAAACAGGAACAAATCCAGTATAGGGGGGCTTTATAATGATTGAGAGAATAAATACAAGTGACATTCCAGAAGTAACTGATTTTTCTAATGCGCGTCCTAATCCTTACGCTGAAAAAATCAAAAAACATGGCTATTCGGTAACTATACATTATAGTCCTGCCGATGTAGAGCGAATGACACAGGCGGCTTTAGAAAAAGCAAAGAACCTTGATATACTCGAATTAGATCCAGAGGAATTAATGGCTCTTGAACGTTACAAGAGAGCAAATCAGCAATAGAGATTCCACGCTAAAGATGTCTGTCAGCATGTGTATTTTTCCTTTTCTTAAACGGCTTATAGACTGAAATAAAGACAATGACCACAGCAATAACCAAAATGTAACTGCTCAACATACCATGCATAACAAGCTTGTCCCGGAGCTCTGGAACAGAAGCTGCAGCCACTTCGTTCAAAAGAACAAATTGCCTCATTGCTTCAACAGAGGGCAGAGCAAAGATCATCGCAGGGATACAAGCAATGTTATACAGTATCCACTTCAAGATGATCCATTTGTGCTTAATAAAACCCCAGACAGTAAAAAGGCCATATACTGTGCCGAGTAGGTAGCAAATCGTGGCTCCGGGTATTATTAATAGATAATCGGCAAGCTCAATCAAGGATAGCAGTGCCAGTATCCCTTCATGTGAAGTTTGTTGAGATAAAGCCAGCAGGATGACCAATGTGCACATGACCCCACTGACCCAGACAGTAACTCCCGAAAAGTGAATAGCCTTAAGGATTTTCATTGTTTTTGAGGAGAGCTTCTTCATCTTTTATTGTCCCCCCTTTGCTAAGGGACTGTAACTAAATGTTCAAGTGTTGTTGTTTACTTCGGAACACCCCCATGTTCTAACCATTAATCACTGCCCATTGCTGTCTCTGCCATTGCCCCTGCCATTGCCACCGGCATTGCCACTGCCATTGACGTGGCCATTGCTGTGGCCGTGGCAACTGCCAATGCATGTGCTGTTAGCATATACCAAGCCGGACTCATGGCCAGAACCGGATTCACCATTGTTAGGGCCGGGCGCACCATTTCCATTGTCTGTGCTGTTACCTGTGCCGACCATGTTGTCGACGCTGTTGCCGCTTCCATTGCAATTTGCCATGCCTTCATCGGCAAAAACTCATTGATTGTTTGTGTTCCCATGCGAACACACCTCCTTTTTGTGTCTCGTGCAGGCCAACAAACAGGCCTGTAGTCTGCTTGCTGCCCACGTTATTATTCATGTAAATCATTGTTTAGCCCCCGCAAACGAATTATAACCTAACCTTTCATAATAGATCATTGTAGCCTGCTGGATAAAAGTACTCGCCATCTTCTGTTTCTGTATCCATCCCCCTCCCTCACCTTCCTCACCTTCCTCACCTTCCTCACCTCCCTCAGCATTCATGTTTTCAGCACATTCTGCTGCTGCGGACAAAAGGCTCATGTTGCTGCTTGTAAATTCATTAATCGTTGCCCAATATTCTTTGATGAAAAGCTGCCCCTGCTCACTTCCCGGTGACACCCCTTCATTTTGCAGCCGTATTACCTCATCATACAAGCCGTTGATGTTCTCTGCCAATACTATCATCGCCATACCACTATCTGTCCCCTCAAACGGATTATAACCTAACCTTCCGAAATAGATCATTGTAGCCTGCTGGATAAAAGTACTCGCCATCTTCTGCTTTCGTATCCACTCACCTATCGCCCCTTCCTCGCCTTTCATGGTTTCAGCAAATTCCACCATTGAGAACAACAGACTTATGTCGCCGCCGGTAAATTCATTAATCGCATCCCAATATTCTTTGACGAAGAGCTGTCCCTGCTCACTTTCCGGTAACACCCCCTCATTTTGAAGTCGTATGGCCTCGTCATGCAAGCCGTTGATGCGATCTTTCATTGCCAACATTGCCATGCGGCTATCCTTGTCATAGCAGCGAATATGGTCAAGCATATCATCGTTAAAATGCTTGATGAAATTATACATATCATTTTTTATTTGCAGATTAACGATAATATCAGCATATTTCCTCCAGTCTACCGCGTGCATCAGATCAACTTCTGCTTTTAACGCTTCTATAGCTTTCAGGGATTCCGTTAACTCCTGTATCCTCATGCGGATAGTGCTGGCATGTTCTGTAAGCGCGTCTGAAACATCGGCAGGGGTATCAAGTGACAGCAGATTATTTTTAATATCGTCAAGAGAAAACCCCAAATATTTCAATGATAGTATTTGGTGCAGCTTCACCATATCTATGTCGGTATAGAGTCTAAAGCCCCCTTCACTTTCAGACGACGGCGAAAGCAAACCTTCCTTGTCGTAATATTGCAGGGTACGGACAGTAACTCCCATTTTCTTTGCAACCTCGCCCACCGTCATGTATCCCTCTGGGATTGCCCTGTATTTTCCCATATTCATTTCCTCCTGACGACAGTATAGACCCTTACGCTGCGTCACGGTCAAGACTTTATAAAAATTTTTTTTTCATCTTTTCCTTGCCCTTGGCCAATGCGAGCTATCGGATATTACTTTGCAAAAACATCCGCCAGCGTTATCATACACCCCTCCAACACATGAGAAGGCATCGTATCCTCTTCAGAGTAAGATGAAGCCACATATTTACCGTTATCCCACACAAAGACGTCAACGATTCCGCGATCAGGATACACAATCCAATATTCCTGGACACCAGCCTTAAGATACTTATTGAATTTCAAGATTTTATCATAAGCTCCGGAAGATGGGGATAGGATTTCAACCACCAAGTCGGGCGCCCCCTGGCAGCCTTTTTCACTGAGTTTGCTCTTGTCACACACCACCAAAATATCAGGCTGAACAATAGTATCGTCTCCATCCTCCGCATTCAGGCGGACATCAAAAGGCGCAGCAAAAACCTTACACGGCTTGCCCTTTAAAAAAATATTCAATTGGGTGGACAGGTTCATGCTGATACTCTGATGAGTCATGGAAGGCGCTGTCATCATATGAGCAATTCCATCAATCAGTTCGCAACGAATATCCTGATCCCATGTGACGTAGTCCGCCCAAGTGTAATGTTTGTCGCTTCGCAAAGCGTCCATCAAATATTCCTCCTTCTGTGGTCAACACTTTGATAAACTCTTCATCATTATACTCTAAGTTGGTAGAAAACTTATAATGAAATCTTCGAGACTGGCGCGCCAAAGAATCCGGTCTAATACCTCGTTCCCTTCCACCCGCGCCCTTCCCAAAAGAAACGGCGAACCCACGGATATATAAGCAGCACCAACAGAGCATTATACACCGCAACGCCACAAACCATTTTGACCCCCTCCCCCAGAGACCATCCAAAACCCGACAGAGCCGCCAACAGCGCCATAACCCCCTGCCCCACAAAAGTCGCCGCAAAAACCAGCCCCGTCACCAACGCCCTGCCCTCCTTCTCCCATCCTTTCTGCAGACGGATACTGACCAAAACCACACAGCAAAGCGTAAAAGTGTACAACCCCAAGTTGCTGCCAATGTATAAATCCGTCAAAACCCCCGTCACAAAAGCCAGCGCCAACGCCGGCCGCACCCGGGAATAAAGCGAGAAACAGATGATAAAAATCATCATCAAATCAGGCCGGATTCCCCAAGGCGACAGATAATAGAACACCGTTCCCGGTGCAATAAGGCAGAATATAAAAATAACAGCCATACTCAGATATCTCACAATACTCATGAGTGCTCTTTCATAACATAAACCTCCTCCAGCCCGTCAAAATTGACAGCCGGAGTCACGCGGGCCTCTTTCATCAGGCCCGACCCTTGCATCATCACATCCGAAACCGTACCAATCACAATCCCCTTCGGAAAAACACCACCCAACCCGGAAGTCATCACCAACTCTCCCAACTCCACTTCATCCTCCTGGCTAAAATCCATCTGAAGCGCCCCATCATTCTGCAGACGCGGCCCCCGCTTGTAAGTCCCATAAAGCACACCATAAACAATCTCCCCCTGCGCCTTACGCACAAAAGCAGACGCCTGTCCCTGGGCATCCGTAATCAGCAAGACCTCCGCCGTGGTTTCCGTCACAGAAACCACCTTACCCACAAGACCGGCGCCCGCCACCACAGGAGCATGGGGCGCAACACCCTGCCGGCGCCCCTTATTAATTTTAACCGTCTGATACCACGCATTCTGATTGCGGCTCACAACACTGGCGCCAATCTTTTCATAATTATCCCAGGCAGGCGTCTGGAACTCCCCTTCAGCCAGAGCCCGATACCGCTCCCCCGCCAACAGCTCCTCCCGCAGCAGCGCATTTTCACCCGTGATCCGATCCAGATCCTGCCGCAGAGCCTCATTCTCCCTCTGAAGGCTCCGGAAAGCAAACATCGAAGAAACCCCTTCCTTAACATCGCCGCCCACACGCAAAAAAAAGCCCTCAACCGGCTGCAGCACCTTGTTCATGACATCGCCAACAGGATTAAAAAAAGGAGTTCCCATATTCGTGAGCCGCATCATCGCAAAAGTCCCCAAAACAATGGCAAAGACAAGAATAGACACCCCAATAGGGTTACTCTTTTTCTTCATATCTCTTGTCACCCCAATTCACTTAGGTACTGTCACAGAATAACCCAGAGATCACCCTTTCTGCAAAGCCGCAATCTTCCTCAAGATCTCTTCATTTTCCAAAACCCTGCCCGTCCCCATGGCCACACAGACAAGAGGATCTTCCGCCAAATGAACAGGAATCCCCGTCTCATCGGCAATCAGATGATCCAAGTTGCGCAGCAGTGATCCTCCACCCGCCATGATGATGCCACGATCCATGATATCCCCCGCCAGCTCCGGCGGTGTTCTCTCCAGGCAGCTTTTGACAGCATCAATAATACTGGCGATAGGTTCGCTCAACGCCATGGTAATTTCCTCTGACCCGATCTCAATATTTTTGGGGAGACCCGTCAACAAATCTCGGCCCTTGATCGAAAAATCCAAGCCTTTTTCCGGCTTATAAGCAAACCCGATTTTCTTTTTAATCTCCTCCGCCGACTGGTATCCCACCGACAAATTATACATCTTCTTGATATAGGCGATGATAGACTCATCCATTTCATCCCCCGCCACACGAATAGACCCTGCTGTCACAATCCCTCCCATGGAGATTACCGCCACCTCAGTGGTCCCGCCGCCAATGTCGACAATCATATTCCCTGTAGGATCGCCCACAGGCATATCCGCGCCAATCGCCGCCGCCATAGGCTCCTCCAGAATAATAGGCTCCTTGGCCCCTGCCGCCACAGCAGCCTCTTTGACCGCGCGCTCCTCCACAGCCGTCACCCCCGACGGCACACAGATCACCACCCGCGGACGGGCAAACATGATCGGGGATCCCAAAGCTTGGCCAATAAAATACTTCAGCATTTTAAAAGTCACATTGAAATCGGAAATAACGCCATCCTTCAACGGCCGAATCGCCGTGATATTGCCCGGCGTCCTCCCGATCATTTCCTTGGCCCTGTCCCCCACAGCCAAAGGCTCATTATTATCCGCCCTGATCGCCACCACCGACGGCTCACAAATCACAATACCCTTACCCTTCATATGCACAAGCGTATTCGCTGTCCCTAAATCAATTCCCAAATCCCGAGACCAAAACATGCCAACAGTTACCCCCTTAATAAGAGTCCTACTCGCAAGCAATCATATCATGAACCCTTCCTTGCAGCTAAAAAAATTCCTGTCTCCGATAATAATATGATCAACAACCTCTATCCCCAACAGTTTTCCCCCTTGCACCAGGCGAGCCGTAATCTGCCGATCCTCCGGCGAGGGCAAGGTATCCCCGCTGGGATGATTATGCACAAGGATCACAGCATTGGCGCTGCGGCGGATCGCCTCCTTAAAACATTCCCGCGGATGAATCACCGTGGAGTTCAAAGATCCTATCGAGACCTTATCGATCCCCAAACAGCTATTTTTCGTATTAAGCATGATGACCCAAAAATGTTCGCGATCCAGCCCGCACATCTGTTCCATAACCAAATTCGCGGCATCCTCCGGGCAAGTAATTTTAGACCTCTTCTCCGGTATTGATTGGCGCATGCGCCTCCCCAACTCTAACGCCGCCAGAATCTGCGCCGCTTTCGCCGGGCCGATACCACAGTGCTGGGTCAAATCATGAGCCGACTCCTGAGCCAAACGGCTGAGCCCCCCCACCTCAAGTAAAATCCTTTCCGCCAACTCCAACACATTTTCCTGCTGGGATCCTGTCCGCAAAAGAATAGCCAAAAGTTCCGCATCCGTCAAAGGCTCTGTTCCATACCTGTACAAGCGCTCCTGGGGCCGAAGGTTTTCAGGCAATTCCAGCATACGATATCTCATAATCTCATTCCTCTTAATCGTGTTCTATGTATGTTTGATATTAACGGAATCCCTCCTCCGCAAAAACCCCATCCGGAAACTCTTCCGAAACCGCAACCCCGCATTGAACAAAAGTGTATCCCCATTCCCGCAAAAGATCATATCGCCTGGGCGAGCCGATGCCAATATCAACACGTGACACTAAGCCCTCTGTCCAATATTAAAAGACAGCACCTCAAGATTGACAACCAGATCCACATTGCGCAGCTCAATCTCAGGCGGCACATTGAGAACCACTGGGGCAAAATTAAGGATCGCTTTCACATCACACTTAATAAGCTTATTGGCAATCTCCTGAGCCACCTCCGCCGGAGCCGTAATCGCCCCGATATGGGTCGAATTGTAGGGCAGAATCTCTTCCATGCGATCCACAGCATAGATCTCAATCCCATCGATTACCATACCCACCTTTTTCGGGTCACTGTCAAAAATACTTGTGATATTGAATCCTCTCTCACGGAACCCCTGATACGTGCTCAAGGCCAATCCAAGATTGCCCAGGCCAATCAACGCCACATTCCATTCATTTCCCAGTCCCAGAATTTTGATAATTTGGGCATGCAAATCCTTGACATTGTACCCCACACCCCTTATCCCAAACTCTCCAAAATACGCCAAGTCCTTACGAACCTGTGCCGGGCTCACGCCCACTCCCTCAGCAATATCCCCTGAAGATATTGTGACAATCCCCCTGCTGTCGATATCAGCAAGAAAACGTGAATAAACAGAAAGACGGATAACTGTTGCTTCGGGTATCTTGATCGTTTTAATAATAATGGCCCCCTTTCGTGTAATCTCTGTTTATTTCGATAAATTCAGTATAACATTTGTGAAGAAAAAGTCAAAACATTCGGTCTTTTCCCAGATGTTTACTCCCTCTTCCCATATGTTCTAAAACCAGTATTGCCATTTTTTGAACGAATCACACAATTCAAGAAATATTTTATCAATTTCTCCCAGCATATAAAGAGATCCCGTAACACACAGCAAATCCTCCTCGCCGCACATCTCCAAAGCCACACGCACCGCCGCCGCCACATTCTCTTCCTCCCGGCACAGGTATCCTGCCGCCTTTACCAAATCTGTCACTCTCCTCCAATTTCCTGCCCGTTCAGAAGGCACGCGAGTTGTCACAAAAGCATCCCCTAAAGGAAGGAGGCTTTTCAACGACTTTTCAATCGCCTTATCTGCCAACATACCCAGGCAAAAAACCAAACGCCGACGGGGAAACCCCTGCTCTAAAACCTGCGCCAAGGCCCGCATTCCCTCCTCATTGTGCGCCCCATCCAAGAGGACGCGTACAGTTTTATGAGGAAGAGAACACATCACGAGCTCCGTTCTCCCCGGCCACACCACCTTAAGCAGCGCTTGGCGCACTCTCTCAGAAGAGAGAGACGAAAAGTGACAGGCTGAATGCGGACGTGAAGTTACATACGGACTTGAAGAGGAGAAATCCCTCTTAAGCAACACCTCAACAGCGGCCAGCGCCGTTGCCGCATTCTGAATCTGATGACGGCCGACCAGACTCACTTCACAGCTGTTAACTCTAGTACGTTCGCCGTTCGCAGGTTCGCCGTTCGCAGGTTCGCCGTTCGCAGGTTCGCTGTTCGCAGATCCGCCGTTCACAGGTCCGCCGATCACCCCATAATAATCAAAACAACTCGTATATTCCGGCGTCAAGCTGGGCAGCGGCGCCGCATAAGCCTCACCATACACCACCCCGCGCGACACCCTCTGTTCAGCAAGCACATCCTCCTTAAACTCTCCCTCCCTGACTCGCACACATATTAACGGCGCCCCACATCTCCGACACGCCTCCTCAATCACAGGCACTACCTCAGCATACTGCTCCGACATGACAACAGGCGCCTTATCTTTGATAATCCCAGCCTTAACCCCAGCGATCTCCGTCAAAGTCCCTCCCAAGTATTCCATATGATCCATACCCACACTCGTCAGGACAACCCCCTCAGCCTGAATCACGTTGGTGGAATCGACAGCGCCCCCCAACCCCACCTCCAACAGCACAATATCCGGACGCTGTTCGGCAAAATACCAAAACGCCAAAGCCGTAGATATTTCAAATTCCGTTGGATGTTCCAGTCCCCGAGCCGGAAGCAAGGCCGCCAGCGGACGAATAATATTGACCCCCCTCAGCACATCCTCCTTAGAGATCATACTGCCATCGCAGCGAACGCGTTCGCGCCAGTCATGTATATGCGGTGAAGTAAAGCAGCCTGTTCGCCATCCCATCTCTCTGAGCAGCGCGTCCATAATTGCCAGAGTAGATCCCTTGCCGTTAGTACCGCCCACATGAATAAACCTTGCCCTCCTTTCCGGATTCCCCATCAGGGCAAGCAAGGCTTCCATGCGCTCCAATCCAGGTTTGATGCCAAACACTGCCAAACCGCGCAAATAGGCCAGACTTTGATCATAGGACTTGTAAGGCTCACGTGTTACCATACTTACTCTGACACCTGTTAGGAACCTGTATACTTAATGCTTTTGAACACCTTCATAACATGTTCATCAACAGATTTCGCATTTTTAGCATCCTCAATTCGTGTCATACACACCATATTAAATTTATTTTTTTGAGATATGATAATGTAAGCCGTTCCCACAAAACCCTCTTCATTCTTATACTCCATTGTCGCATAATAAGTCTCCTCCCCATCCTTCAGGGGCAAAAATTTCTCCGACCCCCCCGTCATAGAATACCCTTGTTGTGCCCCCTCCCCTTTAACAGCTGATTCTATAAGGCTCTGCAACATCGTATATGCGCTTCTGTTGAGGAAATCAATTGAAAAGTTGGCAAAATTCACAGCATCCTGCGGCAATTCGTTGGGCGCCCTTAGCAGAAGCGCACTGTTGTCCTCTGCATGCACCAATCCATCCCGTCCCCCAACCTTCGCTTTTTTCCAGGTAACCGTGTCATAGGTCAGCGTAAAACCATCCCCTTGAAATGTTCCTATTAATTGAGATGAGTTTATGTCGTCTTCTTGACTTTGTTCTTCACCCGGTGTTGGTATGTCAGAAGAAATTTCATCAGGTGATGCCAAAACCCCAAGGGCTCGTACAATAAAAAATCCGCCCACACCTAAAACAAGCAAAATTATGACACTCCCCAGAATTATAGGGATCTTTGTTCTTTTCTTCCGTTGAGGCTCCTCCTGTTGGGATCCCTCCCGTTGATCCCCAGCCTCCTGCGAAATCTCCTTCTCTATTGCGGCTCCACATCGTGTGCAAAATCGATGCGCCCCTTTTATGGAATTGCCACAATTTTTACAAAACATCTTTTCTCTCCTCCTGTCAAACATCATCATAACACGAAACATCACAACACTAGTGTTTATCATACACGAAACAAAGTCCCCCGTAAAGCGTCCTATTTCACCGGGGCGTACCAATTAATTGTTGTAGCAGAATATCCCAGAACACGGGGTTGTTCCTTGAAGCCGGCCACACAGAGCGGGCGAACATTTAACGCGCTCGATTCTATGGGATTGTGCGCTTCTAAG
>Ga0082212_10005684_pt1 | contig 16910 bp, 15 predicted proteins | sample TergutNt197P3_FD_71548 | JGI IMG/M metagenome (GOLD analysis project Ga0082212, IMG submission 71548) | Neocapritermes taracua P3 segment gut microbial communities from Petit-Saut dam, French Guiana - Nt197 P3 | ecosystem: Host-associated > Arthropoda: Insects > Digestive system > Gut ... | reverse complement strand
TACAAGACGAAAACAGGACTGCGACTGCGCAGCGTTGGCTTAAATGAGATCGCTGCTAAGACGGCAGGCATCAACACCTACCGTGTTAAGCTTGTGGCGATTATTGTGTCCGGAATATTTGCAGGTATGGCTGGAGCTCACCTCTCCATCGGGTACACCAACATGTTTGCAGAAGGGATGACTAATGGGCGTGGTTATATGGCCAACGCGGCCATGAACTTCGGGGGTGGCAACCCAATTAACGCTCTTCTGGGATGTCTTGTATTCGGGTTCAGCGAGTCCCTGGGAGCAAGGCTGCAATCCTACAGCATATTCCCCAACCAGTTTGTGCTGATGCTGCCTTATATCGTCACTGTTGTTATTCTCACCATCTCCATGGTAAGACAGCAAAGCGCCGCAAAACGCGAGAAAATAAAAAAACTCAAAGAACACAATGAGCTAAGCGTTGAATTGACAGGATAAGCAACAATCGTGACATATAACCAGCGTCTTACTTACAGCGCAATGTTAATTATGATTCCTTACTCAGCCTGTATGACTATCCTGCCGGTGGTATTAAGCAGCCTGATCGTGGAATTTTCTCTCAGCGGCGGCAGAGAGGGAATGATGAGCAGCCTGATAAGCCTGGGGGCTCTGTCGGCTCTTGTAAGTTCAACATATCTGCAGGGGCGGGTGCGTAAATCGTTTATTATTACTTTTGCCGCAATTGCCGCTTTGGTAATTCTGGTAACAATTGGTACTTCACGTAACTTCGTTTTAATTCTGCCGTGCTTTTTCCTGCAGGGATTTTTATTATGCGGCCTGCTGGACGCGACTGCTAACGCGTTTATTGTCGATCTGAATCCCAAAAACAGCGGGCGTTATATTCTGATGCTGCATGGCTGGTACGGTACGGGAGGGCTTATTGGCCCGATAGTTTTCCATCAAGTTATGCGCTATGGCAATCGGCGGGATGTTTACCTGCTGGCGGTGTTCTTCCTGTTTGTAATGATGCTGCCGTTTGCCATAACAAGCATAAAAGCGGGAAGGGAACCTATACCTGTAGTCAAAAAAGATTCAAAGCTGACTCTAAAAGCAATCAGGGAATTTTTCTCCAACAGGCGCAACCTAATGCTTTTGACTTGTATGTTTTTATACAGCTCCACCCAAAACACCCATGTGCTTTGGGTCATCCGTTATATGACTTCGGTTCTTAATAACCCCGAATATGGGGCCATTGCCCTTTCGGGTTTTTGGGTATGCTGCACTATTTGCCGGTTTGTTATACCGCACATACCCGGTAAGCCCATGTTCAAATTTGCGTTAGGGATGCTCCCCTCAGCGGTTTTTCTCGGCGTAGGACTCCTCTCCGGTTCCGCTTTGATAATGATTATTGCCTCGGGCCTATTCGGCCTGTTCGGCGGACACAGCATACCTACACTGATCAACGAGTGTGCGAAACAATACCAGGGAGCCACTACGTTCCCTTCCATGATAATGATTCTTTCCATGCACCTGGCCGGCATGATTATGCCGGTTCTGGTGGGGATTATGTCAGGACATTTTTCGCTGCAAAACGCTATTATTCTTCTTCCGCTTTTGGCTTTGCTCGCTTCGCTTTCAGGCTTCGCTTTTTTAATTTATCATCGGGGAAAAGTTTAGTACGGCTTACTTGTGTTAATTTTCATTAACCGTGAGTCTCTTTACAACCGCTTGAAGCTCAGCCGAGATAGGCCTTTTTAACCGCCTCGTTGTTCAGCAGTTCCTTCCCGGTACCTTTCATGGTCATTCGGCCTGTCTCCAGCACATAGGCCGTATCCGCCGTATGCAGCGCCATATTGGCGTTCTGCTCAATGAGAAGGATGGTCACACCCTGATGGTTGATCTCCTTGATGATATCAAAAATACCTTTAACAATAAGCGGCGCAAGCCCCAAAGAAGGCTCGTCCATCATCATCAGCTTTGGGCGGCTCATCAGGGCCCGGCCCACTGCCAGCATTTGCTGCTCACCGCCTGATAAGGTACCGGCCGCCTGCCAGGAGCGCTCTTTGAGGCGTGGAAACAGGTCATAAACCCAGTGCAGGTCTTTGTCGAGATTATCTTTACGGAGATATGCCCCTATTTTCAGGTTTTCCAGTACGGTCAAATCGGGGAAAACCCGGCGGCCTTCCGGCACAAGGGTTATACCCATGGAAACGATGCGGTCGGAAGGAAGAGCGGTGATTTCTTCATTTTGAAATAAAATACGGCCGGAAGCAGGTTTAACCAACCCTGCTATAGTCCGCAAGGTAGTGGATTTACCCGCGCCATTGGCGCCGATAAGAGTAACAATCTCTTTTTCCGGAACTTCGAGGCTTATGCCTTTTACGGCTTCAATGCCGCCATAATTGACTTTCAGATCTTCAATCTTAAGCATCTTCTGCCACCCCCAAATACGCATCTATGACCCGGTGGTCGTTTTGTACCTCCTGGGGAGTTCCGTGAGAAATCAACTCGCCGAAATCCAGAACATAAATGCGCTCGGAAATCTTCATTACCAAATCCATGTGATGTTCGATCATGAAAATCGTGAGTTTATACTCTTCGCGGATCTGTTTGATAAAATCAGAAAGATCCTGTGTTTCCTGCGGATTCATACCGGCAGCAGGCTCATCCAAAAGCAGGAGGGATGGTCCAGTTGCCAGAGCGCGGGCTATTTCCAGCCGCCGCTGCAACCCGTAAGGCAGGCTGGAAGCTATTGCGTCTTTAAGGTGAGCCAGGTTTTGAGCTTCGAGGAGCTGCATGGCTTCCTCGTTCATGCGTTTTTCTTCTTTGGCATTCAAACGAAAGGTAGCCGAAAAAACATTCTGTTTTGCCCGCATATGTTTGGCAATCAGCACATTTTCAAAGACGGTAAGCGCTTTAAACAGGCGGATATTCTGGAAGGTGCGGGCAATGCCCCGCCTGGTTATCTGGTCGGGAGTCGAAGACACCGCTTTCGTATAACGCCCTTTATTCGCCCCCTTGTAGAGGTTCTTCATTTTACCCTGGGGGAAGTTTTCGACAATGACTTCGCCGTTTAAAGTAACCCTTCCGTTGGTTGGCTCGTAGACTCCGGTTATACAGTTAAACGCCGTCGTCTTGCCCGCCCCGTTGGGGCCGATCAGTGCTACGATCTCTCCCTTGTTCACTTCCACCGACAGGTTATCAACGGCCATTACCCCGCCGAACTGCATGGTCAGGTCATCAAGTTTAAGGACGGTTTCAGCCATTTGTGCCGCCTCGGATACCGCCGCCTTGCCGGTTCGCCCGTGCCTTGCGCCAATTCAGCAGCCGCTCTTTTAACCGTCCCGCCACATACGGTAATTCTTTGTCTCCCATAATGCCTTTACGGAAGAACAGTACCACGGACATTATAATCAGGGAAAAGACCACCAGGCGGAAACCGTTACGGAAGATCATGGGTGCGTTGATGCCCAAAAAGGAGCCGGAGTCCAGGCCCCGGAGCCACCATTCCGAAGCGAAGATAAAAAGCATAACGGCGATACAACTGCCGGAGATGGAACCTATGCCGCCCAACACTACGATCAAAAGGATCTCGTATGTCATAACAGCTTTGAAGTTATTGGCTTGGACAGTATTGGCAAACATGGCAAGCATCGCCCCGCCCACCCCGGCAAAAAAACAACTGATGCAGAAGGCCAGCTGCTTTGTGCGGAACAGGTTAATGCCCATGGCTTCGGCGGCGATCTCATCCTCGCGTATGGCCTTAAAGGCCCTGCCGTATGAGGAATTGATCAGCATGACGATGGCCCCTATACACAGCATGGACAGCAAAAGCAGGAAAAAGACGGAGAGCGAAATTGTGACGTTCCCGAAATTCAACTTGAAAGCTGTAAGACGGACATAGTCTTTCAGGGGATTGGCGCCGTTTGTTACAGGTCCCAATTTGGTCCACTGGAAGACGGCGCGGATGATCTCGGCAAAGCCAAGGGTGGCGATTGCCAGGTAGTCGCTTTTAAGCCGCAGTACGGGCAGGCCGATAAGATAAGCCACCCCTGCGGCAACCAATCCGGCCAGGATAATGGCGATGATTACCCCTAACACCATGCCGAAACCGCCCATTGCGTTTCCCAAAACTTCGGGAAAAGAAAAATTGACTGCGGAATTATAGTACCGGTAAACCATCGGCCTGTTCGCAAGCGGAATGGAAAAAATGGCGTAGGTATAGGCGCCCAAAAGCATAAAGCCCGCCTGCCCCAGGGAAAAAAGGCCGGTAAAACCGTTCAGCAGATTCATCGAAACCGCGACAACGGCATATACACAGCTCTTTTTTAAAACCGTAAGCAGCATGGCAATGGAGCTGGTAGGGCTTATCACCTGTTCAAGTATTACGGACAGAATAAGCGTGGAAAGTAAAATAATTACGAGGGTTGCTTTGTTCTTTTTTTGCTCCATCACCTGATGCACCCCTATACCTTATCCGTGGCCTTCTCGCCGAAAAGACCGGTTGGCACGAAGATCAGTATGACGATTAACAAAATGAAAGTAAAAGCGTCCGAAAAAGTGGCCAACTCCAAAGGCGTTTTTATTATGCCGGACTGCATCAGGATACTGTCCAGCCCTTTGATAACACTTTCGCAAACGCCGATAATGGCACCCCCCAGCACTGCGCCCGGGATTGAACCAATGCCGCCGAAAACAGCCGCCACAAACGCCTTCAGGCCGGGCATGCCGCCGGCGGTCGGGATAACGCCCGGGTAATTGGAGAAGTAGAGCATCGAACCAATTGCCGCCAAACACGAACCGATGGCAAAAGTCACCGAAATAACCGAATTGAGTTTTATCCCCATAAGCTGGCTCGTCTCAAAATCCTTGGCCACGGCTCTGGTAGCCATGCCGATCTTGGTGCGGTTGATCATCAATACAAGGGCGAACACCAGGGCGACCACAAGAAACGGCGTGATGACGGTAACCCTTTTGGTGGTGGCGCCCAGCACCGTAATGGAATCGGAGATCCAGGGAATGCGGGGATAATTTTTATTCAAACCGCCTGTAATATAGAGCGCCAGGTTTTGCAGAAGGTAACTCACACCAATGGCGGAGATCATTATCGACATGCGGGGGGAGGTGCGCAGAGGTTTGTAGGCAGCCTGTTCTATAAAATAGACCAACAGCATCGTAATGATGATGACCAGGGGAATGGTAACAAACAGCGGCAGGGCCGTCGCCAAATAGACCATCACCAGGCCGGCTACCATAAATACGTCGCCGTGGGCGAAGTTGATCAGGCGCAGAATGCCGTAAACCATTGTATAGCCGATGGCTATTAAGGCGTACTGCCCTCCCACCGAAATACCGGAGAGAATGTAGGGCAGAATAGTTTTAAAAAAATCCACGATTTATTCTATCATTTTACAGAATAATGGGCAAGATCAGTGAAAATCTGTCAACCCGCTAAAGCGTTTTATACATTTTCACCCTATATAGGATATGGAAAACAAAAAACAAGAAAAAAAACAAAGAGCATTACGGGAAATCGGCAGAGTACTGGTCAACTTCGGAAACCTCACCTTTACAAGCCTCGTATTAGGCACTATAATCAAGGGTGATTTAAACCGATTGTCATTACTCGTATTCGGCGGAATCATTGTCATACTGCTTATGACAATGGGAATTGTTATGTTGATAGGCGCAGGGGGAGGAGAAAAATGAATTTAATAATTTTGCTTTGTGTACCATTAGTGCCTGCAACAATCGTCTTTGTTTACGCAATGGTATTCTTCAGAAAAAGAGACAAACAAACCGAAGCGTAGACCTCATTAAGAAACGGGTAGTGGCAGTTTGTCTTATGATAATTAGGGCGGGGGCTAAAGGCCCCGCCAGTGTGTTAACAGAAAGAATAAATGCTTACTTAATTCCCTGAACAGCCACAAATTCCCAATCGCCGGTGGTGGTATTGGCTTTCTTTACATAGGCGACATCGCGTACCGCATCACCGTTATTGTCAAAGGCGATGGCACCGGAAACGCCTGTGTAAGTAAGGGACGGCAATACCCGCAGTACATCGGCGGGCTTTGCCGAACCGGCTTTTTTCAGCGCTTCCAGAGCCGTATAGTAGGCGTCGTAACCCATGGCGGACACCGCGGCAACTTTATCGTCGCCGCCGTTGTTGGATTTGGCGGTGGCGTTGCTGTTGATCCAGGCTTTAATACCCCGGTCGAACTGCGGGGCGCCGCCTTCCTGGTAGAAGGTTGTTACATAAACATCTACGTTTTTACCCTTGGCGGCATTGAGGATGACGTTGGAGTCCCAGGTGTCACCGGCCAGAATAGGTATGTTCAGGCCCTGCGTGGCGGCCTGGTCGATGATCAACGCAGCAGCCTCGGTGGAAACAGGCGAGAAAAAGACGCCCGCACCCTGGGTCTTGGCGTTGGCCACATAGGTACTGTAATCCGAGGTACCTTCGGGGAAGGTGTCATAGATGCAGTTTCCCCTTCCGAAAGCTTCCATGAAATAATTAACCAGACCGACGGAGTAGTCATCCCCAAGTTTGGCCAGGCAGTAGGCTTTGGTGGCGCCTTTATCCTTCGCAAAATTTGCCAGAACCGGACCCTGGAAAGGATCCAGGAAGCAAATGCGGAAATAGTGGCTGTTACCCAGTGTAACGGCAGGGTTGGTGCAGGTCACACCAATAACCGGTATACCTGCATCGCCAAAAGTCGGGGAGGCGGCAATACTCACGCCTGAGCCGTACGAACCAAGCACTATCGGGCAGCCGGCGGACACCAGAGTCTGGGCGGCGGAAGGCGCTTTGTCGTTTGCGGACTGGTTATCGGCATACACAAGCTCGACTTTATAGGTCTTGCCGCCGACCGTCACGGTGGGGGTCTCATAATTTGCATATTGCATACCCAGGATTTCCTGTTTGCCGCCCGCACCGTTATCGCCGGACTGCGGCTCAAAAACCCCGATTTTAATTACATCGTCTGCGGTCTTATTACAACCGGCAAACCCCAAAACCAATGTTACGGCAAGCAGTGCCAGGCATACGGTTTTAATTGTTCCTTTCATAATTTCCTCCTCGAAAAGATTAGGCATTATCGGATAAAAAAGCAAAAATTGCAAGCGGTAGAGATGAATTTGAAAATGCCTCTCACAGAGGACACAAAGGCACAAAGATCACAGAGAAGAGACGAAGAAAAACGGTTTAAATTCTTTTTTCCCCCTGTATTTCTCTGTGTCCTTGGTGTCCCCTGTGCCTTTGTGAGAAATATTACGAATTATCAGGCGGGTTGCCACATTTCCAGGGATTCCCGCATAAAACCGTGGATGTCTATGCCGTAAACCTCCTGCAGGGTTTCCCTGCTCAGGATTTCTTCGATTTTTCCAGAGGCGGCAATCGTTCCGTTGTTCAACAGCAGTGCCGAATCTCCGAAACGGCGGGACAGATTGAGGTCGTGAAAAACGCCGATTAGGGTTTTGTTGTTTTCCTTTACCCACGATCTCATAAAGGAAAGAAGTTCTATCTGGTATTTTAAGTCGAGGTGGTTTGTCGGCTCGTCCAGCAGGATCACATCGGGGGTTTGGGCAAGGGTCTTTGCCAGAAAAACCCGCTGCAACTGACCGCCGGAAAGTTCGTTGATCATACGGTCCTTAATGTCAAGAATATCCAGTCTTGCTAACGCGTCTTCAATTATCGTTTCGTCTTCGGCGGTGAGATTTTTTAAAAAACCTTCGGAATAGGCGTAGCGTCCCATGGAAACCGTTTCGTATACCGTATAGGAAAAAAATATCTGGGTGGTCTGCCCCATCAGGGCGATTTTTTTTGCAAAAGCCTTGCGGGAATAAGACATAATGTCACGGTTATCCAGTGTAACAGAGCCACGGAAGTCAATGATGCGGGCAATTGATTTAAGCAGGGTACTTTTGCCGCAGCCGTTAGGCCCCAAAACACAGAAACATTCCCCCCTGTCCGCCTTGATGCTGACATCGCGTACAACATCATCGCCGCCGTATCCGGCGCACACATTGTTTACTTCGATCATTGCCGCCTCACACTTTTCGCCGCATAAAAAATATCCAGGCAAAAAACGGCGCGCCGATAAGCGCGGTAATTGCCCCGACCGGCAGCTCCGAAGGCGAGATGACGGTTCTGGCGACTAAATCGGTAATTACCATCAGCGAACCGCCGAGGATAAACGACATGGGAATAAGATATATATGACGCGAGCCGGTGATCCTCCGCGCCGCATGGGGGGCGATAAGATCCACAAAACCGATAACCCCGCTTATTGCCACCGCCGAGCCGGTCAGTACCGCCGAGAGCATCAGCAGTTTTTTCCGCAGAGAACCGGCTTCCACGCCCAACGATTTTGCCTGATCGTCACCGAAACTCAAAATGTCCATTTCCTTGGTGTAGCGTATAACGCCCACCGTTCCGATGATGAAGAACGGCAGTATCATCCGCACATAGGGCCAGCCCCTCATGGCAAAACTCCCCATTTGCCAAAGGACGATTTTTTTAAGATCATCGGAAAAAATTGCGCTCATCGTGGTAAGGACGGCGTTGATAAACAACGAAAACACCATGCCGCAAAAAACGATGGTGTAATTCGACATTGACTTGTCGATGCGGGAAGAAAAGATCGTCACCAAATACACCGTCAAAAGACCGAAAACGAAACCGGTAAGGGGCAGGGTAAAGCCGAATAAAAAGGGAATCGCAATTCCCGAAATGATGATCAGCCCCGCGCCGAGGGACGCGCCGGATGAAACGCCCAGTATGAAGGGCGAAGCCAGCGGGTTTCGCAGCACCGACTGACAGACCGCGCCGCTGATGGCAAGACAGCCTCCGGTAATAAAGGCCAGCAGCGCCCTGGGAAGACGCAGCATCCACACAATTGAGACATCTTTCAGATCGATACCTTCTTTGAGAGGCACACGAAAAATCTTGTGAAGTAAAATAAAAAAAGTATCGCCCAGGGAAACATCGGAACTGCCCAACGATCCCCCGGCGGCAATTAAGAAAACGGAAATTGCCGCCCCGATAATAATGCGCGTTCTAGTCTTTATAGTCATATATCTCAGGGTATACGGAACGGGCCATCTGACGCAATGACTTGATAATCCGCGCTGAAGGCCGCATAGAAGAATCGGGATCTATCATATAAACACGGTTGTTGATTACCGCGTTAATGTGATCAAAACCCAGCCGGCGTGTTACTTCACCGACAGGATCATCTATAAAACCGGCGTTGGTAAGAATAACATCGGGATTCCGGTCGATTATCGATTCCGCGCCGGGGTTTAGAACCCAGTTGTCATTTTCAAAGATATTGCGCGCCCCGACAGCGACGATCATATCGTTAATATAACTGTTCCTTCCGAATGTTGTCATCTGAGACCAATCCGACAGTTCAAAATACACCGTTGCTCTGTTTTCGATAGATGCCGATTTTTCCGTTATTTCGTCAATATCCGCCCGCATTGACCGGATAAGCCGTTCCCCCTCTTCCGGTACCTCCAACAGATCGGCAATAAAGGCAATGTCCAGGTAAATATCTTCAATGCTTTTGCTCATCGACAGATACGCTATGGCGATTCCCATTTCCCGCAGCATCCGGAACGGGTCGTCACCCGAAACGGTGGTGTTATGCCCGTTTGCGATAATTATATCCGGCGCGAGACTCACTATCGCTTCGGCATTGGGGTAGGAAAAATCCAGTATGACTATTCCCTCGGGTATTCCGGTTACGTTACCCGAATATTTGTCTATGGCGACGAGTCTGTCGGCCTGACCAAGGTCTACGATTATTTCCGTGTTCGAAGGGGCGGCTGATAAAATCCTTTTGACAGGAGCGTTAAGAACAACTTTCCTCCCCGTCCTGTCAATAATCTCCCGATGGTCTCTCCCGGCACATCCGGCAAAAGAAAAAATGACAGTAATTATTAATAAAAAAACTTTCACAACATATCTGTTATAGGCCAAATCCTTACCCATTTTACCTCCTTATTTCGTGCCGCACCCGCTAAAACCTGTACTGCAAAGAAACGTCTAATGAACGGCCATCCATCGGGTAATAGACGCTACTGTATACAGTTGCATACTGCTTGTTTAACAGATTTTTTGCGCTTATTTGAAAAGCGAGTTCTCTGTCGTCATTTTTTATAACATACCGCGCCCGTGCGCCAAATAAAAACTGGGAATCCATTTTTTCCTGTGTATTTGCATCATCTCCCCCTCCATAAGCACGGCTTGCAAATTCAAAATTCGGGCCGAAATCCAGACCAAAGGGAAGTTTTACCAGAGTCTCTATGTAAAGCTTATGGGCCGGAACAAGGGGGATACGGTTACTTTTGTTGAACCCGGCCGTAAATATGGCACTCACATAAGAGTAGGATGCGTTTAAAAAAAGAAGCTCTACAGGCGCAAAAGTAAAACCCACATTCGTACCCATGTGCCGGGTTCTATCAAGGTTCACGTTGGCCTGTGTAGTACCACCGATCCAATTGATCTCGTCCTTAAGGCCCATGTAGAAAAAGTTAGCGTTTATGTCCAGAATTTTCCCAAACCAGTAGGCTGCGCCAATTTCAGCGTTAAAACCTTTTTCCGGTTTTAAATCTGTGTTAAATTTATCTCCCCAACCTGAAACCTGGGCCATTTCATCCACAAAGGGATAGCGGAAAAGCGTTGAATATTTGGCATAGAGTTTTGCGGTTTCCAGGGGATTAAAAACAACACCTCCCTCGTACACAAAGGCCTTATTGACTTTGCTATCGTCAATTTTTTCTGATTTTTTTTCAGCGTTAACTTTGGCTATGTCATAGCGGATCCCGGTCGTAAAGGCAAAAGTGTCGGGCAGGGGCGAAAAACGTGCGAGCAGATACGGCCCTACGGTCCACTGAGAAATACTGTAGGAAGCATTCTGTTTGGTTGCACGGTCTTTTCCACTAAAAAAATCCGCTTCAAGTTTTGCAAAATCCACGTCAATACCGCCCAATAAACGGAGCGGCATACCCGCGATATCGAATGTTACCGAACCCTGGGGGCGGGCTTCCGCGGTATTTTTGGTTCTGTTGGCAAAACTGCCCCAGGAGGCCATATCCATCCTGATAAGTTTTCCCCTGTACGAAAGGGGCAGGTTCAATTCGACATTTTCTGTTGGGAACCACTGCAGTCCAACACCGCCGCCAAAATGGCGCTCGGTATTTTCATCATCGAAATTGGGGTCAACAGTGTTTATATCCGGATATAATGAATAATCATCTTTTAATGCCTTTTTAGGATTTTTTTTAAAATGTGCTTTATCCAACCCCCCGGGAAGCTGAAAATAAAGGTAGGAAAAAAAGGAGTTAAGCGAAAGGGTTAAATTATCACCGAGGAACACATTGGCCCCCGAGGTAATATTGGCCGCCCGGGATTTCTGACGCTCACGGTACCCTTTCGTACCGACATATTCCGCGGAAAAAGAAAGATTACCCCGGGAAAAAGGCTGAAAATGGAAAAGCGACTCCCGGTGGGTGAAAAAACTTCCGCCGGAAACACCGATAAGCGTTCGTCTTTTGCCGCCTTTTTTGGTGATAATATTTATTACCCCGCCCACGGCGTTGTTGCCGTATTGAACAGAGGCACTCCCGTCCAGGATCTCGATACGTTCAATATCCGAGAGGGGAATGGCGTTCCAGTTCGCGACACTCATGTCCGGGTCGTTGATCTTGTTTCCATCTACGAGAATCAGCACACGGCCGTAGGAATTGGCGCCGAAGCCCCTCATGGAAATCGCCTCCGAACCAGCCCCTGAAATACCACTTGAAAAATGCACACCCGGTACAGCTTCCAATACATCGACAACATTGGTTGCCCCTGATTCGGCAATGTCGTCGGCAGTGATAACAGCTATCTGGGCGGGGACTACGGCAACAGACTCCGGGGTTCTGCTTGCGGTAATTACAAGCCCGACATCTTCGCCGGAATCAAGGTAATCGTCGTGCTCTGTCTCCTGGGCCTGCACCGGGCACAGCAAAGCTCCGGCTAGAAAGAGAGAAAGGAAAAAATAAGAACGAAACATTTGCTTCTCCTTTGGGTCCAATCCGCGAGACCCTGGAAAAAAAGCCCTGAACCGGATGCGTTAACTTATTCTTTAATACCTCTCACAGAGGCACAAAGCACACAAAGAACACAGAGTTTAGAGAAGTTAAGGCGCAAGTCACAAGCTTCGCTCAACTCTTTATCTTTACTTTGTGTTTCTCTGTGCCTTGGTGCCTTTGTGAGATGGAATCTCAAATTAAACAAACGCACGGTTACTTTTGAGAAAAATTTGTTACAAATTGTGACAAGATATTTTTCCCAAGGCTTATTCTCCGAAGCTTGAAAATAGATTGCAGGTTTCATATGGAACCTGCGCATCCGACGGATGCGTTGCCTCCGATGGAGGCACGTATACCAAAGTTTCCTGGCTAAAGGGCATTTTTTCAGCCGGCCTTCCCAGGAACTATTGTTCCATGTCTCCCAGTGGCCGAAGTCTGGCTGAATCTTCCCTAGTACAGTTACGGGTTAGCGTGGGATTTTTACCCACTTCCTTTGAAGTATACTGTTACAGGCTAACGGTAAATTGCCGTAATGTCAAGTGAATTTGCCATAGAAGACACAATAATTATTCCAAATGAGCATACACTAAGCGACCTTTGGAGGGTAATTCAACTAATCGAAACGGCCGCACCGTAGGCCACGGTGTACAAAGGATCCGGCAGTGTCATCACTTCGGTCATAAGCTCGTCTTCAAAAGCCGTGCGTAAGCCGGTATTCTGGGCGGGGCCTCCGTCGAGCCACAGGCCGTCACTTGCGGCACCCCTGTCCAAGAGTCCCGAAGCCCGGCGGGCCACCGAAACATTAAGGGCCTTAATAATACTTTCACGCGAAACACCTCTGGCCAAAAGCGAGACGATCTCGCTCTCCGCAAAAACCACACAGGTGCTGTTGAGTTCAACTTCCGTATCGGCCAGATCGGCCAAACGGCCAAAGTCCTCAAGGGGCGTATCGAGAATCCTCGCCGCCAGTTCGAAGAAGCGGCCGGTTCCGGCGGCGCATTTATCGTTCATTTTAAAATCCACTACCTGGCCGCTTTCGGAAAGGCGCAGGGCCTTTAAATCCTGGCCGCCGATATTCAAAACATTTCTGGCGGCACCACCGGAACGTTTAAACGCTCCCAAAGAACCTGCCGTGATCTCATCCACCTTCATGTCGGCGGCCTGAAAGAGATTACGGCCGTATCCGGTGGAAACCAGCCCGGTATTGGGAAGGCCGGCCGGTAATCCCAGGGCTTTGCGCCCTTCCCCGATCAATCCGGCCGCCAGGGCTTCCTGCCCCGGGGCGGTAGCCGTCAGCCCGCACCAGATCAGTTCGTCGTCATTTACAAAAACCACCTTTATGTTTGTACTGCCCAAATCAATTCCGATTTTCAGGTTCATGGTTTTTACCCTCCTAAAGTCCGGTGGAAAGCTTCCAACCGGGTCAAAATATTCTGCGAATCTTCGGCTGTATAATCGGTTTCCACTCTTAAAAAACGTAATCCCGCCTCTTTTAATGGAGATTCCAGGTTAAAGCTTTCCAGATCGTAGGGATGGCAGCCTTTCAGCACATGAAAGACCACGCCTTTGAAATCCGAATTGGAAAGCGCCTCCCAAATATTGTTGATGCGGCGTTCATTGTCGCCAAATGTCGGGCATAGGCAGCCCTGGTGGTAGCTTTCGGCCAGGGCCCTCAGGATTCCTTCCACGGAAGGATCATCGACAGCTACATTGGCAGGGAAAATTCGTTCGGAAGAGCAAAGATCGTCGCCTGTTACCAGAAGACCGGCCTCTTCCATAAGGTGCAGTATTTTATAGTTCGGGAAAAAAACCGGCGATCCGGCCAGGAAAATTCTCCCGCTTTCCTGTGAAGTTTGCGTGAAGCAGGGCAGGGCTTTTTCCACCGCCGCCGTCCAGTTTTCAACGCGATCCAAAAAGAAGGAGCCTGCAATTATGGAAAACCACGGAGCGGGCACAAGGGCGGCGCGGCGCAGGGCGACAAGACGGCAGAAACTTTGGCGGGCCGCTTTAAAAATCTCCACGGATTCCAAAAGCGTTTTCCTGTTCAATGTACGGCCGACGGACCGGCCAAGAAAATCGCTTAAAGCCTTTACTTCGGTGAACCAACGATCCCCGGCACGCGGCGAATCCTTCAGGCGCGGCAGTTCCATCCAATGAATCGGTCTGCCGGATGTAATTTTGGCCATTTCGGAGAATTTCACCACCCAGTCGCAGGTGGTCGGAATAATTAAGGGACAGCCTGGCTGCTTTTCCAATTCCAACATTCCCAATGCCGATCTGAGCATTGGACACACCAGGGCCGGCAGTTGCTGGGCCGCTACCTGGCCTGCCGCATGGGAACCGCCGAATATTTTAAAGGGATGAAAACCAAAAGCGTGGAAAAGCTCCGGCGGCGCCTGAACACACAAAAGAGCCGCCATCGGCTGTCCAACTCTTTGCGCCACAGCCGAAAACGACATATCTTCGAACAAATCAAGAAAGTAAGCCATCTCCGGCATGTAGTCAGAACGAGTAGCAAGCCTTGCCAGTTCGGCGGCGATCTCTGTCCGGTGTTTCTCCAGGGTTTTCGCATGGAAACGTGCTTCGCGGTTGCCGGATGTAACGGTGGTCATTTTTTACCCCTCTTCATGCCAAGAGCCAGCCGCCGGGAAGATTCTACCAGTTTCAGGCCAAGCCACCTCAGGCTCAAAGCACGGTTAGCCGCACAAGCCTCCACACAAGTCCCGCAGTTTAAGCAGGCCGAAACCTGGACATCTTTTTTTTCCTTCTCGCGGTACACTTTTTCGATGTCCATCGGGCAAACACGGCGGCAGGAGCCGCAACCGATGCAGCTTTTTGGTAATTTAACCAGACGCAGCGCGTTCAACGGTTTCAAAAGATGGATCAGGGCCAGAAGGGGGCAAAAAACACAAAAAAATCTGTCTTTAAAAAACATACCTACCAGCATGATCCCGGTGATTGTCAGAAGCGATACCGAAAAAAAAGCGGTTACGGCATTGGTTAAATCCAGTGAAAAATACCTGGTATCCCCCGCAAAAAGCGGCATGATCGCCTTGGCGGGACAGATGCTGCAGAAGGGAAGATAGAAATCAGGGTGTACAAGGCCCATTGTGATCAAAACGGGAACAATTGCCAGATAAACCAGGAGGGCGTATTTGACCCAACCCAGGCCGGCCGTTACGCCGGGCGAAATGCGGCTCTCCCTTATACCCAGCTTTTTACGCAATGCCGCAAGCCAGTCCTGCACCAGACCGAACGGACATATCCAGCCGCACCATGTTTTGCCAAAAATTGCCACCAGCAGGGCGAAGAGCGCAAAATACCCCAATGCCCGTAAACCGGCAAAGCCAAAAAATTTTGCGCCCAGACCAAAACCAATGAAACCCTGAAGCCCCATCAGGTAACAATAACCGCCGCAGCCGAACACATAAGGACAGCTAAAACAGGGCAGAGACGGCCCCAGGGAAAGACCGAAACGCCCGCCGTAAGTCAGGGCGAAAAAAGACAGATGCTGCACGATCCAGCGAATCCAGCTCAGGCGCACGGCTGTACCTTTTTCCGGACAAGTCCGACGGCCAGACCGGAAAGCACAAAAGCGGCCGCAAAAACACCCAGGCCGGCATTCTTGTTCCAGCCGGCATACCGGGAACGGTGCACCATCTGGGTATAGCTGGCGGCACCGCCCTCACCGGTTCGTGCCACAAAAATCACCGGTTTGGAGGCCGCATCCCCGGCCCGGTTAAGAGCCGGATCGTGCGCCGGCGTATACCTGTATACATTTTCCGTACTATATACCTCGTCCACCAGTTCGCCTTGACCGCTGCGGATTTCCAAATAGTTGCCGGCATGGCTGCCAGCATGGCTGCCGGCTTTTTCACCGCTGAAATTCAATGAAAATTCGTGTCCTGTCTGCGGCCAGTAAGTTTCACCGCTGGAACGCACCTGAAATTCAGGCCAGGCAGGGTCTTCACCCCGGCCCTCCCGTTCATTTGCAACGTCTTTGGCATTGCCGTATAACATAAGCTGAATTTGGGCAAAATGCGGCCGGCCTTCAATTTCGGCCATTGCGAAGGCATCCACCGCAACATATTCATCGGATCGGATGATCAGTGTCCAGGGATCGGAAGACGACCAATCGCCTTTGCACCAGAAGGTTTCACCTTTTCCGTCGGCCCGGAGAAAAACGGGCCGTGTCGTTATCCGCAACCAGACCCCGGGCCGTTCCAAAGGGCTTTTTTGCCCGGCGATTACGGGAGAAACTTCCAGGGTGACAACCTGTTCGGCCCGTCCGTCGGGCAAACGTCCCGCCGCACCGGGAAGCCACCAAATAAAGGGGGCATTCTCCCCCTCCGATGCGTTAGCCGAAATACCGCCTAAAAATAACATGAAAAAAAGTATAATCACTTTCATAAAACCATCACCTGATTCTGAAACTTACCGGATAGCGGTAGCGGGTAGAAACAGGTTCGCCGTTTGCATAGGCCGGGGTTCCGCGTATGCCGTTAAACGCCTTTACCGCCGCCTCGCCAAAACCCCGGTCTGTGGGATTCTCCTGTAAAATCCGTATCCGCCGAATAACACCGGTGCTGTCAACAAACAATTCCAGTATGACGCGACCTTCAACGGAAGATCTGAGGGCGATGGGAGGATAAACAAGGGCCACCATAATTTCCCTTTCGTTGAATTTCGGCGGCACCGATACCCTGTGTGCGGGAAGGTAGTCGTCCCATTCGCCGACAGCTCTGGTAAGGGTTCCGGGGGCGACGATGACCTGCTCCGGCACTACTTCGGTTTCGATCATCGTTTCCGCAATGGATTCAACCTGGGGCGGCGGTTCCGGTTCGGGAGGAGGAGGCGGGGGG
>Ga0082212_10005683_pt1 | contig 16912 bp, 15 predicted proteins | sample TergutNt197P3_FD_71548 | JGI IMG/M metagenome (GOLD analysis project Ga0082212, IMG submission 71548) | Neocapritermes taracua P3 segment gut microbial communities from Petit-Saut dam, French Guiana - Nt197 P3 | ecosystem: Host-associated > Arthropoda: Insects > Digestive system > Gut ... | reverse complement strand
TCCCCCCTGAAGTCCACCACCTGGGCCTGCATCTTCGGCCTGATCTTCCTGGGCCCGGCCGCCCTCTGGGAAGGGGAGCCGGCCCTGGCCTACAGCCCGGCCTGCTGGGCCGGGCTGGCCTTCCTGGGCCTTCTGGGCACGGCCCTGGGCTTCACGCTCTACTACCAGGGCATCCTGCGCCTGGGCGCGGGCCGGGCGGCGGTCTTCATCAACCTAGTGCCCGTCTTCGGCGTCCTGAGCGGCTGGCTGATCCTGGACGAAAAACTGGGCTGGTCCCTGGCCGCCGGCCTGGCCCTGGTCCTTTCCGGCATCAGCCTGATCCAGAAAACTTAGTTTTATAATGAGTATAAAATTCCGCATCGAAGCCAGGGATCCCGCCGGGCCGGCCCGGGCCGGCCTCATCAGCACAGCCCGGGGTGATATCCCCACCCCCACCTTCATGCCCGTGGGCACCCGGGGCACGGTCAAGGCCGTGGCCCCGGACGACCTTAGGACCGTGGGAGCCCGGATGGTCCTGGCCAACACCTTCCACCTGATGCTACGGCCCGGGGAGGAACTGGTGGCCCGCCTGGGGGGCCTCCACCGCTTCATGGGCTGGGACGGCCCCATTTTGACCGACAGCGGGGGCTTCCAGGTCTTTTCCCTGTCCGCCCTCCGCCGGCTGACCGAGGAGGGAGTGGATTTCCGATCCCCCTACGACGGTTCCCGGGCCTTTCTCAGCCCGGAAAGGGCCGTGGAGATCCAGACCGCCCTGGGCGTGGACGTCATGATGTGCCTCGATGAATGCACCAGCTACCCGGCCACCCGGGCAGAGGCCGAAAGATCACTGGCCCTGACCCTGCGCTGGGCCCGGCGCTGCCGGACGGCCTGGCTTGAACGCGAAGCCGGCGCAACCGGAACCGGCGCAACCGGAACCGGCCAAGCTCTCTTCGGCATTGTCCAGGGCGGCTTTTTCCCGGACCTCCGGCGGCTTTCAGCCCAAGAGACCGCCGCCCTGGACCTGCCCGGCCAGGCCGTGGGCGGCCTGGCCCTGGGCGAACCTCCGGCCGAACGCTGGGCGGCCATGGAAGCGGCCCGCGAAGGCCTGGATGAAAACAAGCCCCTCTACCTAATGGGCGTGGGCGCCCCCGTGGACCTCATAGAGGGCATCCGGCGCGGGGCGGACCTCTTCGACTGCGTCATGCCTACCCGCAACGCCCGCAACGGTCAGCTCTTCACCCGCCTCGGCCGCCTGGTCATCCGCAACGCCCGCTACCGCGAAGATGAAAGGCCCCCGGACGAAGCCTGCGCCTGCCCCACCTGCCGCGCCTTTTCCCGGGCCTATCTGCGCCATCTTTTCCAGAACGGCGAACCCCTGGCCCTGCGCCTGGCCAGCGTCCACAATCTGCATTACTACCTGGAACTGACCGGGGGGGCCAGGCAGGCCTTGCTAAACGGGACCTTTTCGGGGTATTATAAGGAGTTTTATGAAACCTTGGAGCGGGGGCGGGCCGAAGGCTTCTCCTAAAGGCTGAAGACCTTCCCGAACCAAAGACGATACCCTAAACCACTTTGACGGAGAACCCATGTTCAGCTTAAATTTCGCCGCGGCCCTGGCCTGGGCCGCCGATGTCGTCGATGGCGCCGCCGGGGGCGCCGCCCCCCAGACGCAAGGCCTTTGGACGAGCGTTGTGATGTTCGGGGGCATGTTCGCCTTCATCTACTTTATTATGATCCGCCCCCAGCAGAAAAAACAGAAGGAACACCAGGAAATGATCAACAGCCTGCAAAAGGGCGACCGCATCCAGACCAGCGGGGGCATCCTGGGCGTCATCACCGGCAGCGACCAGAACGAGCTGACCGTGGAGATAGCGCCCCAGGTCCGGGTCAAGGTGGGCCGGGGTTTCGTCAGCCGGGTCGTCAAGCCAGGCCAGGGCGGCGAAAAAGACAAGAAATAAAACTTGGCCTTAGGTAAGGAGAGCCGGCCGTGGATAATTCGATAAAATGGCGCCTGGGCCTGATGGGGGCGGTGGTCTTCGTCTTCACCGCCCTGATGCTGCCGACCTTCATCGACGACCCGCCCTCCTGGGGGCCGAAGAAGAAGATCAGCCGGGGGCTGGATCTCAAGGGCGGCATCCACCTGATCATGGGCGTGGACCTGGAGGTGGCCCTGGCCAACAACCTCGGCCGCCAGGCCGATGAAGTGCGCCGAGCCCTGTCGGAAGCCTCGATTCCGGCCGTCCGCGTGGCCAAAAGCCCCGACCTCCTGGTCATAGAGGCGGAATTTCCTGACGCCGCAAACCTTTCCGCGGCCCGCACCCTGATGGACAAGCAATTCGGAAACCTGGCCTTCAAGGCCGACGGGCTTAAGGCCGAACTGACCCTGACCGATTCGGAAACCGCCTATCTGCGCGAGATGACCGGCCGCCAGGCCCTGGAGACCATCCGCAACCGGGTGGACCTTTTCGGCGTGGCCGAACCGGACATCCGCCCCCAGGGCCCCGACCGCATCGTCATCCAACTGCCCGGCTTGAGCGACCCCCAGCGGGCCGTGGCCCTCATCGGCAAGACCGCCATGCTGGAATTCAAGCTGGTCGATGACACCCGCACGGCCGAATGGGCCCTGGCCAACGGGGTGCCGGCCGGCCTGGAAGTGCTCTATGGCCGCGAAGGGCCGGGGGGCCGGCCGAATCCCGGCGAGGAAAGGGCCTACCTCTTAAGGCGGCAGCCCTTGATGACCGGCGAGGGCCTGGTGGACGCCCGGGTGGTCTCCAGCCAATACGCCCAGCCGGAAGTCTCCATAACCTTCGACGGCCGGGGGGCGCGGCAATTCGAACGCATCACCGGCGAATACACCAAGCGCCGCCTGGCCATAGTCCTCGACGGCGCGGTCTACAGCGCCCCGGTCATCCAGGACCGGATCGGCGGCGGCCGGGCGGTCATCAACGGCATCGGCAACTACGACGAGGCCCGGGACCTGGCTGTGGCCCTGCGGGCCGGGGCCCTGCCGGCCCCGGTCAAGGTGCTGGAAGAACGCACCGTGGGCCCGACCCTGGGGGAGGACTCCATCCGCATGGGCCTTAAGGCCGGCGCCCTGGGTCTTAGCCTCATCCTGGTCTTCATGGCCTTCTACTACCGCCGGGCCGGACTGGTGGCCGACGCGGCCCTGGCCCTGAACTTTCCCCTCATCCTCGGCGCCCTGGCCGCCCTGGGGGCCACCCTGACGCTCCCGGGCATCTTCGGCCTGGTCCTGACCATGGGCATGGCCGTGGACGCCAACGTGCTCATCTTCGAACGCATCCGCGAAGAGATGCGGGCCGGCAAGACCCCCAAGGCGGCCGTGTCCGCCGGCTTCGACCGGGCCTTCTGGACCATCTTCGACTCCAACCTGACCTCCATCCTGGTGGCCATGATCCTCTACCAATTCGGCACCGGGCCCATCCGGGGCTTTGCCGTGACTTTGAGCATCGGCCTTCTGTCCTCCATGTTCACGGCCATCTTCTTCTCCCGGCTGGTCTTCGACCTGGCTCTCAGCCGCCGCCGGGACAACCGGGAACTCAGCCTCGGCCGCCTGGAAATCGTCAAACCCGGGGTCAACCTCAACTTCATGGGCCGCCGCCGCCTCATGCTGTCGCTGTCCACCCTGCTGGTGCTGATCAGCCTGGGCTCCATCCTCACCAAGGGCCTGGAACTGGGCATCGATTTCTCCGGCGGCGCCCTGGTCCAGGCCCGCTTCAGCGAAAGCGTCGACACCAACGACATCAGGGGCGCCCTGAGCGAGGCCGGCTTCGTTGAAGCCCGCATCCAGACCTTCGGCGCGCCGGGCGACCACGAATTTCTCATCAACCTCAAGGACGAGGCCGAAGAGACCCGGATAGAAGAGGGCCAAACCACAATAGGCATAATGGCCGGGCAGGCCCTGATCGAGCGTTTCGGAGCCGAGGGGGCGGATATCCGCCGGGTGGAGATGGTGGGGCCCCAGGTGGGCCGGGACCTGCGCGGCCAGGCTTTCAGCGCCCTGTTCTACAGCCTCCTGATGGTCATCATCTACATCTCCGGCCGCTTTGAACACAAGTGGGGCACCTCAGGCGCCTTCGTGGCCGCTCTTCTGGGCGTTTGCTACCTGGGCTCCCTTTTGGGCGCCGATCTGGCCCTCCTGACCGTCCTGGCTCTCCTGGCCACCCTGGCCCTCTGCTATTATCTGGGCTTCCAATATGCCCTGGGGGCCATCCTGGCCTTGCTCCACGACATCATCATCACCGTGGGGGCCTTCTCCCTTCTGGGCAAGGAAATGTCCCTAAGCTTCGTGGCCGCCATCCTGACCGTCGTGGGCTTCTCCATCAACGACACCATAATAATCTACGACCGCATCCGGGAACACGTTTCCAGGAGCGGCCGCAAGCTGGATTACGGGGCGACCATCAACCGCAGCCTCAACGAGACCCTGTCCCGCACCGTCCTGACCGCCGGCACGACCATCATGGCCACCCTGGCCCTGTATGTATTCGGCGGCCAGGCCAACCAGGACTTCGCCCTGGCCCTCCTCATAGGCTTCGCCGTCGGCACCTTCTCCTCCATCACGGTGGCCGCGCCGGTGCTCCTTTTCTGGCCCCAGCCGGGCGGAGGCGAAAAAAATACAGCCCCGGCCCGCAGGGCCGTCCCGGCCTGACACCCGCGGGCGAAGGCCATGGGCGAGATCCTGTCCCTCGGCCAGGCGGCCGACCAAAGGCTACGCCTGGCCGAGGCCGGCCGGACCCTGGTCTTCACCAACGGCTGCTTCGACCTCCTGCACCCGGGGCACCTGCGCTACCTGGCCGAAGCCCGGGCCCTGGGCGACTTTCTCCTGGTGGGACTCAATTCCGACCGCTCGGTCCGGGCCCTCAAAGGCCCGGACCGACCCATTCTGGCTGAAGCGGTGCGGGCCGAAATGCTGGCCGGCCTGGCCGCGGTGGACGCCGTGACCGTCTTCGACCAGGAGACGCCCCTGGAACTCATAACCATTCTGGAACCGGACGTCCTGGTCAAAGGCGGGGACTGGCCTCCGGACCGGATAGTCGGGGCCGGGGTGGTCAAAGGCCGGGGCGGCCTGGTCCTGTCCCTGACCCTGGCCGAAGGCTTTTCCACCACCGCCCTCCTGGGGCTTATCCGGCGCCGGCTCTGAAACCAACGCGTTTGATGCTTATGGCCGCTAAAAACCTCTACGCCGTCTTGGGCGTCAACGAAAAATCCGGGCCGGAGGAACTTCGCCGGGCCTGGCTGCGTCTGGCCGTCCAATACCACCCCGACCGCAACCCAGGCGATGCCAGGGCCGAGGAACGCTTCAAGGACATCAGCCAGGCCTACGCCATCCTGAGCGACCCGACGGCCAGGGCCCGCTATGAACGCACCCGCCCCAGGGCGGACGCGCCCAAGGCCGACGGCCCCCGGACCGGGCCCGAAAGCCGGACCGCCGAAGCCAAGGCTGAAGACCTGCGGGCCGACAGTTCCCGGGCCGAACCAAAAGGCCGGGCCGCCGGCCCCCGAACCCAGGCCGAACCCGAAGAACACCCGGACTGGACGGAGATCCTGAACACCTTCTTCCAAACCCCGAAAGGCCGGGACACCCTCAGAGAACTGGAAGAGGAACTGCGCCGGGCCGGACTCAATTTCTCCTCCGGCCGCCTGGCCCGCTGGTTCCGGACCCGGCGGCCGGACGTTTCGGAAAGGATCCGGGACAGCTTTACGCGCCTCCGGGCCTGGCGGCCCGGCGGCCCGGCCTGGGCCAGGCGGCGGGCCGCCCGCTACGACCTCAGTTACGATCTGGCCCTCTCGCCCGAGACCGCGGCCAAGGGGACCACGGTGGAAATAAGCTATCCCCTGGATAACGGCCGCCGCCAGGAACTCAAGATAAGCCTCCCGGCCGGCCTTAAAAACGGCGCCCGCTTCCGCCTGCCGGACCAGGGCCTGCTCCGCCCGGAAGGCGGCCGGGGCGACCTGGTGCTCACCATCCACCAGGGCTTCGCCCTGGACCATGGTCCGACGAATTGAGATACGGCGCCGGCTAAAGCGCCCACGGCGCTTGACCGGGAGGCGGCAAAGGGCATATAATGGCCTGAAAGCTGGTAAATTCTCTACAGCCCGACGGAACAATAGAACAAACATTCATTATTGATGCCTGCGGGACTAAACGAGGTGGGACCCATGAAACTTTCGCGGAAAATGTATCTTGGATTTTTCATAGTCATCTTCCTGGCGATCATCCAGGGGATAATAAGCGCCCGCACCATAATGACTATAACGGCCAGGGTCGACCGCATGGCCAACGAATACACGCACGAAGTTGTGCTGGCCAGCAACCTGCGCAACGAGATATCCATGGCCGGCTACTTCATGCGGGCCTACTTCATATCCCTCAATCCCAATGACTATGATTCCGGCGTCGAACGCATCAAGGGCGCGGAAAAACTTTTGGTCGAACTGAGGGCTCTGGACGCGAGGCAAACCAATCTCCCGAAGCTCAGAGGCCTTATCTCCAAGCTCGACCCCGACCTGCGCCGGTATGCCGAACTGTGCGCCTCCATAGATGTTTTGGCGCGAAAGAACAACTCCCTGAGGCTCGAGGAAGCCACATCCTTCCGGGATATGCTCACCAAGAGAGATGGGCTGTCACGCTATTTCAACGAAGATCTGGCCGTGGAGGAGTCCGTCTACCGGGCCAACTTCTCCCGCGAGGCGGCCGACCAGCTCGTGCGGCGGCATACACGCATAACTTTACTCGAAAACCTGCTAAAACAAGCCGCCACGCTGACTGCGGAGCTGTGGATCGGCATGGGCCTGTCGGACAACGAGGCCATCGGAAAACTGCGGGAAGACTCCGCCAGGCTGGTCGCCGCGGCCGAGGATCTGCTGCGGGACACGCGGCAACAGAAAAACATCCCTCCCGTCCGGGAGTTTGTTGAATACGCGAACATGCTGAACGAATCCGTAAAGTCGATATATGAGAACGGGTCCGAGATGGGCGCGCTGGGAGCCGAGCGGGTCGGGGTGTTCAACTCCCTGCTGAGCCTGTCGGCTGAATTGGCCGAAGCGGGCGAAAACAGCATCAAGACAGCCGATGTCGAGGTGCAGGCCGATGCCAAACGGGATCTCCGCCTGGTCGTCGCCGCTGTCATCCTCATGGTGGGGCTCGGCCTCGCCGCCGCCTTGTGGATCGTCAGATCCATCTCGACGGAAGTGGAAAAGACCGCCGCGCTCCTGGAAACGGCCGCCAACCGGCTGAACCGCGAAGCGGCCTCCATCAACATCGCCTGCGACGAACTCGCCGAAATGTCTTCCCAGCAGTCCTCCAGCCTGGAAACGACCTCCTCCGCCCTCGAGGAGGTCACCTCTATGGCCAAGCAAAACTCGGACAACATCCAGCGGACCAACAGCGAGACCTCCCAGGTGGTCAGGCAGATCGAGGAAGGCTCGGAAGCGGTCGCCGACATGAACAAGGCCATGGCCGAAATAGAGGATTCCGCCGGGAAGATCAGCTCCATCATCAAGACGATCGAGCAAATAGCCTTCCAGACCAATCTGCTGGCCCTAAACGCCGCGGTCGAGGCGGCCCGGGCCGGCGAAGCGGGGATGGGGTTTGCCGTGGTGGCGGATGAGGTCAGGAATCTCGCCCAGAGATCGGCCCAGGCAACGCATGACACCACCGATCTAATCCACGGAACAGTGGAACGGGTGCGCCGGGGCGGTGAGATAAGCCAGCGTCTGAGCGAAATGTTCCATATGATAGAAACCAGCGCCCAGAACGTCGGCCGGCTGGTGGGCGAGATAACCACCGCCATACATGAGCAAAGCGCGGGCGTCAACCAGATCAACGACGCGGTCATGCAAATCGACAACGCCACCCGGCAAAACGCCGAAAGCGCGAAAAAAGTCAGGGACAACGCCCAGGACATCAACTCCGACTCGCAAAGCCTCATGGACGCCAACGCCGACCTGCACCGGCTGGTTTACGGAAAAGACGCGCCCATGCGGACACCTGTCTCCGCCGGGCAGAACGTAAAGCTATTGAAATAATACATGCTGGCCTACATCAGAAAGAACGCCGACAGCGCCGTGGTCTGGCTGATCATCGGGGCCATAGCCCTGGTCTTCGTTTTTTTCGGCCTGGGCCGGCCCGGGGGTTCGATCGCCTTCGTCACGGTCAACGGGGAAGAAGCAGACCCCCATGAATATCAGGAACTGGTCCGGGAGGCCAACTCCAGGCTGCGGACGACAGGGCAGTCCTCGCCGGACGACGACCGTTACGCCCGGATGGCGGCGCTCAACGAGCAGATCAGCCGGATCCTGACCCGGCAGTTCGGCGAGAATATCGGGCTCCGGCCCGGCCCCCGGGCCCTCCGGGAAGCCGTGGCCGCCATTGAACACTTCCAGATCGACGGCCGTTTCAGCCTTGAACGCTACCAGGCCGCCCTGGCGGCCCAGCGCCGCTCCGCGTCCGATTTTGAGCGGGACCTGCGGCGGAACCTGACCTCGGAACGGGCCGTCAGCCTGGTCCTCGGCCTGGCCCGGGCCTTTCAGCCGGAACTCAGGGAACAGTTCCATTTCCAGGAAGACCGGGTCCGCTTTGACTACCTATTCCTGGCCGACGAGGATTGCGGCTGGGATCCAAAGCCCACGGACGAGGATTTGGCGGCCTATTACGCCCCGCGCCGGGAAAAATGGCGGCGGCCGGCGGAAATGACCATCCAGTATGTCGAGATAATCCCGGCCGACTACCAGGGTGATCCCACCTCGGCCGAGTTGGAAGACTACTATGACCATAACCGGGACCGCTTCTTTAGGCCCGAGGCGGTGGAAGCGCGGCAGATACTCGTAAGCTTCCCCTCCCTCTCGCCCGGGGAAGCCGACAAGGAGGCAACCCTGGACAAGGCCGAGGCTATCAGGCTCCGCCTGGAACAGGGCGCCGATTTCGCGGCCCTGGCCCGGGAACTGAGCGATGACCGGGCTACGTCCGAAAACGGCGGCTCTTTGGGCTTTCTCACCCGGGGTTCGACCTTCCCCGAACTTGAGGACGCGGCCTTCGGCGCCGCTTTAAGCGAAATGATCGGCCCGGTGGAAACTCCCGCCGGTTACCACCTTATCCAGGTCACGGCCCACCGGGCCGCCGGCCCCAGCCCCCTTTCGGAAGTCCGGGCCGAGTTGACCGGAGAGCTTAAGGTTCTCCAGGCCCGCCAGACGGCTGTAAACCTCCTGGAAGATCTACTGAACCGGACCGAAACCAACCCCGACCTGGACGATGCGGCCCGGAGCCTGGGCCTCCGGGCCGCCCAAAGCCGCTCCTTCACCCCTGACAATGCCCCCACTTTTTTCGAGAACGACTCCGAGGCCGTCCAAAGGGCCTTCAGCGCCCCCTTGGACCGGGTAGCCACGCCCTTTGAAGGCGAGCGGACCCTGGTGCTCTATATACCCAGGACGCGCCTGGAAAGCCGCATCCCGCCTCTGGAGGAGGTGCGGCAAGAGGCTGAACAGGCCTGGCGGGCGGAAGCCGCCGACGGCCTGACCCGGCAACGCCTGGAGGGCTGGTTGCCGGAAATAAGGGCCCAGGGCTGGGAAGCCTACCTGACCGCCCGGGAGCAGGACAGCCCCCTGAAAAGCGGGACCGGAGTTTTGACCACCCGCTACACCCAAACCAGTTCGCCGCCCTTTGAGGGAAGCGATCCCCAGGCCGTGACCGCCCTGGCCTTCTCGGTCACCCAGCCCGGCCAGATCCCGCCGGTGTCCCTGGCCGGCCGGCTGGACGACCGCTCCGGCCGCTTTCTCCTGCGTCTGGCCGAATACCAGACGGCCGACGAAAGCCGCCTGGACGGGCCCGAAGGCCGGACCTACGAATATTTCCTGAGCCTGAACAAAAGCAACCAGCTCCTGCAGGCCTGGCGCCTGGGACTCTACGAGGCCTCCAGGGACCGCATAGAAATCCCCCCCCACTTCCTCCAATGATCAGCGGAACCAGAGTAGCGGCATGTTCGACCGTTTAAGCGACAAACTATCCGGCGTCTTCCAGAAACTGGCCGGCCGCGGCAAAGTTAATGAAGCCGACCTGAAAAGCACCCTGAGGGAAGTGCGCCTGGCCCTTTTGGAGGCCGACGTCAATTACAAGGTGGTCAAGGATTTTCTCCAGTCCGTGGAGACCCGGGCCCTGGGGGCCGAAATCCTGGCCAGCCTGACCGCGCCCCAGCAGATACTTAAAATCGTTTTCGAGGAACTGCGCGACCTCATGGGCGGCTCGGCCAGCGACCTGGACCTGGGCGGCCGGCCCCCGGCGCCCGTCCTCCTGGTGGGTCTGCAGGGTTCCGGTAAAACCACCACCGCCGCCAAGCTGGCCTGGCATCTGAAAAAAAACGGCCGCAAGCCCTACCTGGTCCCGGCCGACGTCAACCGCCCGGCGGCCATCCTGCAACTGACCCGCCTGGGCCAGGAGGCGGAGGTGCCGGTCTTTCCCTCCACCCAGGAGATGACCCCGGTGGAAATAGCGGCCCGGGCGATGGTCGCGGCCGCGGGCGAGGGTTGTGACGCGGTTCTGATAGATACCGCCGGCCGCCTGACCATCGATGAAGAACTGATGGCCGAACTAGGCCGCCTGAAGGCGGCCGTTACCCCCCGCGAAATACTCCTGGTGGCCGATGCCATGACCGGCCAGGAGGCGGTGACCATAGCCGAGGCCTTCAACGCCCGCCTGGGGCTCAGCGGGGTCATTCTCTCAAAGATGGAGGGCGACGCGCGCGGCGGCGCGGCCATGAGTATCCGGGCCGTGGTGGACCGCCCCTTGAAATTCGTCGGCACGGGCGAGAAACTTGACGCCCTGGACGTCTTTCACCCCAATCGGGTGGCCTCGACCATCCTGGGCCTGGGGGACCTGGAAAGCCTCATCGACAAGGCCCGGGAGGCCGTGGACGAAGAGGAAGCCCGGGCCCTGGCCCGCAAAATGCAAAAAGGCGAATTCACCCTGGCCGATTTCCGGACCCAGATCCGCCAGATCAAGAGCATGGGTTCCCTGGAAAGCCTCATGGGCATGATTCCCGGACTCGGCAAGATGAAAAAACTGAAAGAAGCCAGGCCCGATGAAAAAGAACTCAAAAAAATCGAGGCCATTATAGATTCCATGACCCTTCAGGAGCGGGGGAATCACCTGCTCATCGATGCCGGCCGCCGCCGCCGCATTGCCCGCGGCAGCGGCACCACCGTGGCCGACGTCAATCAACTCCTGAAGAATTTCACGGAAACACGCAAAATGATGCAGCGCTTCACCAAGGGCGGCCTGAAAAACCTGCTCCGCTGACCATCGTTTTTTGCTTATTACCAAGGAGAGAGAGATACACATGGCATTGAAGATCCGGCTGGCCCGCCTGGGGGCCAAGAAAAAACCATTCTACCGCATCGTAGTGGCCGACAGCGCCGCCAAGCGTGACGGCCGTTTTCTGGAAATCGTGGGCCTGTATGACCCCAACCAGAACCCGGCCAAGGTGACCATAAAAAAAGACCTCGTGGACCTGTGGCTGTCCCGGGGGGCCAAACCCACCGACACGGTCCACAGCCTTCTCCGCCGGGGCTGACTTGAAAGAACTCATAGGATACCTGGCCTCAAACCTGGCCGAGCGGCCGGAAGAGGTGCGGGTCATGGAAAGCCGGGATGAGAAAGGCCCGCTTTTGCTCCTGACCGTGGCCCCGGAAGACCAGAGCCGCCTCATCGGCAAAGAGGGCCGCACCATAAGGGCCATGCGTTCGCTCCTGGCCGCCTCGGCGGCCAAGACCGGGGTCCGCTATGTTCTTAAGATAGCCGGCGGGGATTTGGGGCCCGCGACGGAAGAAGACCTGAAAACCACGGAAACCGATGCGGCCGAAGGGCCATGACTGAGGCCCGGGAGAAAGCGGAGAGCCCGGCAAAAGACCAGGGGTTTGTGGAACTAGGGCGGGTGCTCAGGCCCCACGGGGTGGGCGGGGCCTTCCTAGTCGCGACTTACACCGAAGACCCGGAAACCATCCTGGCGGGCGCCGGACTGGAGATATGGTCGCCCGACGGCCGCGAAAGGCGCCGAGCCGAGGGCCTGACCGGCCGGCCGGGAACAACCGGGCTGATCGTCAGACTTCCAGGCCTGAGTTGCCGTGAGGAAGCGGCGGCCCTGAAAGGCTGGCGCCTGGTCAGGCCCCGGGCTCTCCTCCCCCCCCTGCCGGACGACGAAGTTTACTGGGCCGACCTCCTGGGCCTTTCGGTTTCCACCCCGGCCGGCCGGGCCTTGGGCCGGGTCGGAAACCTGATGGAAGCGGGCGCCGGCCTCCTGTTGGTGGTGAGCGACCAAGACGGCGCCGAAAGGCTCATTCCCTTTCAGCCGGACTTCGTGGCCGAACTGGACCTCTTAGGCGGCCGCCTGGTCGTCGATCCTCCCCCGGGACTGCTGGACTTATAATCCCGATCAGGATTCCATGTGGGTCTTATACCACTCGGCGAAGTGGCGGTCGTGAATGTTGATGTGATTGCCCAGCCAGTCCACCACCGTGCCGTTCACGGCCAGAACAACCAATTCCCGCTGCTCCTTATCGCTCGCGGTCTTGGCCAACTGGGACTTAAGGTCTATTAAAGCCCTGATGAAATCGGTGTGCATCTCCTTGTGCTCCGGCAGGCCCGGATACCGGCTGGCCACCTGAAGGGCCTCCTCATCGGCGAAATGCTGCACCACATAGGCATCGAGGAATTTGAAGGTATCGTCGATCTTGGTTCCCTGGTCGCTGTCTAAAACCAGGTTCACCAGGCGGTAAAGTTCCCGGTGCTGGTTGTCTATCCGTTCCACCCCGGTCTCCAGCTTGGCGTTCCACTCCAATCCCATTTTCCGTCTCCTTTCTCTATTCCCGGATCCTTAAGATGGATCCTCCGAATGGGCCTATCAGAAAGCCTCGCCGCCCCCCTCCAAGGTCTTAAGACGGTCGATGACGGCTTTAAGATTGGTCAGTTTCATATTGGGGCAGAATATTTCCGCCTCGGTTTCATGAAAATTTTTGTCCGGCCGGCTCAAAGTCAGGAATTCGGCCAGGCCGGCCTCGCTGACGATTATGAAATCCCGGGCCGGGGATTCGGCGCAGAAGCGGCCCAGGCCCGCGCTGTCGCCGACAAAGTCGGCCCCGGCCCGCACCTCTGGCCGGCATAGCAGATTGACCGCCACCGGGGCCCCGGGGTGCCGGTCCCGGGCCTCGGCCAAGTCATCGGCGGTGGCCAGTTCATGCACCTGGCAGACGGCCCGGGGCCAGCGCCAGACTACCTGGTCCCCGAAACCGGCCCAGTCGACCAGTTGCGGCCCGGGCAGGGCCAGGATGGGCGCTCCAGCCAGGCGAGACAACCGTTCCGCCGCCGTGGCCGGGCTTATTTCCAGGTCGGCCAGGGCCCTTATCTCCGGTCTGGCCTTGAGATCGACCACCACCCGCGCCCGGGGAAAGCGACGCCTGGCTTCCCCCACCTCCTCCGGGCCGACCGCTTCGGCCAGGGGGCAGGATAAATCGGTCCGCGGCGTCCATATTTCCGCCCGCGGCCGCCCGGCTTGGGCGGCCTCGACCATGAAAGAGGCCCCGCAGATCAGCACCCGTCGCCCTGGGCCCGCGGCCAGGGCTTTTTCCACCACTTCGTAGGAGCCGCCCACGAAATCGGCCACGGCCTTTATTTCCGCCCGCTGGTAGAAATGGGCCAGGATATCGACTTTATGCCGCCCGGCCAGGACTCTGACCTCGGCCATCTGGGCCAGCTTCTTTTCGCTCAGCGAAAATCCCGTCATGGACCAAGCACGGCGTTCAGGCGGAGGCGCGTCTTTTCCGGCCCCAGTATTTCCAGTATCTCGAAGAGGCCGGGGCTGGCCGTCCGCCCGGTCAAGGCCACCCTCAGGGGCTGGGCCAGGGCGGAGAGCTTGAGATTTTTGGCCGCGGCCAGGCCCCGTAGCATTTCCTCAAAGCCCTGGGGCGTCAGGCCGGGCGCAGCCAGGGGCTCCCGCAATTCCTGGAGCAGGGCCAGGTTCCCGCCCGTGAGAAACTTGGCCGCCGCCTCCGGCTCCATTTCCGGCAGATCAGGAAAATAGAAACCGGCCTTATCGGCCAATTCCGGCAGGGTCTGGCCCCGTTCCCGCACGGTCAGCATGATTTTGCGCAATATTTCGTCCGGCGGCCGGGCCCAGCCCTTGGCGGCCAGATAGGGCCAGACCAGGGCGCCTAATATTTCCGGGTCGGTCTCCTTGATGTAATGGGCGTTGAGCCATTTAAGCTTATCTGGATTGAAGACCCCGGCCGACCGCCCCACCTGGGCCAAATCGAAAAGGTCCCGCATCTCTTTCAGGCTGAAAATCTCCTGGTCGCCGTGGGACCAGCCCAGGCGGGCCAGGTAGTTCACCAGGGCCTCGGGCAGATAGCCCATTTCCCGGTAAGCCATGACCGAGGTGGCCCCGTGGCGCTTGGACAGGCGGGCCTTATCGGCTCCCAGGATCATGGGCACATGGGCGAACCGGGGCAAGGGAGCCCCCAAGGCCCGGTAGAGCAGGATCTGGCGGGGGGTGTTGTTGACGTGGTCATCGCCCCTTATGATGTGGGTGATGCCCATTTCAATATCGTCCGCGACCACGGCCAGATTGTAGGTGGGCTGGCCGTCACCTCTCAAAAGGACAAGATCGTCCAGTTCCTGGTGGTCAAAGGAAACCGGCCCCTTGATCAGGTCCTTCCAGCCGGTCTCGCCCTCTTCCGGGCCTTTGAAGCGCGCCACCGCTCCCGGGGCCGGCCCCAGGCCGAGATCCCGGCAGCGGCCGTCATATTTGGGCTTGCCCCCGGCGGCCAGGGCCGCTTGGCGGCGGACCTCCAGCTCTTCCGGCCGGCAATGGCACCAATAGGCCCGGCCCTCGTCCAGGAGGCGTTTAATATAGGCCCGATGGATATCCAGACGCCGGCTCTGGTAGAACGGTTCGCCGTCCCAGTCCAGTTTCAGCCAGGTCAGGGCGTCCAGGATAGCCCGGGTGAATTCGGGGGTGGACCTTTGGGCGTCGGTGTCTTCTATCCGCAACAGGAACCGCCCCCCCAGGCGGCGGGCCAGAAGCCAATTGAACAGGGCGGTGCGGGCTCCGCCGATGTGGAGATGGCCGGTGGGGCTGGGGGCAAAACGGGTTACCAGGTCGGGCATGAACGACTCTCCTATATTTTGCCTGGCGTCATTTCTCTTATTATAGCTGAAAAATCTTGCCTTTCCAAAAGAAAAAGGAAGGCCGCGCCTTCCTTTCTCCAAACAAAAACCAAGCCCGCCAAGGCCCGGCGGAGCCGAACCTTGGCGGGCTTTAAGGTTTTTTAAATCTCCAGCCAGCTTTCGCTGAACAGGGAGTGGCCCAGGATGACCTTGGCCGTCTTGACCACGTCCCGCTCTTCCTTCTTCAGAGAGCCCAGATCGTATTCCTTGCCGTCCATGACTCCGTAAACCAAATCGCTGAACCAGGGCAGCCGGCCGTGGCAGAGATCGGTCATGACCGGGTCAAAGGCATCGACGATGCTGCTGTACATACCATTACGGGCGAGCATGCACACATAGACCTGGTTCAGGATGGGGCGCAGGTGCTCGGGGTTGCCGTTGGAGATGTTGGAAACGCCGTTGGTGCTCTTGCAAATCCCGCCGGGCTGGATGGCCCCGACGATGTCGGGTAGCATCTGGAAGAAGGTCAGGTTCTCCATGAGCTGGTCCTGCTGGATGTTGACCGGGGTGATTATGGGATCGACCCAGGCGCGGTCCACGGGAATGTCCAGGGCCTGGGCGGCCATGAGCAGTTCGGTGGTCAATTCGGCCCGCTCGTTGGCGTCCCGGGCCATACCGTTGGGGCCCCACATAAGGGCCACATAGCTGGCGCCGTAGGTTTTGACCAGGGGCAACATGGCGTTGTAGCGCTCGGGCCGGCACATGATGGAATTGATGAGGGCGGGCTTCTTGCAGACCTTGAGGCCCGCTTCAATGGCTTCGATGTTGGAGGTGTCCAGCACCACGGGCAGGTCGGTGACCTCCTGGACGATGTTCACCACCCAGGGCATAAGTTCCGCGCCGTTCTTGCGGGCGGGACCGAGGTTGATGTCAACCCAGTCGGGCTCGGACTTGATGATGCCTTCCACCATCGCCCGAACCGGCTTGGGGTCCTTGTCTTTGAAAGCGGCGCCGATACCTTTGTTTATAACATTGAGGTTTTCGGCCAGGGCGATCATATATTTTCCCATCGGCTATGCTCCTTATCAGGTGAGGTTCAAGGTTTCAAGGCGGCCCCGCGGCCGGGGCCGCCGCTCTCATCCAAGGGCCATCAGACCTTGAATTCCTTGAGGTATTTCGGCAGGTGCGCCGCTTCGCGGGGACCGATATGCACCTTCCAGCCGGACAGTTCCTCTTCCATGTCGCCGGAAATGGAGGCGGCATAGCCGGGGATTATGACGTTCTTGTGCTTGATTTTGCTCTCAATGCCGATTTTCTTGACAAACTGGCCCACATCGTCGCCCGAAAACTTGCCGGCGGCCCAGGCGGTGAGGACCGACAGGCCTTCGCAATCCTTGATGAGAAGCCAGCTGGGCACCCGGCTGCCTTCCACTTCGCTGGAGACGATGAAGTAGGTAAGGGAGAAGTTGGTGGTGACCAGGACCGGGCTGTTCTCGTCGGGGTTGTTGATGGGATAGATATCCTGGACCATGGTCATGGGCCGCTGCGGGTCGGTGAAGATGTTCAGACGTTCCAGCAGCAGCGGGAAGATCGAGGCCCCGTCGAAATCGCCCAGGACCACCACGCCGGCATACTTGGCGATGAGGGCCGCGGCGATGGCCGTCTGCATGGCCAAATTGGGGGTGATCTCCGCCGGGAAGGCGATGGTCGGGAAACCGTAGTCGCGGTTGCCGCCCAGGGCCGCGCGGCGAATGGCCACGG
>Ga0082212_10005682_pt1 | contig 16912 bp, 10 predicted proteins | sample TergutNt197P3_FD_71548 | JGI IMG/M metagenome (GOLD analysis project Ga0082212, IMG submission 71548) | Neocapritermes taracua P3 segment gut microbial communities from Petit-Saut dam, French Guiana - Nt197 P3 | ecosystem: Host-associated > Arthropoda: Insects > Digestive system > Gut ... | reverse complement strand
TGATAGCGTATAAATGCGCTATCTGAGCGCTTTTTTTGTTATTTCTTCTTATTTCGCCAGTTCCCTCCAAAATGTGCGCTTAAGACACCAGCGAGAAAAAGTATTTTTTTGTGTTTTGTGAAGATGGCTTCTCAGGCGGTTTTCGCTGCGAAAAAAAATTCACTCTTCAAGACTGGCTTCGACAGCGTTATTGTAGCTTTTGAGCCAACTGGGCATTATTTCAAACCCCTAGCCTGGAAGCTGCACAATGAAAATATAAGAACGGCATTGGTTAACCCTTACCATACAAAAAGGGCCAAAGAGCTGCTAGACAACAGCCAAACAAAAAGCGATATAAAAGACGCTCTCATCATAGCAAGGCTAGCCAAGGAAGGCAGCTTCAGCGAAATGCACTGGCCAGATGAGGCATATGCATCGCTTAGGGCTTTGAGCAGAGCCCGAGAGGCGCTCGCCAAAGACGCATGCGCTCTTGAGTGCCGCATAACAGCCCGGCTTGATGAATACTTCCCGGAGTTTGAAAAAGTGTTCCCTCATCCATATAAAAGCAAAGCTGCAATGCAAATTCTCTGTGAATGCCCATTGCCAAGCCAAATACTCTCGCTTGGGGAGGCAGGAATAGAAAGCGAAATACGAAAAGCAGCGAAAAGCGGCATTGGCCAAAAAAGGGCAAAAGAGCTAGTGAGTGCAGCCCAAGCTTCAGTAGGCGTAAAGTATGCGCAAGCTGATGCGGCGCTAGAGATTGCTCAGATGGCAAAACGCCTTGCCAGCATTTTTGCCGATATAGGCGAAGCTGAGGAAAAAATGTCCCAAGCATTAGATAAGTGCGAATACAGCAGCCTGATTCTTGAGATGAAAGGCATCAATACCGTAATGCTGGCAACGCTGCTAGGCGAAGCAGGCGACATATCGGGCTTTGAGAGCCCAAGGCAGCTTGAGAGGCTGGCTGGAATAAACCTTGTAGAAAACAGCTCAGGCCAGCACAAAAGCAAAACACGAATCTCAAAGCGAGGCAGGCCTAGGCTTAGAAAGGCGATCTACCAGGCAGTGCTGTCGATAAAAAGGTGGAACCCCGGGTTTGAAAGCCTATATTGGCATTACCGCCAACGGGCAGACAACCCGCTTGAGCATAAACAGGCAGCAGTAGCGCTAATGAGAAAGCTGCTGTCAATACTGCACGCTATCGCATCAAAGAAACAGCCATACAGCCATGAGGCAGCATTTCCAGCAGCATAAGCACAAAGAAGAGTTGATCAATACATAAGCATAAAAAACTGCAAGCATGCAGTTTATATAAACTAGCGCACAAGATCGCAAAAGCGCAAGCATCGAGTGCAGGGGATCAGCATAATTAACGTTAGCCCATTGAGGCGCTTGTCAAGAAAAAAGATCCCCGCACTAACCAAAAGCCGCAACGCCATGGTGCCGGCTTGCCGGTGAGAGAATGGCAGGGCAAAGACCCGCAGAGGCATGATAGTGTCAGGCAGAAGGCAGGCTGTGCGCTTTAATAAAAGCGCAATAGCAAGCAAACGTATACAATTAGATGAGGTTCAAAGCTGTTTTAAATCGCAAGAGCATAAACGTCTTTGAACAGCATTTATACATCAAGCCTGCTTTGAGTTGCGCTTATGTTTTAGAAAGGCAGCATATGCGCAAGGAAGCTAGAAAAGGGGAATGAAGCTTTATTTAGATATGGCTTTATAAGCATGCACACACCATAAGAGAGAGGTTCAGTGTGTAACCCTTCTAATTGCAAACTTAAGCAACAAAGCCTTTCAAAGGGATAAAAAACGGCTTAGGCCTACGCCTAAGCCCCCCAAGGGCTTGGCCTCTCCCTGCTTTATCCTCTTCGGATAAAGCTCCCTACCCCTTGACAACGATGCTTTAAGGAGATAGCTTATTTGCAATAACTAACACATATGCTTGGGCTGCATGAGCTTGCGATGCAGGCTGTTTGGCCGCAAGTTGTGCTGAAGCAAGCACTTACTGCACATCCGCTATTTATATTATTTACGCTGTCAAGCCTTTCATTCCCATTATCTGCTTGATATGCATCCTCAGCATCGTTATGTTGCTGTTTGTAATTTGCCATTGCTGCAAATTGCTCATTTATTTGAGCATGGCGCACGTTATTTACAACACTGCAGCCAAATTCAGCTCGCACGCTTTTAGCGGGCTGGAGACCTGGAGACAAAGAAGCTTGCTGTAAGCCGCAAGCATATTGGAGACTTGCTAAAGGCGTATGCAGGCAACGCTCTGGGGAAAATATCGTGAGCGCTGCAAGCTTTGCTATAGAGATGCTTGGGTATGCTGCAACAATTTTAGCGCAGCTGTATTTCTTTTCTTTATATAGAGATCCGCCATCAGAATATATGCCGGCAAATAAAAGTGCAGATATTTGTATTCGTAGTATACTAAATAATGTATAATTATTTGGAACTCGAAACACAAATGAAAAGATGCTTTTTTCGTTTGGCCTTGAATAGCTATGCGCCAATAAACCATAGCTGCAAAGGCTGGCTTTGGCATTAAAGAATAATTTGAAAATATACAACTTAATATCATCGATAACCGAAAACAGAATAAACAGGCAGAGCATACTCAAAGCATTCAATTATTTCGTTGCAGCCCTCGTAGCGCTGGCTACAATTGTTGCTTTGATATCTCCGCTGACAGCTACAAGCGTATCAAAAACGCCATATGAGGAAGCTTACAGCTCTTTGAGCAAGATCATATTCTCAATACAAGGGCTGGAGCATTCCATAAGGGAAAGCCTGGATGAAAGCGATGGAGAAGGGGCGCCGTTCAGGTGCTTTGTCGCTGTGTCAGATGGCACAGCTCGCGCAAAGGTGTTTATGGGTTCAGGCTTTGTGCTTAAAGACGCTTTTAGCAGGGCAATGCTCCTTAGCCAGAGCTACTGCAATGCTATTGGCGGCAACGGGCTTTGCATAAAGGCGGAGTTTGTTGACTCCATGGAAAAAAAGAGCAAGGCTGCAATAAAGCGGGAGCTTGAGTCAGTAGCAAGCGGATACTACAGGTATGGAGTCTCCTTTGGCGATTCCTTTGATAATGCGCTCACAGAGGCAGAAATGTATGCTTACAGGATATATTCCCTGGACGAAAGCGACAGCGCCTTCATGTTTGTGCGCTTAAACAACCTGCTAGCGGCACTCGGCAAAGACACTCTTGCATATGTACCTGAGAGGGTAATAAAATTTAGCTGCAAGCAGTTTTTCTATAGCAACGGCCAGGCATATGAGCTGTCATCCAACCCGGCAAGCAGCGCTTATGGCAGCAAGGCAGGGCTGGAGCATTCGCTGGATGCAATAAACGCACAGATTGGCAAGAATACAGATTTCCTGCTCTCGCTCTTAGGCGAAGATGGAATGTTCCAATATGGCATATGGCCTTGCACGGGAAACAATATTCAGGGCTATAACATCCTTCGCCATATGGGGGCTGTATGGTCTTTGATAGACGGATGCACACAAGGCGATTATGCCATGAAGCTTAAAATTGAGAGGGCTATTGAAGCATTTTTGCATGAGTCTGTAATTTCAACAGAGTCGGGAAAGTCTTATGTATATGACAGCATTGCGGGCGAGATAAAACTCGGCGGGGCTGCAATAGCTGTATGCGCGCTGGTGCGCTATATGGAGAGCTTTGGCGACATGCGCTATATAGAGCATGCACAGGCGCTGGGCAGAGGCATCTTGTCTATGATGGACCTTGAGAGCGGGGTGTACGAGCATGTGCTCTATTACGGCAGCGACGATTACGATAACTTCAGCGTCAAGCAGGAGTCAAGGAGCATTATTTATGATGGGGAAGCAACCCTCGGGCTACTGTATTTGTATAGGATGAGCAATGAAGAAATTTGGCTTGATGCTGCCAAAGCGGCAATAGGCAACTTTATGAGAAACGACTATGCTGTATATGGAGATCACTGGGTAGCCTACTGCATGGATGAAGCTACTAAAACAATAGACAGCGAAGCCTACTATAACTTTGCTCTCAGGTGCATATCAGAGAATCTGGGCAAGCTGCAAAGGGCGCTTCCTGAATCCCATACAGGCATGGAGTTCCTTATGGCTTCCTACAGCATATATGAGCGCATGCTGCAAAGAAGCATCAGCCCTTCATACCTTCCTTTTTTTGATACAGCAGCATTTATCGGCACAATATTTGACAGAGCAGATGTGATGCAAAGATCATGCTTTTCGCCGCAGCAGGCTATATTCATGTCCAGCCCGGGGATGCTCAGCGATATATTTTTTGTCAGAAGCGACGAATTCAGGATAAGAATAGATGACCTGCAGCACTTTATAAACGGATACAGAATGTTTGCTGATTCTTACAAGAGCCTCGAAATGGCAAAGAAGACTGCCAAGCCGCCATCGCTGTACATAGAATCAATCGACACCCCTGCTGACAGCAATGAAGATCAAGAGTAGCCTTTTGTTATGCAGCGCAGAGTTGCTTTAGGGGGTAAGGCCGCATTTTAGCGATCAGCAAGCATCAAAGCAAGCTATAGCCCGGCCAGCTGCATAAGCATCAGGCCGGGCTATATTTTTTATACAGGCAGTGCAAGAATGAGCGGGCTGACCGCCATTTCTAAGCATTGCAGCTATAAATATAAGCGGCTTTGTGCTTTAGCTATGCAAACGTTAGGCCGGGAAGCTTGCTCCAAGCTTTCTCTTTGTCACCGGTTACGGCAACTGCTGCGCTTATGGAATAGATAGCTTCGCTATACGCCCTAACAGGCAAGCTTTCAGTATTCTCGAGCTGGCTAAGCTGTGCGATGCCATACTCGCACTCATATCCGCCCGGCCCTGTTTTGAAAAAGCCAAGCTCGCCAATAACAGCTGCCTCAGTAGGGTCAGAATACCCGGCATAGTACCCGGTAAACAAAAGCTCTGCTGTCAGATTTCCTATTTCCAGCCTGAGGCTGTAATAATCGCCATGATCAAGCAATGGGCCTCTCTGCCACCCTTTAGCAAGCAGCTTTCCTGTAAGCGATATGGCAGGAAGCTGCACGCCTCCAAAAAAGACTACTGCTTTGCCCTTTCTGGATTGGCTTTCTTCCGGGGAGTAGACGCTTCTGGCCAGCTGGGCAAACGGCTGCACTATTTCATAGTCTTCCAGTTGAGAGGACCAGGCATTTAGCGTTTCCTCATCAAGCTCGACCGGATGTATAAGGCCGATGGCTGCATCGTCAAGCAGCTCATAGCTGCCTTCATCGCAGGTTGTAAAGTCGCCCTCTTCCATATACCGAAAGGAGTTCTTTAAAATGCCGTTTTCGTACTCGCCCCATATCAGGCTTATTGCAAAGCCCTGCATTATCGGATTCTCAATAAACAGCTTGCGCCAGTCAAGGCCGCTCCAGTGCCTTTCTGTAGAAAGGGCTTTTTCCAAGCGCTGCTTTTGGCTGTCCGCAACAGATTTAAGGCTCTTTTTTAGTGCCATGAAGCTTGAGCGCGACGCGCTTGCCAGATCCTGGCTGTCTTTTGCCCCTGGCTTCGGAAGGCTTTTTATCTCTTTTCCTGCTTCGTTAAACAGCCTTATACTCAGATCAGTTGCAAGCTGTGCAGTAAAGCTTCGTGTGCCATAGTCTATATTTACTTCGCCTGTTTGCGAAAATCCAAGGTTGGGCACAATACGGTCTGCAAGCTGCTCAGCGCTCATGCCAAGCGAAGCTGCTGCAAGCTGCATAGCTTCTAAAGCTGCATTTTTTACTTTCTTGTTTTTAGCTTTTCTGGACAAAGTGTCTACTTCCATCAGGGCCAGATCAGAGCCTCCCATTGCAAGGGCTTTTACTGCATCAGCGGCAATCGAGCTGCGTGAGCGCTCAGCCCAGGCCTCTATTTGCTTTCTGAGCTCGAGTATGCCTTCAGCATTGGCAGCAAGGCTATAAAGCAGAATTACGCTCTTGCGCTTGGCAGGCGCCCCTTGGGCCAGCCAGGCTTGGTAAGCCTCCGAGGCAATTAAATATAGGCTGCCCTGGTCCAGTGCGCCCACGATCTCTCTGACTATAGGGCTTATGGACATATCCTGCGTGTTCAAAACGCCTGCGAGAAGGGCAAGGGCTGTTTCGCTGCCTGCCGGGGCTTTGCCTTCCTTCCAAAAAAGTTCGGGCATTCCGTTTGGGAAAGCCCAGCTAAAGGAGCTTGGCTTAATCGTTGCTGCGATTCTTTGGCAGCGAGAGTATAAATCGGCGTCGCTGTCTGAAGCCCCAAGCTCAAATGAGCTGAGCAGCTTTTCTGCCGCTTCGCGGGCAGGCTTCTTTCGAGAGTTTCTATACGGCTCTATTTGCCCTATCAAGTCCTTTCGGGCTGAAAGGAAGCTGAATGCAAGCTTTCTTATCTTTGTTGAGCTGTCTTCAAGAAGGGAGAGCAGGTAGCCATCATTTGCCGTAGGGCAGCTTTCAAAAAGCATCTCTGCCGCAGCCAGCCTGAACCCTGCTTCCTTTGACTCTTTGGCAGCGCGAATGATGTGCTCTGAAAGGGGTGTGGCAAGCTGGGAGACTGCCTTTTTGTGCGTGCCGTCATACATGCTTAAGGTAATAGCAAGCTTCATATGGCTAATGCTTAGCTCTGCAGTTGGCGCAAGCTCGCTGAACAGCGCGACTATTTTATCGGAAGTGTATCCCATAAAGCTTGCCATGAAGGCTACTGCCTTGTCGTATGCATCTTGGGCGCCCTCGGCCATTATCATAGCCAGCAGGCTTCTTTGCGCTTGCTCAATAGGCATGATTGCCCAAATTGCTTCAGAAGGGAGGCTGTTAATGTATTCGTACGGCTCTGAACTGCAGCCGTAAAGGCACTGTATTAATTTTTCTGCTGATCCTTCAGAGTTCTCAAGCGCATAATAAATAGCGTTTTTTGAGGCAGCTTCCATTTCCTCAAGAGGTGCGCCCGATTTTGAGAGCAGGGGCACAGCCAGAGAGGGCAATGCTGCTTTGGCGGAAGCTGCAAGCAAGCCTGCTTTGCTGCTGTAGAGAGCAGCGGCTTCCTGGTAATTGGCAAGCCTTTTAAGGCTGTATGCGTATATCCAGCATACAATGTGCTCTTCGCTTAAGCCGAAACTGCCAATAGACTGATCAAGCATGCCAAGGCTGGCCTCATTTATGTCTTTTGACACGTTCCAATAGCTGTAGTAATAGCTGGAGTTTGTGTCAAGAAGGTACCAAAGCCAAACCGGCAAAATCGCCTCCGGCGCAATTGAGGCAGCGCATGAGATAAGGGCGTTTGCCTTTGGAAGGCTTGTGCCGGCTACCAGCGCAATGCCAACAACCCTTGTTGCTTCGTATGTGATTGAAGGCTTGTCATTAACTGCTGATATTGCGGCTTTGAGCATGGCAACTGCTTCCTTGCAGCTTTCCGCGGCTGCTTCCAGGAGCATATCCGACCTTTTGCGCACTATTGGGGATTCGATGTCTATAGCAACGAAGAGCCTGGCTATGGCCTCGCAGAGGCTTTCGGCAAAAGCGTTGCCAATGCTGTTTGACATGGCTGAGAGGGCATTGCTCAGAGCCCCCCCAAACGGGGTAATGCCTTTTTTCGCGCATACAAACGCTGTGAGCAATGTATGGCTTGCCTGTCTGCTTCGCTGTATGTATTTGGCTGTTTCGTTTGGGTACATTGCATATACTGCTTCAAAGATCCCGCCTGCCTGCTCTTTCATGCTTTGGGTTAAAGCCCAGTCAAGGTAATAGACAGGGCCAAGGCCTGTTTCGAGGAAGAGCTTCTCAGCGCCCAAATTCTTTGCATAGTTGGAAATCATAAATGACATAACACGCTCGTTCGTGTATGAGAAAGCCTGCAGCATGTTCGCAAGGCGCTGAAGAATTCTCGGGTCATCTTTTGCAGCATCGCTTATTGCCTGCATCTCCTTGTACATGTCAGCATCGTAGATAACATATGCTGTTTTGCTCATATGCCTGTCTGCTATTTTTGGCGGCTTGTCCCCTGTTATGGCAGCAGCCAGATCTGAAGCTTCTTCGCTAGTCGTATTTGGAAAGTTGGCTGTGTATCTGAGGAGCTGGTTGAGCATCTCTTCCATAGTTGTTGTTGCCTGCTGCTTTGCTTAAAGCAGCTGCCCTTTCGTTTTTATTGTTATATGCTCACTCGCTAACATCGGCTATTGACAAGGCAGCGAGGTAGTTGGCTCTGCTGATGCAGTTGTTAATATACGCTGTAGCCTGCGCAAAAGTGGCAAGCGATGCTTTCGGATCGTAGTACGGGTCTTGGCGGCAGGCTGTTGCAAACCCTGCAAGAGCGCTCAGCAGCTCCTCGCCATATGACAGAGCGTATTTTCTAAAGATCGCGCTTTGCTCTAAAAGGGAAGCTTCATGCCTTCCTATAGCGCTGAGGCCGGACTCGAATATATCGCACAGCAGCGTTTGGGCGCTTGTGAGAATGCCGTTAAGCAGTTTGTGCTCCATTAGAAACCCCACTTGAACTTCGATTTTTTTGCCAGAGCCACAGGCGGATCCAGGGTAATGTTCAGATGCTCTGTAAGGAAATGCGAAACAGGCCTTGCCATCACCATGCCCTCGCCCAGATAGCATTCAGCCAGAAAAAGCCCCGGGCTTTTGCCGGCTAGAGACTCTGTCAAGGCATACAGGCTCTCTATGAGCTTGGAGCCGGATGTGTGCGCCGCTGTCAGCCATATGCGCACGCCGTCGCTTCCGATCAGGGGCGCTGTTAATGTCTGGGAAATTTCATTGAAATCCGCTTCTCCGATTTTTTCAGGCTTAAGTATCAGATAAGCTCTCTCGCCTGCTTCAAAGCTTGGCCACAAATATTCGCAAGCCCCGCCAAACTCGCTGAAGGTTATCCCTGCGAGCTCTTTGCCAGCCAGAGAGCTTTTGCCCAGGATCTCGGCTTTGGTTTCCTTTGATGCCGACAAGCTGCCTGAGAGCGTTGCCTTAGCATTTGTGAGCCTTACTTTTGTGCTTGCAAGGCTGCCAAGCGAAGTCGGCAAATCCCATGGCGCTGTGCCTTTATACATTTTAAGGGGTGTTGCGCCTGTTGTCTTCGGCATGCTTGCGCTGTAGCGGTATACCTTTTGCATTGACGGGCTATAAAATATGGCGCTTACCCCTGCGTATCCTGAATCAGATTCCCAGCCTGAGCAGCCCAGGCCATACGCCTCCAAGCTGCCGATATCTGAGTACTCATCCCTAAAGGCCCCTGCATAAGCCATGCCGCCGGATTCAAGCTGCTCTATATTTTCCAAGATTGCGCATACTTCATTGATAAGCAGCAGGCTGCTGAAAGCAGAGCTTTTTCTCATATATGCACTAAACATGCCCTCAAGGCGGCTAAAGCCCCTGTCAAGCGCAGCAAGCTTGGCAGAGCGCGCCAGAGATCCGATTTCCGAGCACCGGGAAGCTATATCGCCAGGCATTCGGGCTAAGCCCGTTGCCAATATTTCTTCTGCCAGGCGCCTTGCCTGATCCAGAGCCTTTGCGTCCGCAGGCTTGGCAGCGCTCTCCTTTTTTTCTTCAGGGGCAAACTCTTTTGGGAGGGCGCCCTGCTTGGCCATGATGTAAGAGAGGGCTGCTGCTATTTTATGCTTGCATATGCCTTTGGCTTTACATGAGCACACAGCAGCATCAATGGTCGATGCAGGAAGAAAAGTTACATGCTCTTGCGCTATGCCTATAGCCAGGATGTCGTGCTCGCTTATCTGTGAGGGCTCTGAGAGCGCTATTTCAGCGGCTTGCTCATATACAGCTTTGCCTGCCGCCTTCTTCAGCGCGCTTGCGCTAATATCCGCCAGCCACTGAAAGCTCGGCTTTTGCTGTGCGCTTTGATCCTGCCCGGCCTCGGCCCCAAAGCTTCTAAAGGCCACAATAGCTATGAGAATGTGCTTGCACACGCTTCTGGAGGGGCAGGAGCATGCCGCGTTTGCTATGCTGCCAGCAATTTCGACATGCTCCCCTGTATCGAAGTCTGCAAGCAGGGTATCGTGTTCAAATTCCAAAGCGGGGCTGGCTGAACCGGCTTCCCTCAAAGCCCGGTTGGCAAGGCCCTTGTTTGCAATGGCTGCCAGGTAGGCATCATCAGCTGCTTTCAGCTCGTCCAGCAGGCTTGCCATTACGCCCTGCCTCCTGAGAGCACTGAGCCCACCCATTCAGCCAAATGATCAGGCGTTAGGGCGGCCACCTTTGCGCCCAGGCCTGCAAAGCGCTTGGCTGCGGCTTTGTCATAGGATCCCTGGCTTGCTTCATAATCCAGCGAGGTTAGCGCAAACAGGCGGGCGCCGCAGTCTATGATGGATTTGGCCGCAGCGTACATGCGCTGGTAGCCTGAGCCTTCATAAAGATCGCTAACGAGAATTACGATAGTTTTTTGCGGGTACTCTATCAGGCTTTCCCCGTAGGCCAAAGCTAATCCTATGTCGGTGCCTCCGCCAAGGGTGACGCGCATAAGCGCTTCAACCGGATCGTCAATATAGCCGCTTAGATCAACAATTGATGTGTCAAATATAACCAGCTTGGCAGAAATCGATGGCAGGCTTGAGAATATTGACGCCATTACAGCAGAATGGATCGCGCTTGAGAGCATTGAGCCGCTTTCATCTACCAGGATAATTATGTGGTAGGGGTTGAAGCTCTTTACGTTTGCATAAAAGTATGCTTTCTGAATAATGATGCCGTTATGGCTTTCGCTGTAGTTTTTCAGATTTTTCTTTACAGTTTTCTTGAAGTCGAAATTTTTGGCAATTTTCAGAGGGGATGCCCTCAAAGGATCGCGCTTGCCAACGATAGCGTTTCTTACGTTCTGCTCCATCTTCTTTTTGAGATCGCTGACAACGCGCTCAACTGCTTTGCGCGCTATCGGAAGGACATCAGGGGACATTGAGCCTTTTAGCGCCAGCACTTGCTTGAGCAGCGCCATATTCGGCTCGAGCTTTTCAAGCACGCGCGCATCTGTGAGCAGGCCTGTCAGCTCGTAGCGATCAAGGGCATGCGCTTCGATCTTCTCTGCCACGCTGTTTGGGAAAAGCTCATGGACAGTATCCAGCCACTTGGGCAGGCTCAAAATGGAATCCTGCCTGCCGCCCTGCCTGCCTTCATAAATGTCCCTCTCATCCGTGTACTCCCTATTGTACAGAAAGTCCAGCGCCTCTCCCATAGACATAGACTCTCTGTCTGTAAAGCTGCCCAGGGAGCTTTCGCTATAGCGCCCCAATGCAAGGCGCCATCTGTTCAATTTTTGTCTGTCTTCCACAGTTTCTCCTTTGCATAGGCGTCCAGAGCCATCCCAAGGGCCAGGGCGCTATCGGCCACCGGCATCTCGAGCAGGCTTTCAGCATCGATTGAATACAGGCTTGCCACTATGCCTGCAGCCCTGTCAATCTGGCTTGGGGCAAAATTGCTCAGGGCTATGCGCAACTCGGGCAGCACAGACAGGAAGGCGGCTTCAGAGAGCTCTCCCAAAACGTTGTCCATGCCTTTTATAAAGCCTGATTTCGGCTCAAAGAGAATATCCCCGGCAGCCATAAACAGGCCGGCAAGAAACCTTCCTGACTTTTTCATTTCCTCTCCGGCGCCGTACAGATATGATTCAGCCATTGCCAGGGCGCCGTCTGAATCAATTTCGCCCAGAGCGTACAGCAAGCCTGCTATAGCGCCGTGGATGCTCGGCGGCGTTGACGGCGCTTTGGAAGAATATATAAGAGCCTCTGTAAAAGGCTCTTTGTCCCTTTCTGCGGCGGCAAGCAGGCTGTAAAGGCTTTTAAGCGCTCCGGCCAGATCCAGGTCCTCTTTCTCGCTTGAAGCTGTAAGCGCCTCAATAAGGCTTACGGCTTTATTAATAAGGCTGCCGGCAGCTTCACTGCCGCTAAAGCTGTCGGGAAGCCTGAGCAGATCCTTCGCGCTGTCCATAAAGCTGAAGTTCTGCGCAGCAGCAACCAGGGAGGCAAAGCTGCTGTCTTCTGCTATTGCGCTTGACGCAAGCTCAAGAATTGACGGCAGCGAATTGGGCAGGGCCATTACTGCGCCGTGTATTGCCAGCGAAGACAGTGCTTCGCAAGATTCAGTCTGCAATGACTTTTTCTTAAGCAGCGTTAAGGCTGCTTCTTCGACAGTGCCTCCAAGATAAGAAGAGCTGATTATTGACGCGCTCACCTTGGCGCTGAATGCATAGCGCCATGTCTCCCTGACTCTTGAAGAGTCCCTCGCAGCGTAATTTGGCCCTTTAAGCATGCTGGCAAATCCGGTTTCCAGGAAGCTTAGCTGGTGCAGGAACGCACTAGCTCTCCTATGCGAAGCGGATGAGAGGATGTCGAGGGCTATCTCATTGCTGACGCTTGAAGCCTTTAGCCGATGCTCTGCCGCTTTTTGCTGAAAATCGCTAAGCAGCGGGACTATTGTGGCTCCGCTTCCAATGCTGCCTGTTTTGTCGCCGCGCATTTCCATGCCTGCTGACTGCATTGCCAGGAATGAGGCAGCATCCTTTGAGCTCTTTATATATGAGCTTAGGGCAGCATCAAGCATTTCATATGCGCCGGGCTGCGACTTGCCTCGAAGCTCAGCCAGGCCTATTGCTTGTGCAAAGGCTGCCGCTTCATCAGCCAAAGTTACAGAATGCTTGTTTTTTCTAAGCCTGCTGCCGATTTTGGCGGCATAGGAAAGCACTGCCTGCCGGTATGGCATGCCGCTGCCTGATTGCGCAGCTTCATAAGCGGCCTGGTAGAATGCAGGGTAAGGCATGCCGCTTGCGTACCCTGCGAGCTGATCAGACTCAGCAAGCGAAAACGGTATAAGCCAGGCACTGGATTCGCCTTTGGCTTTAGGCTTTTTCGGCTGCTTTTTAGGCGGGTTTTCAACCATTAGGCGCAGGGCGTTTGAGTGAAAGCCGCCGGTCAGCGCAAAAATGCGCTCATAGCCTAAGCCTATCGAGCTTCGGATATTCTCTGCCATCCACTCTTCCCTTGCCAGGCAGCCTTCTGCCTTTAGCATTTGCTCTGTATAGCCTTCCCTTGAGTAGTCGCACCACGCCAAGACGCTGTCAACAAAAGCCTGGGTGCCCATGTATATGCCGTTTAGCTCGAACAGTTTCTCCCACAGCTCGCTATGGCCCCTTACGCCCTGCTTCTCGCAAAGCAGCTCAGTAAATCTTGAATGAAATAGGAGGTAGTCATCATAGTATGCCTGCTTTTTGCCTTCGTCAAGGCTTTTCTCATAGGGGAGAAGAAGCGAGTAGGGCATATCAATAAACCGTGCAGGCAGGCCCTTTTCATATGCATAGCGAATAGCAACAAGCTCAGGCGAAAAATCAAGCAGGGGAAAGTATGAAGCAGCCTTTTCGCCTGACTTTTCGGAATAGGCATAATAGATTGCCATTGGGGCTGTATTCTTCGGGCTTGATATATGCTCAAGCAGATCATTTGTGTCCTCTGGGCCTTCGATTAATATAATGTCAGGCTTGTACATATCAAGCGCCCTGCTTAAATGGGCGCTGCAGGCAGGCGAATGGTGCCGTATGGGGAAATAGTATACAGGTTTTGTTTCTAGCGTATCCACTTTCCTGCCTCATAAAACTTTTTCCAGTTTCGGCTCGTGCTTGACCTTTTTTTGACAACTGCGCTCCAGTAATTGCGCAGCCTGGGCAAATCGGCATCGGATTCCTTTAGCACTGCTGATCTGATATTTTGGACAAGGGTGTCTATTGATAAGCCCTCGCCATAATAGTATGAAGAAAGGGCTGATTGGCAGTATAGGCTGACTGCTTCTGCTGTGCTCAGCGCTGATGCCGGGCTTTCAATCTTTTGGCCCTCAGATGAGACGCCCTCCCTCAGCTCATGGAAAACAGTAGCCAAAAGGCCGATAATGTCTTCGTCAATTATTGCTTCCGGCGCTTGGTTTTTTAAGAGATCCTTTGCCTGCTTGGCTATGATCTCCATTTCAAGCTTTGCGGTTGGCACAGGCGATACGGTCTCGAAATTAAAGCGGCGCTTTAGCGCGCTTGACATCTCGTTTACGCCCTTATCCCTGGTGTTGGCTGTTGCTACTATATTGAAGCCTTCCCTTGCGAACAGAAAGCCGCTTTCGCCGAATTCAGGAATGTTGAGCACCTTGTCGCTCATAACTGAAATGAGGGTGTCCTGCACCTCGGAAGGGCAGCGCGTTATCTCTTCAAATCGGGTTATCAAGCCTTCTTTCATGCCGGTATACAGCGGCGCAGGCACCAGCGCTTCTTCGCAAGGCCCTTTTGCTATAAGCATGGCATAATTCCAGGAATACTTTATATCATCGTCAGTGGTGCCTGCTGTGCCCTGGACTGTATTTGTGCTGGTGCCGCTGATTGCTGCCGAGAAAAGCTCGGAGAGCATTGTCTTTGCAGTTCCGGGCTCGCCGACGAGCATTAGGCCACGGTTCCCGGCCAGCGTTATTATCGCGCGCTCAACCATGGGATCGTCGCCATAATACTTTTTGTCTATTTCGACTTTCTCGCCTTCAAGCTCTATGGGCTTTGGCAGCCCGATTACGAAAGCGCGCACTGCTATTGGCGAAAGGCGCCAGCCTTTTGGCTTTTTATTGTTTTTGTCATATATGCTAAGCGCAGCAAGCTGCTTTTCATAAGCTAGCTCAACTGGGGGCTTAATTGCTGTTGCCTCGTTTTGCATATCATGCTCCTTTTTGCATGTTTGTAATAGTATCGTTTTTACGCTGTATTCGACAAAGTTTTGTCGAATTGTTCTAAGTATAGCATGCACTCTGCGCTGCACATCTAGCATAGTGGCAGCGGAATGCAAAAAATTATACAAATGATATATTTGTGAACCATATAAGAAATTAATGGCGAATATTAGGGAGCGCCCGTTTATACAGCGCCGGGCTTTGAACGGCCTTTAGCTAATTGGGCGCCAGATGCAGCGCTAAAACGCCCGGCAAGCCCCTTTCAATCGCGCATCGCGCCGGCAATCCTTGCCTGTGCTTATTGTTTACTGTAGATAAAGCTCAACAAAAGCGCTTTGTGGGCTAAAAACCCTCGACAATATTGCATTATCGTAGTAGATTCAGAATATACACGAGGATAAAGAAAGGCGGTGGCAATTGTGCCAGCTATTAAGGAAATCTCTGAAAGGGAAAACCTAGAGTTAGTGTTTGCGGGCAAGAGGCCTGCTTGGGTGCCATTATTCACTGATGCTTTTGCATTTTTGGGCTTCTCCTCATTGGGAAGGACACAAGACCCGGTGACCGGCTATTCAAAAGATATCTGGGGCGTATCGTATACATCAACGATTGACGGCCCTGCTCCGGTGAATACCCAAACACAGGATTTTGAGCTAAAAGACATAACCAAATGGCGTGATCACATGCCGGATATCGATCTAAAGAGCATCGATTGGGAAGCAGATGCCAAAGTCATGATGTCTGAACGGGTCAAAGAAGGGCAGATGCTTAATTTCAGCGCGGGCTCTTCATGGGAGCAGCTTCATTACATGATGGGCTGGGGCGGAGCTCTCGAGGCGCTGCTCAATGAGCCGGAAGCAACATATGACTTTTTAAATGCCATGATAGACTTTTACATTGAGGCGCTTAGATACCAGTGCAAGTATTTAAAGCCTGATTTGATAATGATCATGGATCATGTAGCAAATGCCCAGGGGCTGCTGATGTCGCCTGAGACATATCGTCAGGTCATCAAGCCGGGCCAGAAGAAGATGTTTGATGCAATCATTGAGCTTGGCGCTATTCCAGAGATGCATGTTGACGGGCTTGTTGAAGATATCATGCAGGATTATATCGAGATGGGAATTAAGGCTATACAGCCATTCCAAGTCTTCAATGATATTGAAAAGTATAAGGCTGAAGCAGGAATAACTTGCATCGGCGGGTGGGATGCATTTGGGCCCGGCAATCTTGCAGAGTCTACTGAGGAGGATGTCAGGCAGTCGGTTCGCCTTGCTTTGGACAAATATGCCCCAACGTCAAGGTATGTGTTCTGGGAAAGCGGCGCTACTCCAAGATTTGGCAACGCTCCAATATTGCTTGATGAAGCCCGCACATACGGCATGGCTTTCTACGACAATTTGTAGTTGCCGGCAAATATTGGCTGCAGTAGGCTGCGAGTGAATACCCTATAGCGCTGATGATATTTTCAAAGCTGCAGCGAAAGCGTGGAAGCAAGAGCGCAAAGCCCAGGCGAACCCTATTGCAAGCGGGCTCGCCTGGGCTTATTTGTACTGGCAGCTTAAATGCAGAAAACTTAGGCTTTATATCCGCATTTGGGGCAGCGGTCTTTTTCTGTGCCAGGCTCGTATTCTTTTCATTGCATGGGAACACCATGTTTACGCCCATGTTCACAGAGTCTTCTTCGACTTCGATGGCCAATATGCCTGTGTGCCCGTGAAGATATTGCGCCTCTCCGTTGAATCCATAGAACCTATGTGCATATTTAGGTCGAGCGTTGTAAAGCTTCACATTGGAGTCTCCTTTTATAAAATAAAAATGTCAATAGTTGATTGCTATGCGATTAGCCGGGATAATTGCCAAGCTTGATTCTAAGCGAATACCTCCGCAGAGACATGAGCTTAAGCGGTGGGTATACTTATACTGCACTGCTTTCTTGATACTAGCTTTGGCAACAGAGATATGCTCACCCATATATAAGCATGCGAAGGCAGAGCGGAAATAGTTTTGTGAGATCGCCGGCAAGCGGTGCGCTGGCCTTTTACAGTGACAATGTTGGGATCTCTGAAGAATCAATAAACAGTATTTCCTACTATAAAACAGATCTCTTTAGGATGGCTTTGAGAACGCTGTTGTCTGGGAAAAGAGGCGGCACCTTTGGTAGCATCTAGGATATGGCTGTTTCTGTGGAATAAGCCATATTGTAGAAAAATATTGTTAGAATATAATTAAAAGACAATTAATGAGCTTAATTAATTGTCTTTT
>Ga0082212_10005681_pt1 | contig 16917 bp, 9 predicted proteins | sample TergutNt197P3_FD_71548 | JGI IMG/M metagenome (GOLD analysis project Ga0082212, IMG submission 71548) | Neocapritermes taracua P3 segment gut microbial communities from Petit-Saut dam, French Guiana - Nt197 P3 | ecosystem: Host-associated > Arthropoda: Insects > Digestive system > Gut ... | reverse complement strand
AAGAATCATTCCAATATATATACAAGTGATCACAATCGAAGTCCCTCCTCTGCTTATCAGAGGAAGCGGCTGTCCTGTAACGGGAAAGAAATTGACGGCTACTGCCATATTGGTAAGCGCTTGCACTAAAATAAGCAAGCTGCATCCAAGCACTAAGTATTTTGGGAATAATTTGTCGCATCGCCGGGCAATAATACCCGCCCGATACGTCAGCATCAGATAAAGCAGAATGACAAAAATACCTCCAGCCACGCCTAATTCTTCGATGATAATGGCATAGATAAAATCGTCATAAGCCTGTGGCAGAAAATCGCGTTGCATACTTTGCCCCGGACCTTTTCCAATAATACCCCCCCGGGCAATCGCAATTTTGGAATGAATTACCTGATAGTTATCGGCGGTGGTTTGCAAGGTAGAAGTGTCCGTAGTGTTTTGATCTGCTTTTTTTATATTGATAAATCTCTCTACACGATTTTTCCATGTAGGCGCTCTTGGCAGTGTTTTGAGTATTGTGTCAGGGATAGCTAATAATATCAGCACAAACAAAAGGCCGGCAACAAACAGGTTAAAAAGTAAACGCCCCAATTTCTTCAACGGAATCTGACCGATAAACATCATTAAAAAACACACAAATCCCAAAATCAACGCTGTGGAAAGGTTCGCCGGAAAAATCAACAAACAGACTGAACCTACGCCTATCACAATATATTTAAAAGTTTTTTCGTCCGAAAATTTTTCCCGTTTACTAAGTAAAAAGGCGACAAAGATAATACAAGCCAATTTGCCGATCTCGGAAGGTTGAAGCGGAGTGCCGAATAACTCCAAACGCCTTGTAGCTTCATGCTGATTAATACCCCAGACAAGGGTAAGTGCCAGCAAAATGACCGAAACAGGCAGTAAAATAACGCCTAATGAGAAGTATTTGTGGTTCATACGCACCAAACCTAAAATAAATACCAAACCAACTAACAGAAAAGAAGTATGCCGTACGATTGGTATATAGATATTCGCTTGCCGGTAAACCAAAGTACTTGTTGCGCTAAATACCTCAATAATAGAGAAACAACATAACAGCATGAATATGATCCATACCGACACATCACCCTGAAACAGGTTTTTAGCTATACTTTTTTTCTCCATGCTACGCATTGTTTAAATTGTTTGCCGCGGTCTTCGTAGTTTTGAAATAAATCAAAACTTGCGCAACAAGGTGATAATAAGACCGTATCAGTCTCTTGGGCTAACCTGTATGCTTTGCTGACGGCTTCATCCATCGAACGTGCATCTTCAATAAGAGCAATTTTTGGATCAAAAAAAGTATGTAACTTATCATTATCCAATCCCAGAAATATCAGTGCGCGCACTTTTTCCAGTACGAGCGATTCTATTTCCGTATAATCGTTGCCCTTGTCTGTACCGCCTAAGATAAGGACTATTTTGGTGTTGATGCTTTGCAGCGCATACCAACACGAGTTGACATTGGTCGCTTTGGAGTCGTTGATATAGTCAACGCCGTTTATACGGGCTACCTGTTCTAAACGGTGTTCTACTCCGGCGAAATCACGCAATGATCCACGGATCGTTTCGTCGGGTATATTTAATGTTTTCGCAGCGATGCCTGCGGCTAAGGAGTTATACAGGTTATGTATTCCTCGCAATGCCAAGTCGGCCTGCTCCATCGTGAATATTCCGTTTGGCGTTTCAATGATCAGTTTGTCGTTTTCGGTATAGCCTTTTATAAGTGGGTGTTTGGTAATCGAAAAAGGATATAAAGCGGCTTTGGGACTGCGTTTTGCAAGTTCGCGAGCGATCACAGGGTCGTCATTCCAAAAGATGAATGTGTCTTTTTCGGTCTGATTTTGAAGGATACGGAACTTGGCGTCCACATAGTTTTGCAGTTCGTAGTGATAACGATCCAAATGGTCGGGCGTAATATTCAGCAATACGGCCATATCGGCTTTGAAATCGTACATATTGTCTAACTGAAAACTGCTTAGTTCGATCACATAATATTCGTGCGGCGTTTCGGCTACCTGAAGCGCCAAACTGTTACCTACATTACCTGCCAAACCCACATCCAATCCGGCCTGTTTCAGGATATGATATATCAGCATAGTGGTGGTAGTTTTTCCGTTACTCCCTGTGATACAAATCATTTTGGCGTTGGTATAGCGGCTCGCAAATTCAATTTCGGACAGAATGGGGATATTTTTGGCAATTATTTGTTGAATAATGGGTGCTTTGTCGGGTATGCCCGGACTTTTGATAATTTCATCGGCATTCAAAATGGCCTGTTTGGTATGTTGATTTTCTTCGTAAGGAATCCGATGTAACTCTAACATATCCTTATAATCAGACCGGATTGCAGACAGGTCGGAAACGAAAACATCAAAGTCTTCCTTTTTAGCCAAAACGGCTACTCCCGTTCCGCTTTCGCCCGCGCCCAATATGACAATTCGTTTACTCACTATTATTCGTTTTAGGTTTTAATTTAAATCATTAATTTTTAAAATTAACAGTTATTTAGTTCTTCATAATTCATGATTGTAGTGATTGTTTTTTTCTGCGATATTTTAAAATCATTTGTTCACAGGTTTCCGCATTTACATTTCTGGCGGTAGCATACGTTTTGGCAAAAAAACGATACATATCATCTGTCAAACATAGTCTGCTGAGGTTTTTACAACCGGCTTTCAGACTTATCTCGCAGAATTTCATCCGGTTGAGATCAAGCAATTCAAAATCGTAGTAATCGAAGATTTTCCCAAATAATATATTTCTCGAAGAATAATCTTTATGATAAACACCTTTTTGATGTAAACTAGCTGTGAATCGGGCAAAATCTGTTAGAACCGAATATGTTTCGGGTAATACAGGTGTATCGGATAATTCCTTGAGTTCACGATTAAGCCAACTTTTTGTTGAGATGAAATAACTATTGACTAACAATCCAAACTTTTTGATTTCAATATAGGCAATGGGAATAGGGGTCCAAATACTTTTATCTAATAGAATAAGTGCATGCCTATAAGCACGCTCAGCTTTGGATGCCCTCAATGTGGAATAAACGAATTGATTGATGAAATGAGGTGTTTTGAACGATTTAACAACAAATTCAAGGCCTTGTTGCTTAAAAATTTTCACTTCGTTACGTGCTTTGAAAATTGTTTTGCCTTCTCTATGAAATATTTCTGGCAAACGATTAATAAAATCGGCACAAGGTGCATAATCAGGATGAATCACAACTTTTTTCATAGGAATGCTCAAAAAATGTTACGTCGCACAAACGTACAAAATTCTTTTGACAAAATGGCAAGTTATTCTAATAAGTGTATTTCAATTTGTTGCAAAATACCATCATTGCTCGGTAGAAAACATACGAATATTAATCAATCTTTGCCTTTGACAGTCTAATTTTTACACCAATAGCCGACTGTATTCTTATTTACGCCAAACAGTAAGGTGGCGACCTTACCTTTCTTCTTTCTATAGGCGATACCACACAAATGAAGTTATATCATTGTTGCGGAGGGAGTGTGGTGTTATCGTTCTAAATAAGAATTTATTTTTATATTTGCATGATGACAGCAACAAAACCATATTACGATTATGGCGATTACCTAAAAGTGCGTTTCCCTTTCAAAGTGCAAAAGATATCCGTCAATGCAGGGTTTACATGTCCGAACAGAGACGGTACTTTAGGCGTTGGCGGATGTACCTATTGCAATAACCGTACATTCAATCCCGATTATTGCCAACCTGTTTCCGGCATTTCCGAACAACTGCGGGAAGGGATTCGGTTTTTTGCACACAAATATCCTGATATGAAATATTTGGCATATTTTCAGGCTTATACCAATACGTATGATTCCCTGCTTATATTGAAACAAAAATACGAAGAAGCCTTGTCTGTGCCTGATGTTGTTGGCCTTGTGATCGGTACGCGGCCTGATTGCCTGCCGGAAGAATTGTTGGATTATCTGACCGGACTTGCCAAAACAGCCTATATACAAGTCGAATACGGCATAGAAAGCACTTTGGATGCAACTCTGCGGCGAGTCAATCGCGGACATACGTATCAACAAGCCGCAGATGCTATCCGGCGGACTGCCGAGCGAGGAATCCCGATCGGAGCGCATTTGATTTTGGGATTACCCGGCGAAAGCAGGGAGCAAATCCTGTTGCACGCCGATCGGATTTCGTCATTACCTATCGACACGCTAAAATTGCACCAGCTGCAAATCATCCGTCATACGGCTATGGAACAGGAATTTATCGCACATCCCGAACGATTCAATCTCTATACCCCGCTCGAATATGCCGCCTTGACGGTCGATTTTATAGAGCGCCTGAATCCGCAAATTGCCGTCGAACGATTTATATCCCAATCGCCGAAAGAGTTACTGATTGCCCCCGACTGGGGACTTAAAAATTTCGAATTTACCGCACTCGTCAATAAACAATTTGCACTTCGCGGCACCATACAGGGAGCAAAGTTTTCAGTTTTCAGTTCTCAGAAAGACTTTAAAATTTAAAGATTTAAAAATTTACATTAGTGTTAAAAATCAAATAATGTTTGGCTTTTCGAAAGGAAGCAATTTAAAGATTTAAAAAATCTAAAATCGTAAATATTGACATTCCCGTACTGACGAATTTGTAATTCGGCAGATTTGAGTATATGGATTTGTAATCCTCCTTTTTCTTATTCGTATTTAAAATACTTATATTCAATATTTTCAAATTGCAAATTCAAAAAAACAAACGAGCATTTGAAATGCAAAAAATATTGAATTACAAATTCAAGTATTCAGGACTGCCGAATTGCAAATTCGGCAGGACGGATTAGAAGCACCCTTAAATAATTCTTAACTCTTAATTCATAACTCTTAACTCAAAACGGGTATCCTACTGCCAAATGAAATCCCCTTTGGAAGGTGTTGAAATAGCCTTTTCGGCCGGTGTCGTAGGGCAGGTGCAATCCGACTCCTATATCAAGGCGAAGGATCAATACGTCGAGATTATAACGTATGCCGGCGCCGGTGCCGGTAACTATATCGTTCAACAGATGTTTGATTTGAATCGTACCGCCGGGACGGTTTTTGTCTTCGCGCAGCAACCACACATTACCTGCATCAAGAAACAGGGCGCCTTCCAAATCTCCGACAACATTGAAGCGGTATTCCATATTTGCTTCAAATTTCAAATCGCCGGTATGGTCGAAATACATCATATTGTCTTTTTCGGGGTGGAAACGTCCGGGGCCGAGCGTCCGAATCGTAAAGGCGCGGATACTGTTGGCGCCGCCTGCATAAAACTGTTCGCTGTAAGGCGCAATTTTTGAATTGCCGTAACTGTAAATTATTCCGCCGCCAATGCGGGAAACCAAACGGTGGTTGCGGCTCAACACGCGGTTATATCGCAATTCAGTCGTTACCTTCAGAAATTGCGAAAAGGGTATGCCAAGTATTTTTTTCTCCTCGCCGAAGCCTTTTCCGGCAAGTAAATAAGCTAACGAAACAGTATTTCCAGCTTCAGTGACCGAAAACTGCCACCATGTGATATGACGGCCTCTTCTTACAACCGAGTTATCCAATGTATAAGTATAACTGATGGCAGGGATAAACAGGTTGTCCAAACTCTGATACAATGTGGGGTTTTGGGTAGCGATTTGGTCGAACTGTGCGGTAGTTCTTTCTAATCGGGTGTATGTAAGCCGCAAAGGTGTGAAAGCATGGTGTCGGATTCTTGTAGCCTGAAAATCATACGTCAGGCTTGTACCGAAAGATGCCATGCGAAAAAACTCCGCCCTGTTCAGGCGATTGGCATAGAGTTGCGCAGTAGTAGAGGCCGGAAAATCATACTCGCGTCGAAAAAAATCGGGTAGTAGTACACGCGGAAAATGCAATGTCCCTGTCGCTCCGTACTCATAGTTGTCCAACAGCGAATATTCCTTATTCCGATTCCCTTCGGTCAGCCATTCGTAGGTTCCGTTCAGGCTGATACCAAACGATTCGCCCCCTCCGAAGATATTGTTTTTGGTCAATGAAAATACGGCGCCCGGTCCAAACCTTCGATTGCTGTTGGCTGTGAGATTTACCTCCAATTCTCCGTTCAAAGGCAAGTCGTAGGTAGCATTCATATTGAAATTCAACGTATCGCATAGCAAAGTGGTGTCTTTTGGTGTATAACTCATCTCGGAAAACCGAAAAATATTCAAATGACTGATACCTGACTGTGTTTTCGCCTGATTTGACTGCGAATAAACATCTCCCGATTTGAACTTAAACGCGTTGTAAAGGATATGCGGGCGCACGCGCAATTTGCCTTCGTAATAAATCGTCATGTCTTTATATTGCAGCGAATCCGTTGGCCTTTCGTTCGAATAGCCAAGCAGATTGACCGACATATTGCCGATTTTCCAGGGGCGGGTAGCCTGTTGCGGAAGTCCCTGTTCCAGACTGACCCGCAGGTCGATCTTGCGGGGTGAAAGGGTACTGTCGGCCTGATACACAATATAATCCGGCCGAAAATAAAAGTATCCGTTATCGCGCATCCACGAAGCGATCCGTTGTCGTTCGGCTTCTAATTGGATTACGCTAAACCGGTCGCCCTCTTGCAATAGCCTCGCTTTGCTGTCAAGCACAAGAAGCGTATCGATTCGGCGTTCGAGGCGGCGGTATTCTATCGAATCGTACGTGTAGGGTTCGTTCATTGTCAATAGATAGTTGACTTTCGCTTTCAAAGAGTCTTTTTTGTCAGGGATGATTTCGTAGTCGGCTGTTCCATCAAAATAACCGTATTCGCGCAACAGATTCCGCGCAATATTCGACCTGACTTCGGGATTGACTGTCGAGATAAGTACCGGTTTTGAAGCAAAAAACCTGTAAATCAATTTGGAAAAACCTCCTTTTTTGTTTACAAAAGCATTATGTACCCATAGTCCGAAAGGAAAGGGAACGCGCACCGTAGAACTTCCGAACAGCGCATTGTTTGGAGGAAAGGCTAAGGCGGCTTCAATTTCGGACATGGCGTCATCGCCGGCTTCCGACTTATCCTCATCCGTCACTTCTATCTTCCGGATACCTGTGTAAAGTATTTCGCCTGCAGGAAGGTTCCGGGTGGTGGAACACGAAAAGCACATCAGGGTAATCAACAATACAATCAGCAGAATACGATTTTTCATATTTAATTGGCAATCGGTGGCCAAAGATAGGGAATAATTATGGATTTTGCGGTTAACGATTTGAGTAAAATGGGACAATCATACGTTTTTCGGCAAAATTCGCAAATAAAACATAATTAACTATAAATATCCTTAATTAATATCTGATTATTACTTGTGTATGAATTCTATTCTCTATGTTTGCCTTCGATTATTCATTTAAAATTTAAGCAATATGAAGACTTTTGTGAGATTTACGACGTTAGTTGTCGTTTTAGCGATTGGTGGCTTTAGCGCTTATGCACAGGAAATGGCTGTGGGTGGTAACATTGGTGTTTACGCGGATAAAGGGACTTCGAATTTGGGTATTGGCGCTAAATTTCGATACACATTACCTAAGATGAGTTTTGGAACGTTAAGAGGCGAAGGGTCATTTACTTATTTTAATGGTTATTCCGGTTTTTGGAATATATCTGCCAATGCACACTATCTGATAAACATTCCGGCGGCACCGAAATTGACTTTATATCCACTTGCAGGATTGGCTATTGATAGATATAAAGGCAGTGGCCGTGTTTTCAGCGGTATAGATAATTATACAGATCCGGAAACAGGGGAAATTGTATCAGAAAACATTTATTCGAAAAGTTATCCTCCGCAAACAGAGTTTGGCTTTAACATTGGTGGTGGCGCAGACTATAAAATAACCGATCGAATAAGCATTAATACCGAAGCCAAAGTTAGATTTGATTCAGGAAGTTTTAGGTATCTTTTTATTTCTACAGGTATCGTTTATAAGTTTTAATAAATTTGTAGGGACGTTATGAATAACGTCCCTACAAATTTATTCAGTCTTCTTTTTCCCGAAAAGAAACAAGTCGCCCAACCGTCTGATTTTTTTACGGAAAACAATGCCTCCTCCGTATTTTGTGATCTCGCCTTCAAACAGGCTTTCGTACTGCCGCTGGTAGAACAGTTTGGCATACCGGTTACCTACAGGGTCCAAGCGATATTCGACCGAGGCATCATTGATAAATGTATTGTTATCATTCGGAACATTTCCTGTCGAAACGTTTCCGCCAAGTACTACATTGAACCGGTCATTATAAAACCGCTTCGAGAAACGAAATGAATAATTGGTTCCTTCCATACCCATCCGGTCATGATTTTCCATTCCAAAATTCAAATCAACCCCTCTCAGTAAACTTCCCGTAATGTTATTAATTTCTGTTTGAAGGAAACTGTTCAGTGCACTTCCCATATCAAATCTGGATCTCCCGGAAGGGTCCTCGTCCAGAAAAATTCCTGTAAGCAACAAACCTACTGCCCTCCTGCCCCGTTCTTCAGCGCCTAAAGCCGTTAAACGATTTTGAACGGCGGCATCATCCGGAGCTTCCAAGGTGAACTGAAGGGATAAATTCTCTATCCGCTGCCTCAACTCGATTCCTGCATCGAAGTTTACATTGCGGGATGACCTACCGTCTTCCGTGCTTACATTGGCTCGAATCCGTTCGGTTGCTTTCAGATTTAAAAAAGGGTCCATCGGATTGCCACTCCAATCCACGTAGCTATTTTCTCTAATTTTTAGTGTTTTATTCGAGATAACCGGCATGTTATACCGTATCAGCCCATCCGAAAAGGTATAGCGTCCCGATAATAACATGTCACTCTGCGGTGTATACCGATAAGACAAATCGCCTCCTCCTTCCAGTTCAACCCGGTTTGTCCCTCCTTCATCCAATTCAATTGTTAATCTCGCGGCAGGCTCAATGCGAACTGTCAACAACAAATCCGTACCTCCGGCAACGCTTGATTCGCGAGCGATTCTTTCACCGGAAAATGTTCTTCGTCCACTGCGAGGTATCGTATCCCTGAAATAGGTAAATGTAACCAAATTAGCCATACGATCCTGAACGGTTAAAGGGGAATCTTTCATGACGTAAGTCATGTTTGTATTTCCAAACACATTCAAATTGCCACGCATCACCAACGAACTTAAAGGACCTTTTGCCGTAAAATTCCTTAAATCGGCATACAATCTGCCATAGATCATATTTTCTGCGGTTTTCTTTGAATCGAACAGTTGCATATTACTTGCGGTCATTCTTAAATCAGCCATGCTATTTGTGGGATTACTCGCATTTACGTCAATTCTTCCATCTATTGTCAACGGATTATTTCCTTCGGTATGAATCGCATATTGATTAAATTGTATGGTATTGCCCTTGATTTCAACCTTTTGCTCGTCGAGATGAAACCGACTTCCGGTAGCCGGAATATAAGCCGATGCAGTATCCATCTTAAAATATCCGTCTAACATCGGTTGTTGTGCCGTACCCGATATCGCTATCGAACTTTGAAAAGCGCCGTTCAAACGCGCCATACCGTCAAGGAAAGGATTTAACGTAAATAACGCCATTTGATTGATGTCAAATGATCCTTCGATACGTTCGTTCTTGGTTGGTTGATAAAGCGCCGTAAGGCTGGAAACCGGATTTTGGTTATGAAATAAATTGATATCCAACTGATGTTCTTCGTTTCCTAACGGCAAATAAATGCCATTCAAAAGCAGGTCGCCAACCGTCCCTCCCTGATAAACCAGATTATCTACATTCGCATCAACCACTATCATCAATGCTGTTTCTTCAGGAACATAACGCATTGACATATTTGCCATTCCCTGCATGGATGGTATTTGCGGAAAAGCATTTGAAATTTGACTCAAATCAATTGCTTTTATCTCAGCAGATAATTCCTGCATTTTTCCATCTTCTTCTACCGAATGAAGCCACAACGCAGTATTTCCCTCTCCACTCAGACGTAGATTTGCCGAAATATCTTTCAGGTTTCTTATCTTTACAAAATTATTTTCATTCAATTGAAAGGGTTGATAAGCAAGAATGGGGTTTTCAGGGAATAAGTGAACAGTAATTCCATCCGGCTGTTTTTCGGCATGAATGCCTAACAGGATACCGGTTTCTCCCGGTTCGTTCCGGAACAATATTTCCATATCACCTTCTCCATATTTCAGATGGCCTTTCAATGCTATATCGTATGCTTCCTGCCTGCGGAATTTATTTTTTACGACATCAAATGTGTATTTTATCCCAATCGTATCTTGCCATGCATCCAACCTTAGGGTATCAATCTTTGTTGTATCCTTAATCAATGATAAAAGCAAACCATCGACCTTCAAGCCGTTTTCAGGTGAAGCAGACGTATTTACATAAAAACGATCGAAATATATATTGTTAGTCTGTAAATAATTATATACGGGATTATCCTTTTGGGCTTCAATCCGTAAATTCACCAGAGGGTAAAAGGGACGGAGTAGTTGAAAGTCTATCAACGAATCTTTTTTGATTTGTTTTGTCACTTCGTCAGCTACAACAATCAATTGATTAGTGAGCGTTACAGCATCTGCATTCCCTGCAAAAATTACGCCCAAATCCCCCGCATGCAAGGAAAGTTGTGTGGTATCTTCGTTCGCTTTGGCGTGAAAAATCAAAGTTTTGGGACTTATCGTCCGATCGCTTAAAAACATGTCCCAGTTTCCTAATGTGACATCTAATTGATGACGCTTTTGTAAATCCGTTTCAAACTCGGAGAAAATCTGGAATGAATTTGAGAAAGGTTTTTCAGTCACTTTCATTCCGTATAAATCGAGTGAATCCATATCCATAATCAACATGCCTGTCAATCGTTCTTTTTGTAAATTTACGTCGAAAGTCAAATTTCCACGCACAGATGGAAAGATACTGGCCACAGTACCTTGTATTTGATTTTCTGTTAATGAGCCATCAAAGGAAATACCGGAAAAAAACATATCCTTGTATTGCATTTCATTCAAAACACCCGAGAATTTCGTCCGGGTCTTATCCGCAAACACATCCCAGCCTTTCCCTTCGGCCTGCAATGAAGCGGTTAAAAGCAGCACGGAATTCTGTGGCAAAAAATGAATCGGGACAATATTATCAGCCTTGAAATCAACAAAATATTCTTCCTGTGAAGGATTATAATTTCCGGAAAGTTTTAGTTGCCCCTGAAGTTCTGATAGTAGTATATCAGCCGAATAAGTCCCTTCCTGCAAAGCTGCCTGCATCGTTATCCAAACTGTATCCGGCATCGAGAATCGTTCAATATAGTTCGCTGGAATCACACGCTTTAACACCTCCCGTCCCTGAATGGCTGCCGTCAAATCAACCGTTCCTTCACGAGATACATTATCCATTATCTTCTGCACGAAACCATTGGCATCAATCCGGTAAACCCCCGGCCACTCGCTTTGTAATTCATTCAGATATAATTTATTCAAATTTCCTTCTACACGGCAGGACAGGGTAAGTGCATTACCCGACGGGAAACCGGTAATCGTATTCGACAATTCACCCATGATATACTCCAAATCTCTTTTATTCACAACAGCAGCCAGTTGAGTAGATAAAAAACCGGAAGAATTCTTTTCTGCAATATCAAGTGGAACTGTTAATCGTGCGGAAACAGTGGAGTAAGGCGTTTTGACCGTACAATTCGGAATGTAGATGTTTTCATTATCCATGCGGATTTTCCCATTTATCGAAGTGATTACCAATCCCGACCGTTCGTTGGCCGCAAATGTTTGTATAATTGCCTGTATATCATTTTGTTGATATAAAATAGAATCAATACACGCATTCATTTCCGAAAGTACGATATGCGACAGGTCAAAGCCTTTTTTTGCCGGTTGATTTCCAATTTCATAGTCTATTTCTGCGGAAGTAAATAATAATTGGCCAATCTCATACCGCTCTTCATTCAAATTAATTTTCCCGTCCGACAGGAATATGTTTTCAAAACAAGCAGCAACTTGCATCGAATCGGCAGGCAGTTGGACAGAAAGCGCAAGTTTATCTATTTGAATATCATCTGCAAAAATTTTCCAGTTAATTTTTGCACTGTCAGAGCCGGACGATGCCAGTGAATCAACACGAATGGTCAGGTTTGTATCCGAAAGTTTCAATTGATTTAAAACGGCTTCTTCATTGATGAAAGAAATGCCATCCGTATGTCCCTCCAATAAGCCGATCATTCCATGTATTTCTATACCTTCTATCAATGATTGGGAGTGAATCCGTGCTTCCACTAAAGATAATTGGCTTACAGCTAAGGTTTTTTTCAATAATGGTCGTGGACGTACGCTTACATTCAGTTCTTTAACAAAAGCTATTGTATCTTGGTTTGACTCCGTCACATACACATCCTGCAAGGCTATATTTAAAGGATAAGTTAATCTGAAATTACCTGTCGTTATGTTCATTCCGATAGAATCAGAAACATACTGTAACACTTTCCGAGTCGCAAAATTCTGAATAAAGGGAAGATACAAAAGGACAACAAACGACGATACCAGTAATACAGGTATTAAAAAAACCAATCCTATCCTTTTAAACCAGATTTTTACTTTCTTTCCCATTCTTGCGGTTACTTCATTGGCAAAAGTACAAAACAAATTGAAAATTTTCAATTTGTTTTGTACTTTTGTCAGGATTTAAAAGCAGCGAATGATACTGGGAAAAGTGATAACAGTTGTGATGCCGGCATATAACGCAGAGAAAACATTGCGTCAAACGTATGCCGAAATACCTTTTGATATTGTTGACCATGTCATTTTGGTTGACGATGCAAGTTCGGACGAAACAACCAAAATTGCCGGCGAATTAGGCATACGCCATATCATCAGGCATGAAGAAAACAAAGGATATGGGGGCAATCAGAAAACATGTTATAACAAAGCGCTCGAAATAGGATCTGATATTGTTGTTATGCTACATCCTGATTATCAGTACACTCCCCTACTCTTACCTTCAATCTGCCAAATGATTGCAAGCGGATTATATCCGGTAGTTATTGCTTCCCGCATTCTCGGAAAAGGATCGCTCAAAGGAGGAATGCCGCTGTACAAATACATCGCCAACAGGCTGCTAACATTTGTGCAGAACTTGTTAATGGCTCAAAAATTGAGCGAATACCATACAGGATACCGTGCTTTTACCAAAGAGGTTTTACAGTCGGTTAATTTTAATGAAAATTCCGACGATTTTGTGTTTGATAATCAAATGTTAGCGCAAATTTTCCATAAAGGATTTTCCATTGGTGAAGTAAGTTGTCCTACCAAATATTTCAAGGAGGCGTCGTCGATTAACTTGCGCAGAAGTATCTGTTACGGATTCGGTGTTTTGGGTGTATCTTTTGCTTACCGTTTACAAAAAATGAAATTAGCCAAATATAAAATCTTCAACTAAAAGAATGAAAGGAAACATAAAAAAGCAACAAAAGGCAATAAAAAAACAGCCCGAAGTTTCTTCCAAAGGCTTGTATCAAAAAACAAATGATTTCTTCGAGCGAAACCGTAAAACACTGTTTGTCCTATCAATGATTGCAGGTATTCTGATGAGTATTCTGTTATTTGACGTGAAAGTCAGTTTAAGCGGCGATGACAGTGATTATATCCTGTATGCAGATAATTTCTGGCGACATTTCACTTTTCCCGGTTTTCGCGGGCCATTGTATCCGATTGTTTTATCGCCTTTTATTGGATTATTCGGCATGAATCTGATCGTATTGAAGTCGCTTTCCGCTATTTTTATACTGCTTTCGGTTTGGTTTTTATACAAAAGTTTTCGAGACAGCATACCTGCCATAATATTGATGCCTGCCTTATTTTTAGTCAGCATTTGCTCATTTGTCTTTTTTTATGCGAGTTATACCTATAGCGAACCATTCTTTATGTTCCTGCAAAGCGTATTTATTTACTATTTTGCTCATAATTTTTTAAGCGCGGACAAAGTATCGCATGATTTGAAAACGAATTGGCATAAATATCTTATTTTGGGCGTTTTAGCGCTATGTATGGGATTGACCCGTAGCATCGGTTACAGCGTAGTAGGCGTTGTTATTCTTTATTTTGTCATAAACAAACGTTGGAAAGATTTGGTTTACACGCTTACTGCTTCCATTTTGGCCTTTTGCCTGTTTCAACTTTTTAAAACCATTGTGTGGCCGGATGCCGGTTCGGCTTATGATATTAAAAACTATTTAGCCAAAGATTATTACAATCCAATAGAACCGGAAAGTTTGATAGGATTTGTTAATCGTTTTATTAAAAATTCCGATATATATCTTTCAGCTTTCCTCTGTCAGTTTATGGGAGTAATACCTGAAACACCTAACAATCTTTTACTAATTAATCCCATTTTCACAATATTGATTTATTTGCTTTTTTTCTGCTGCTTGTTTGCCGTATTAAAACAAAACAAGGTATTATTATTTACCGGTATCTATTTGGGAATCATGAATTTTGCGAGTTTTGTGATCCTGCAATCGACATGGGGGCAAGACCGTCTAATTGTAATCTATTATCCGCTTATCCTCCTCTTCTTATTGGGAGGGATTTATTATTTGTTTCAACTCAGAGCAATCCAAAAATTCTTTTTCGTCTATCCGTTGATACTGCTTATTCTTTGCATCGGAACACTTTCGATCACCACAAACAGAATCGGACGAAATTATCCTGTCTTACAGGAAAATTTGTTTGGCAACCAATTATACGGTCTGACTACGGATTGGCAAAACTTTATCAAAGGAAGCCAATGGGCGACTCATAATTTAGATAAAAATGCAGTGATTGTCAGCCGCAAGCCAAGTATCTCGAAAGTTTATACAGGACGCGATTTCGCTTGGGCGCCAACTGATATAACTGTTCCATTTGATAGTTTAGTTTTGTTGAATGATGCAGATAATCAGACCATAGTAGTGGTAAGCGGGTTTTTGGAAAATCCGAATCTCAAGTATCTTATCAGTTTCAATGATCGTTTTCCCTTCAATGACAAGACAACGAACAGCGCATTGGTTTACACGGTTTCCAACGCTAATTTGGAAGACTTTATACTATCCGTACAAAATCAGAATTTGGAATATCTGCTTGATTACAAGTCTTTTTTAAATAGTATTCAGAATGTAAATACTCGTATCTCTGACCCTGATATGATGCTCAACTATTTGATAGAAAATGACATTCGCTATCTCTTGCTTCCTCAACTACGTGTTGATCCTACCCAAAACACAGGATCGTATATAAGTAATGTGCATCGTTTTATCTGGTTTATTTCCTGCAAATATCCGGACAGTTTTCGATTACTTTATGTCGAAGGGAAAGAGGAGCCGTGTGAAATTGTGGAATTTATCAGGTAATATATAGTTATCAGTTGTCAGTTGTTAGTTTTCAGTTTTCAGTTATCAGAAAAGTCGTAATTGCTTCCCTTCGGAAAGCCAAACATTAATTTTAACACTAATGTAAAGTCTTAATTTTTAATTCGTGATTGAATATAATATGTTTAAAATAGGTTGTCATTTATCTACGTCAAAGGGATTTCTCGGCATGGGAAAAGACGCCGTCAGTATCGGAGCAAACACATTTCAGTTCTTTACGCGCAATCCGCGTGGAGGAAGCGCCAAAGCGATTGACAAAAAAGATGTGGCAGACTTTTTGGCGTTGGCTCAGGAGCATCATATATCGTCGCTTGTCGCTCATTCGCCCTACACACTCAATGCGTGTGCAGCCGATCCGCAAATTCGCAAATTTGCCGAATTTACCATGGCCGACGATTTGCAACGCATGGAATATATCCCCGGTAATTTTTATAATTTTCATCCCGGCAGTCATGTCGGGCAGGGTGTCGAAACAGGCATCAGCCTTATCGCAGGCATGTTAAACAAAATCCTGAAACCCGAACAATCGACAACCGTTCTGTTAGAAACAATGGCAGGCAAAGGGAGTGAAATAGGCGGTCGCTTTGAAGAATTACAAAACATTATCGAACGTGTCGAACTGAATAACCTGCTCGGCGTATGTCTTGACACTTGTCATGTGTACGATGCCGGTTACGATGTGGTCAATCAGTTGGATACTGTGCTCGAACAATTCGATAAAGTGATCGGGTTAGATAGATTGTACGCCATTCACCTGAACGACAGCATCTTTGGATTTGAAAGTCATAAAGACCGGCACGCAAAAATCGGAGAAGGACGCATCGGCATCGAAGCGATTACACGCATTATCAACCATCCTTCTCTACGGCGCTTACCTTTCAATCTGGAAACACCCAACGAATTGGACGGCTACGCCGCTGAAATCAAATTGCTGAAAGGGCTTTATAATCAGTAATGATGAAGCGATTTTTTTTTCTTATTCCTCTTTGTCTTGTGTGCAGTTGTCATACGAAACAAAGGGTTTCTTTAGAAAAAACAGGGGGAGAAACCTTTCCCTTACGTTATGCGGAAGGATTCGAGGTTACCTGTTACCCGGATTATACCATCGTTGATGTGCGTGATCCATGGAATCCTCAACGCAACCTGCAACGTTATGTGCTGATAGATAGAAACAAAGATGCTCCTGCTAATTTGCCTTCGGGAACCCTTATACGTACTCCCATCCAAAAAGTTGTGGTATATACGGTCGTACATTGCGCTGCATTGGATGAATTGGGCGTAGCGGATGATATTACCGGCGTATGCGAGCCTCGTTTTATCCACAATCCGTCTATTCGCTCGCGGTTGGCGGAAGGGTTGATTGCCGATATGGGAGAATCGGTTTCGCCCAATACGGAAAAGATGATTGAGTTGGGCATTGAAGTTGTACTGACGTCGCCTTTTCATAATGCCGGATACAGGTCTGTCGAGAAAACAGGTATTCCGATTATTGAATGTGCCGACTATCT
>Ga0082212_10005680_pt1 | contig 16919 bp, 14 predicted proteins | sample TergutNt197P3_FD_71548 | JGI IMG/M metagenome (GOLD analysis project Ga0082212, IMG submission 71548) | Neocapritermes taracua P3 segment gut microbial communities from Petit-Saut dam, French Guiana - Nt197 P3 | ecosystem: Host-associated > Arthropoda: Insects > Digestive system > Gut ... | reverse complement strand
CGCATATTCGCCGGACTCTACAGGAGCATTCATCCAGTCAAACAGGTGTTCGCCAACTTCGTGCATAGTGTCATAACCGGGACCCACAAGCTCCTCCGTACCTTTTTTGAATATGCCTACACACGCATCGTCATCAATCATCTGCTGAGTGATTCCTTTGATTGTTATCATCATTTGCTCTTCGGGGTCATAGTTATTTTTGTCCAGTTGAATCCGCTCGTTGCCGTATGCCAGCGCGGTCATGGGTATAAGCGACAGGCACATCAACAGTGCCAGAATTAAAGATAATGCTTTTTTCATTGTTTTTTTCCTCCTAATAAATTTTATTTTGCCGGATTTGTCCCTCCGGCAGGGGATTCTGCTCTTTATTGTCAGCCGGTTAGGGTTTTTCTATGTTCAGCCCCGACGTACCCGCCGCAGAGAAAATGTTGAGCTTATATCCGGCGGCGTTTTGGGCGTCATAACTATATATCGCCATGCCCATCACATCCTCGTCCGTTACTTCCGCGTCCATTGTGAATCCCGCTGATTTGACTTTTTCGACGTAGGCTTTTATCTGTTCGAGTGTCGCACCTTGAAAGACAACCGTAAACTCACTTTCAGACGCAATCGCGGTCGTCAAAGTAAAATCCGGCTTGGGGAGCAATTTGGTAAACTCGTTTTCCGGCCAGTCACCGCCGTATTGAACCGAAGCACTGCCGCCGTCCGCATCCTGATATTTCCAAGTGCCGTCCGGCTTCTGAATAAGAACGCTGCCGTCAGGGTCGGTGTAAACCACAGAGCCGTCCGCACGGAACTCTATATCGCCACCATCCTTTCTCGCTTCGTCGATCAGGGCTTGCTGTGTCGCGGGGTCGGCATTGGAAAGTATGACCGAGCCACCGATTAACCCGCTTAAATCGGGGGCCGCAGGCGAGGACGATGAAGGCGTCCCGCTGTTCCCGCTGGGGGTACTGCCGCTGTCAGACGGAGTATTATTACCGCCGCTCGTCGTGTTGTTCCCGCCGCCGAATAAGCCGAAGCCGTTTGTAAAGAACGCCGCTGTCGCAATCGCGGCGATAAGTACAACAACGATCACGATGATGAGCGGAGCCTTGCTTTTCTTTTTCGCCGGAAATTGTGGCTGATATACGGGCTGTTGTACGGGCTGTTGGAGCGCGTCAACTTGAACCGCCTGTCCGCAGCCTGTGCAGAATTTTTTTGCGCCGTCTAACTTTGCGCCGCAGTTTTTGCAAAAGTTTGACATATTGCTTACCTCCATCAATTTTTTATTTTAGCAATTGAAATCTTCTTTTGACAAAACCCATTTTACTTCGGGGTCTTGTACATCCTGCCGACGCCGCTGATGTAAAACTCACCGTCAAAGGCTTCATAGTAGTCCAACGTTTCGCTCATGCCGTCCTTCGCTTCTTCTTCAAAATCCAACGAGCCGTCACCGCGGTAGAACGTGCCGACGATGTTCCCCAGCACGACCTGACCTTCGCCGAGCGTTGTATATGTTCCTGTTTCAAGGAGCAAGCCCTCGCCGGGTTTCCAAGTCAGGCGGGAGAACTCGCGGCTGGGAGAGCTAAACTTTATCCATGTCACTGGTACCGTGTAGTTTTCCGCTATTGCTTTGCGCGCGTCCTCTTTCGATGAATCGGGCAGCGGCGGGGCGGCCTCCTGCGTGCTCCATGTGCCGTTGAGCGTGGCTTTCGACACTTTGTAGAAGGTTCCGCCGTTGAGCTGGATCGTCTTCGCCGATTTGTCATAATCCGTGTAGCGGATCATCAGCTCCTCATATTCATATTCCTCTTCTTCTTCGTCATCTTCGACGTCGCTGCCGTATGTTTCCGTTGTGTCCTTGCCGCTTGAATCGTATTTAATCCGCTTTTCCACATAACATTTGATGTATTCGTCGAAAGCGTAAATCTCCGCCCTGCCGGACAACACCTCCGCCGTGCCGTTGCTGTTCACGACAATTTTTTCAAAGGTAAGCCCGCCGACCTCCGAGGGCGTGTATACTTTGCTCGCGTTGCCGTCTTTGTCCGTACTGTTCGTGTACTCGCCGGACGCCATTTTGAACTCGTACCACGTCCCGGGTGTACTGCGTACAGCTTTCGGATCGGGCTTTTCGATGTCCTTGACGCTCGACCATGTTTCGCAACATACGCTCCCCCGCACGCGGTAAAGCTCCGTGCCGGCGAAAAAGCCGTTTTTCATCATCAGGGTATCCGATCTGAAATTATATTTCGCGTCGAACTTTGCCGTTGTAAGCAGTTGCCCATATGATTCGAGCGGCTTGGAATAGAGTGCGGAGTTATCTTGATGGTCGCGGGGGAACTGGTATTTTGTGTCCGGGATCAGCTTGAAGAACTGATCCATGATACCTTTTTCGTACAGGATGTATTTATCCGTGATCTCGATCATCTCATAAGTGTGGGGCGTGGTTTTGCTGCCTTTGACCAGACTGAACCACTCGCCGTTGTTGTAGGTGACCGTGTCAATTTTCGCGGAGGGGTCTTTTTCCTTCGCGGCGATTTGCCGCTGGCGCTTTTCATAATCTTTTATGATAGTGGGGACATCGGCGTATATGTCTTTGTCCGTCCATGTCCCCCATACGGGGAATTTGGCGGATATTTTCAGTTTCGTCTCGATTTCTTTTTTGCAAGTAAACTTGCCGGTAATAGGCCAGTCGTATGAATAGCCGTAATTATCCGTGTGTTTCACGGTCGCTTTAACGAAATCTTTGTCGTCAATGGTCAGATCGATGGTATAACCTATCGTGCCTTCACGGTTTTTATCTTGTTCAATATCGCCCCATGGAGCCGTGACACTATACATTTTAACTGTACCGTTCGCACCATCAAAAACCCCGTTTCCCTGTATCGTGAAAGACGCTTTATACAATGTTTTAGGCTGGGGATTTTTTATTTTTTCTTTTTCCTCCGCCGCTTTCTTTTTGCGTTCTTCGGGGCTTAGTCCCAAAAGCTCTTTTAACTTTTTTTTACCGTCCTCTATATCTTTTTTTCTCTTCTCTTCCTTCTTTGCTTTTTCTTCCCGTGCCTTTTCCACCGGGTCAAATTCCTCCGGGACCTGACCCGCGGTGTTGGTGACGACACCCTTGCCCTGACCGGTCACGACGTCTTTCACATAGTATGGCGAAACGACAGTCACGCCCGGGTAATCATACCTGTTCAATGTATTATAGTGTTCAAAGTAGAAAGTAAACTCCCATTCTCCTTCCACCTGATGGCTGATGCCCGGTTTCGTTCCTTCTATCTTCAATGTGCTGTAACCATAACCGAAATCATGATAGGTGTAGGCGAGTGGAATCTCCAACATGATATAGTATGGCGGCTCGCGGACGATGGTTTTCTTGGCCGAAATTTTTACTTCCACGCCTTCTTTTTCCGCCAGCTTATTAAACGGGTCCCAAAAAGCGAACACCGTTTGAACCGTGCCGAACAGCAAAACCATACACATCAGAAAAGATATAAGTTTAACAGATTTTTTCATGCCATACACCCCCTTAATCCTTCGCGGCCGGATAACCGTCCAGCCACCCGCGTTCTTCGTCAACTCGCTCGACCGGCGACATAAATGATCCGCCGCTGATTATGTCGTAATAATCATCAGCATAAAGCCCAAGCCCGTATATTAGCCATTCCTCGAATCCCTCCATGCCGCCGAACGCCTCTATCATTTCCCAGTCGAAAAAGAAAGAGGCGTCTTCGTCATCATCGACGGCAACAATGCTGTTTTCGTGGTTTGGATTGCCGTCGCCGGACAGTCCCGGATTATCTCCGCCTGTTCGATTCAAGAGTCCGAAGCCGTTTGTGAATACTAACACGGCCACAAGCGTGGCGGCGATCACCGCGCCGCCCCCGATGAGCAGTGGCTTTTTGCTTTTCTTCTTTGCCGGGGGTTCGGGCTGATATGTAGGTTGCTGTACAGGCGCGGCGGGTTGCCCCGTGCCATAACCGCACTCACCGCAGAATTTTTCGTTATCGCCTTGTTGTGCGCCGCAGTTTGAACAAAATGCCATATGTATCTCTCCTTGTTTTTTTTATACCTGTGTTCAGCGACAGGCGGCGCAAAATCAGTTGTTTTGTTTAGGTTACGGGGGGAGCGTTGGTGGTTTATTTGATTTCATGTACTACCCTCCATATCATCGGTTTTATTTTCGTCCAGTAATATCCCGGCAAGACTGATACCGTCCCTGTCGCGGGCAATGGGGAAAAAGATCGCGTTCGGATATTTGCTTAACAGATATTCCTCCGGCGTACCCGCTTCCGCGCGAATGAGGCGTTTATCGCCTATATAAACATTTTCGTTTCCGTCAAAGGCGTTATGCGCAGCTTCCGCAAGTCCGGTATCGCTTGCATTTATATAGTCAAAAATATTCGCTTTTTTATCCCGTATTTCGTTCTCCGTTATCTTCGCAAGATTGCGGAATTTTCTGTTTGCTTCCGCGATTATTCCGTTGCGGTCGTAAACGGCGATTGGAAAGTAAAAATCTTCAAAATGATTCGGGTATATTTTGTTTTTATAAATGTACTGAACATAATCCACCCGTCTATGAACGCTGTACGGATTGTACTTATCCAAAGTGCAGCCCCCTTTCCCTAAATGGTTCATATATATTTTACAGCAAAAAAGATTTTATTTCAATATCGGATTGTGCCAAAAAAGTATCGGATTGTGCCATTTTACGAAAAATAAAAAAACTCCCCGGAGAGAGTTTTCATAAATCACAGTATAAAACACAGCTATTTTATATTATTCTTTTTCCTGTACTCAGACGGGGACATTCCGGTTTCTTCTTTGAAAAGTCTTAGATATGCGCCGTGAGAATCAACGCCGCAGACTTCAAAAGCCTGTTCAATACTTAATTTTTCATCAAACAGTTTTTCTTTTATCTTTTCTATTTTCACATTTTGATAAAACTCATTGGGAGTAAAACCTGTAACCTCTTTGAAAATGCGGTGAAAATGACGGCGGCTTAACCCGACTGACCGCGCTGTTTTGTCCGCGTTAAATTCATCACGCCAGTTTTGCCTTATGTATTCCTGCGCTTTTGCTATATCAGTCCTGCCATGATACATATTTTTGACTGTGTAAAACAAAATTGTGCAGGTGAATACATCGCCGTCCCAAATCGGTAGGAAAAACAAATCCATAGCCGCCGCTTCATACGGCTTTTCATCAATGTAGCCTCGGTCTACGGCACTTTGTATTGGCGCCGGAAAATCCGGAAAAGAAACGGCTTCGCCTCGCGATACCCTGTCATACACATCCTGCCCCATTATTTCCAAACACACAGGGTCATCGTTATAGTTGTACTTTTCCACGTATACGCTTGCGTCAGGAACATTATGCAATTCAAGCCATGCGCGGTTGATAAATGCACAGGTTCCGTCCGGCGCGAAAATCTGTATGGGAGTCGGGAGCAAATCATAGAATTGATAATTAAGCTCTGCGTTACCAATCAGCGCCTTGAATGGCTCTGATAATTTTTCTAATTCGTTCGTTGGGTTGTTCATATTGGCTTGCTCCCTTCCTACTCGGATGTATATATTATAATCCGTTGCAGGCTTTAAGTCAAGTGTTTTTCGATTTATTTCGATACGGCACGGCGTAAATTTCTCACAGATATTACAGAACGGCTTGAAAGAGTACCTTCATAATTGAAAATAAGACGTAAAATTCGTTGCGAAACTTTACATTTTATCAAATAAAAACATAAAATTCTGTGATACTTTTATGATACTATAAGTACAAGATAATATAAATATCATGTATAAAATCTAAACATATTTGCTTGGATTTTGTTTGAAAACAGAATAAATATTTGTGAATATAATAAAATTTATCTGTGTATAATTATACGGGAGTTAAATTTTGGATAATAATTTAATCTCATACAAAACTGTGAAAAAAGAATGTTCGGCTGAATTTACCGAGAAAAAATCTGTATTTATCGGTCATGTCAAACCAGTCCCCGACGAACACTCTGCGCTCGATTTTATCAGTCAAACGCGAAAAAAATATAACGACGCTTCGCATAATGTCTACGCTTATATAATCCGGGACACAAACATTGTCAGATTTTCTGACGACGGAGAGCCGAATTCGACTGCGGGAATCCCCACGCTCTCTGTATTGCAGAAAAACGATTTGACTAATGTCGTAGCGGTCGTCACGCGGTATTTCGGCGGGATTTTACTGGGAGCGGGCGGGCTTGTCAGGGCTTATTCACACGCGGCGAAACTTGCCGTTGACGAATCCGGGATTACTCTTTATGAAAATCATATAGAATTTGACGTTTTATGCGGGTATTCTGATTATGATAAACTTTTGAAATTTATAAAATCCGAAAATATTATAATAGATAATACAGTTTTTGGCGAAAATATAGTTTTATCGCTTGCCGTAAAATATGATTTGTTTGAAAAAGTAAGTTATGAAATCGTAAATTTATCAAACGGGAAATCAGAAATAATTAAAAAAGGCGAACGGTTTTCTTGAAATAAAATAAATATTAAAATAAAAAAAGGTGTTTTTAATTTTTTTGCGTATATATATTATATAGAGGTAAATAATCTTGAATTTTATTGATTTTATCCATAAAAGAGAACGCGAGAATTTTTCCGAATATGCTTTTCTGACTGAAAACACAAAAGGCAGGGATTTTATTTTAAAATCCGACGGAATGCGGACGGAATTTCAGAGAGACCGGGACAGGATAATACATTCAAATTCTTTCCGTCGGCTTATGCATAAAACTCAGGTTTTTCTCGACCCTGAGGGCGACCATTACCGGACAAGGCTGACGCATACCCTTGAAGTAACGCAAATCGGCAGAACTTTATCAAGAGCTTTAAGGCTCAACGAAGATTTAACCGAGGCGGCTTGCCTTGCCCACGACTTGGGGCATACCCCGTTTGGTCACGCGGGGGAAAAAGTCCTGAACCGGCTATATTCTAAGGGATTCAAACACAACGAGCAAAGTTTGAGAGTGATTGAGAAACTCGAAAAAAATTTCGCGGGATTAAATTTAACTTATGAAGTCCGTGACGCGATATTATGCCATACAGGAAATGTTATGCCGAAAACTCTTGAGGGCAAAGTTTTAAGGATTGCGGACAGGATAGCGTATATTAATCATGATATAGACGACGCGCTGAGAGCAAAAATTCTGAAATTCGAAGATTTGCCCGGTGATTTAATAAAAATATTGGGCAAAACAGGCAGCGAACGCATAAATACTATGGTAAACGGAATAATAACGGAGTCGGACGGAGTAAACGATATAATAATGCGCGAAGATATACTTGAAGCTATGCTTAAACTGCGTGAGTTTTTATTCGTGAATGTTTACGACAACAATACAGCCAAATCCGAAGAAAAAAAAGCCGAATTTATGCTTGAGCAAATGTATGATTATTTCGTGAAAAATTATAATCTTCTTATTCCCGTATACGAGAAGATAATAAATTCCGAGGGTATTGAAAGAGCGGTATGCGACTATATCGCGGGAATGACGGACAGATATTCTATATCGCAGTATTGCGGGATTTTCGTCCCAAAAACATGGAAAGAAGAAGAATAGAAACAAAATTTAAATATCGAGAGTGATAAAAAATGAGATTCCCCGACGCGTTTTTACAGGAAATAAAATTCAGAAACGATATAGAAGAAGTTGTTTCGAGATATGTGCCGTTAAAAGCCGCAGGCTCGAATTTAGTTGCCTGCTGCCCGTTCCACAGCGAAAAAACCCCGTCTTTTACTGTTTCGACAAGCAAAAAGTTTTTTCATTGTTTTGGCTGCGACGTCGGAGGGGACGTTATAACTTTTGTTATGATGATAGAAAATTTAGATTATCCGTCAGCCGTTGTAAAACTCGCGGAATGGGCAAAAATCCCCGTACCGGAAGACGACGGCGAATATAAAGAAAAAGCCATAAAACAAAAAAGAATCTTCGAGATTAACCGTGAATCGGCGTTATATTTTTACAATAATTTAATCGACCCCGATAATGCTGAAAGCCAAACAGCCCTTGAATATATACGAAACAGGGGGATAAAAAACCCTACGGTAAAACATTTCGGTTTGGGCTACGCGTCAAATTCATGGGACAGGCTTACGAAATATCTGTCTGACAAAGGCTATTCAAAAGAAGAACAGAAAGCGGCGTTTTTATGCAGCGTGACAAAAAAAGGCGAATACGTTGATATTTTCAGGGGAAGAATAATGTTTCCCATAATCGACGTAAGCGGCAATGTTATCGGTTTCGGCGGACGCATAATCGTAGATAACGGAGACGAAAGAAAATATCTTAACTCGTCGGACACCCCGGCGTTTAAGAAAAGCAGGAACTTATACGCGCTTAATTTCGCTAAAAACGCAGTCGGGACAAATAAAAAGTTTGATTATTTTATATTGTGCGAGGGGAATATAGACGTTATATCGCTTCATCAGGCAGGATTCACGAACGCTGTCGCAAGCCTCGGCACGGCTGTGACGGGCGACCACGCAAGGCTTATGTCAAAATATACGAAACGCGTCGTTCTGGCATATGATACCGACGAAGCCGGAAAAAGGGCTATGCAACGTGCGGCGGGACTGCTCGGCGAAGTGGGTATCGAAATAAAAGTCCTGTCTTTGGGGGACGCGAAAGACCCAGACGAGTTTATCCAGAAATACGGCAAAGAAAAATTAGAGAACCAGTTAGTCAAACCCAAAGGTTACATAGACAATAAACTTGACGCAATTTACGAAAAATATGATATAAATAACGCCGAAGATAAAATAAAAGCGATAAACGAATCATGTCAGGAGCTTGCCCTTATAAATTCAGAAGTCGAGCGCGAGGTTTACGGATATAAACTGGCTGAAAAATATAAAGTCTCGGACCAAACTATTTTAAAAGAGATAAAAAAACTCGCGTCGATGCGTTTCAAAAAAGAAAAGACAGAAATGCTGAACAATAATATGCGCAAAACCGAGGGTTTCGGCGACAGGATAAACCCGGACAGGGTGAAATACCCCGAATCAGTCAAAAAAGAAGAGATAATATTAGGAATTTTAATGACGCACCCGGAATTTTATACTGACGTTAAAAACATACTTGACGAAAATTTATTTATAAGCGAATTTAACAGAAAAATATATAATTTATATAAAAACGCGATAGAAACGGGAGCAGACGGCAATTCAAGTTTTGACACGGTAAAGATAACCAGAGATTTGACCCCGGAAGAAACGGGAAGAATATCAAAAATGATTATTTTTGATAATATCCCCGAAAAAGACATAAAAAACGAACTCGCGAATTATATCGGGGCATTGGAAAAACAAAACAAAGTTTATGAAAAAAAGAATATAGATTATAAAGAAATAGCCGCGTTAACCGACGAACAATGGGCTGAGAGTTTAAAGCGGCGGATTAATATGAGAGAAGATAAATTAAAAGAAAAGTTAAAAAAGGGGGAAAACTGAAAGTATGTCACCAGAAGAAAAGAAAGTAGACATAAACGATATAATTGAAAAGGCTAAAACAAAAGGCAGCCTGTCAAACGAGGAACTGATAGAGGCTGAAATGAACTGCGACTCTGAACAACTGGACAAGTTATACGAAACTCTTGAAACATTGGGCATTGAAATCACTGTTTATGAGGACGACATAAACGAATTTGAAGACATAAACACAGAACTGGAAAAATTCGAAAGCCCTGAGGACATGGAAAAAATGCTCGCTCAGGTCGAGGGGCTTGCGATAGACGACCCTGTCCGGATGTATCTTAAAGAAATAGGCAAAGTGCCTCTGCTCGGAACAGAAGAAGAAATCGCGCTCGCCATGAAAATGTCGCAGAACGACGAAACGGCAAAGCAAAAAATAGTCGAGGCGAATCTGAGGCTGGTCGTAAGTATTGCAAAACGCTATGTTGGCAGGGGTATGTTCTTTCTTGATTTGATTCAGGAGGGCAATCTCGGATTAATTAAGGCAGTCGAGAAATTTGACTATGTGAGAGGATATAAATTCTCGACTTACGCGACATGGTGGATAAGGCAGGCGATAACAAGGGCGATAGCCGACCAGGCAAGGACTATAAGAATCCCCGTTCACATGGTCGAGACTATAAACAAAGTAAACAAAGTCTCAAAGCAATTACATCAGGATTTGGGGCATGAAGCCTCGCCCGAAGAAGTCGCGCTTGAAATGAATATGTCGGTCGATAAAGTCCGGGATATTATGAAAATAGCGCAAGAACCCGTTTCCCTCGAAATGCCGATAGGCGAAGAGGACGATTCTCATTTAGGTGATTTTATCTCGGACGACAACGCGCCGGCTCCGGCTGAGGCTGCGTCATATACTCTGTTAAGAGAGCAGTTATGCGAAGTTTTGCATACTTTGACAGCGAGAGAAGAACACGTGTTAAAACTCAGGTTCGGGCTTGAGGACGGACGAACGAGAACCCTTGAGGAAGTGGGGAAAGTTTTTAACATAACCCGTGAGAGAATAAGACAGATAGAGGCGAAAGCGTTAAGAAAACTACGTCACCCAAGCCGCTCAAAAAGGCTGAAAGATTATCTCGATTAGATTATAAATTATAAATATAATAAAAATATCTAATCGGGCGTACATAAAAAGTTTTAAGTTTATATAGTGTTTTTACACAAATTTGCTCTTGACAGGTTTGGTTTTTTAGTGTAAAATGTTTGGTAGAATAAAATTTTGTCTTATATTGTTTTTATTTGTGATTATATAATTCAGAAATTCAAGGAGGCTTTATTTCAATGAAAAAAACAAAGCTAATCAGTCATATCTGCGTTTTTATAGTATTTTGTATGATGTTTACTATGGTCCTGACAAGCTGCGATTCCGGGGATACAGTTGACGACCTGCAACTGAACAGGCCGGCTGTGACCCTGACTATACTTATGCTTGTCGAGGATTCCACCACACAGGAAGCTATTGATTTGGTTCAGAAAGAACTTAACTACATAACGGAATCAAGATATACTACCAGAATCAATCTGATAGGTCTTACGAGGGACAAATACGAAGAAGAAATCGCGAGACGCTTTGACGTTTACGACGCCGAGCAGGAAAGAATAAAAGAACAGGAGTCTATCGAGAAATCTCTGGAAAAGGCGAGCAGGGAGCAGGCAAAGAAAGACAAAGCCGCAAACATAACCCAGGCTCCGACCAAAAAGCCTACAGAACCTCCCAAGACTACGGAGCTGTACACCGAAAGGATAGTCTGGCCCGAAGTCGCCAAAGACCAGATAGATATTTTTCTTATAATATCGTCGGATATGTTCTATGACCTCGCGTCAAACGACAGGCTTGAGGGCATGGACGACGAGTTGACGACAAAAGCCAAAGTTTTGAAATCCTATATTCACCAGTCGATAATGATGGCAGGACAGTTCGGGGACAAAACCCTTGCGATACCCACGAACAAAGCTATAGGAACGGCGGCTTATATAGCCGTAAACAAACGTCTTGTCGAAGAATATAATCTTTACGTCGAGCAGTATAATCTTGAAGCGGAGGCGTTTAATCTTACGCTTGCGGGTAGTACAGACGACGAGGCTGAAGTTATGGACGAAGGCGCGGAAGGTCCGGAAAAAATGGAACTTATGAAAGCTCTGGATTTAACGAAAGTAAAAGAGTACCAGAACCTGACCGAATATCTCGAATGGGTAAAAGAAAACAGACCGGGCGTGGCTCTTATAGAAGGCCCGTTTGTTCCTTTGAAGAACTATGAACCCGTATTCCCGAATATGCCGAACTTCGCGCTTGTATCAAACCTCGCGGCGGTCGGGTCGGGACGTTCGCTCGTTTATACGCCCGAACAGGAACCCACCGAACCTCCGACAAAAGCTCCGACTGAACCTCCTACGGACGACGACGGCGTATTGATAACCGAAGACCCCGCAAGCACGACTATCCCCGGAACAACATACAAGCCCATGCCGACCCCGCCGGAAACGAATCTTGAGCCGGCTGCTATAGCCCTGACAAATAAATATACGCACGCTTCGTATCTGAATATAGTTAAACTTAATCAGGAATATCAGGAAAAAGGCTTGTTCGCGGCTTCGCCTGCGGCGGCTGGAACAGAACGCGCGGCGTTTATTATCGAGGGAACGCTCGAAGATATGCTTGCAAGCCAAGCCTCTGAAAAAGACGCGAACGGCGAGCCTTTATACGAATACATACTTTATTCGAACCCTATCGCGTCAAGATATGATTTGCAGGACGGAATGTACGCAATATCGGTGTCTTCAAAAGTAACGGTATCGCGCTGTATGGAAATTATCACATTAATGAACACAAACAAAAAATTCAAGAATATTTTCCAGTACGGGGTTGAGGGCACTCACTTTATTTACAACGACAACGGCAGAATAGAACGCATCAACAACGATTACATGGTAAACATGAATTATACGGGGAATCACTTTATCGCCGATTTAATGGAAGGCGACAATCCGAATAAATGGGAGATAGCCAAAGACCATAATCTTAACGTAGTAAATTCGGTATTTTTGACTTTCTATCTTGACGAGACAAAACTGACCCCCGCCGCCGAGGACGCAATTCCCGAAGTAAGCGCGCTCAGCCAGAAAATGAGCCAGATTTTCTCTAACTTTACTCTTCCCGACGGATACGAAGACCTCGACGATTATGTTGCGGGATATGTGACCCCCGAATTTGACGCTGCCGGCTGGGCTGACATGCTGAAGGACATCAAAGACCAGACCAATCCTCCGACAGATTAAAATTATAAAATTATAGAATTATGATTTAATTTATATTTTACACGGGCGACCGCAAGGGTCGCCCATGCATTTTATTTTATAAAATAAAAACGGAGAAAAAATTTTTATGGGTGAATTAACTTTTGATATTATAAAAAACGACGAAAAAGTCAGAGCTTATATAACCGCGGGCGACGCGGCTTTGCGGGCTTTGGAATATACGGAGCATTCTTTCCCACATGTTTATAAAACGGCGCAGGTTGCCGCCGCTATCCTGACAAATTTAGGTCATGGCAAAAGAGACGCCGAGCTTGCGAAAATCGCGGGGCTTTTGCACGATATTGGCAACATGGTCAATCGAAATTATCACGCTCTGACCGGGGCGGTGCTTGCCGAATCTATTTTGTCAAACCCGAAGTATAATATGCCATATTCTGAAATATCTTCGGTAATCACGGCAATCGGAAATCACGACGAAGAAACCGGTAAACCCGTGAATATCATATCCGCCGCGCTTATTCTGGCTGATAAATCAGACGTGCGGCGTTCGAGAGTAACCGAAAGCGATATGGATAAAATACTCGCCGATATTCACGACCGTGTAAATTACGCGGTCACAAACGGGAATATTTCGGCGCATGTTGACGAAAACGGCGCGAAAAAAATAGTCCTTAACCTGAATATCGACACGTCTGTGTGTTCGGTTATGGACTATTTCGAGATATTTTTAACAAGAATGCTGATGTGCCGCAGGGCTGCGGCTTATTTGGATTCGGATTTTGAGCTGATTATAAATAATCTTAAAATTATGTGAGTTAATTTAATTTTTTCGGGTTCTTACAACGGCAAAAGCAGTAAATCCAATGTATATAAGACCAAAGAAAAAGCAAAGACAAGCAGTAACTATGTTTGGATTATATTTTGTTAATATATAAAAAATAAACATAATTAATAATGAAATTCTCCCGATTTTTCCGTTCATTGTTTTTAAAACAGAAAACTTGGATTTCATTTTTGCGTTTGAGCGGCGAGTTATAAGCAATCCTGTTATGCTTAAAATAATACATATGCTGATACCCAATAAATATCCTTTACTGTAAGATATAATTAACAGGGTATATAATAAATCCTGTATCAGCGCACCTAAAGAGCCTACTAAAATCATAATCATTCCATATTTAATACCAAGTATGGAATTGTCCGATTCTTCTTTCTTAAATATTTCGTTAGTATTTGTTTGCGTAGCATCGCACGGCGGTTCGCCGTCTTTTAACAGATAATCTGTCGTGACCCCAAATATTTCGCTCAGCATAATCAGTTTGTCGATTTCCGGCATTGCAAGCCCGGATTCCCATTTTGACACGGATTGCCTCGATATATCCAGCCTTTCCGCCAGTTCTTCCTGTGAAAGATTTTTGCTTTTACGCAGGTTTTGAATTTTTTCCGCGAATTTCATGTTTTCCATATCGTTTGTATTTGTATTATTCATAAATTTAATACCGCCTTTCCTGATTTTATTATTATAATAACAGAAAAGGCGGTTTCTTTCTATCAATTTACAGGTTCTTTTTGTCAACTGCAAGTTGCGTTTTTAGTATTTTAATCCATTTCTAATATCTTGTTTATCGTTTTCTGCATTGCGGCTTCTATTTTCGCGCTGTTTTTGTCCCAGAATGTCGCGAGAGAATCGCCTTTATTCTGCGCCAAACCCTCGAAGTACGAAACAAAACCGCCCCAGCTCTGGTATATATCGCCAAAATCATATAATCTGTTATTTAAAATAATATCTATCATTTCTTTTGATTCTTCGTCCCGCGCCATTTTTGTCTTTAGCTGTATGTCGTAATATGCAGGCAGTAAAATATATCTGCTTTCATAAGCCAGAGTTTCGAGAATAAGCCCGGCTTTTTCTATATCCGCGGTTATCGGCACGCTTACCGCGCTTGTGCACCACGCGTCAACAGACACATAGTAATTTTCCTGATTTTCGTCGAACTTAGGAGGGGGCACTATCCCGAAATCGGTTTCCATATCCCTTAAAAGAGTTACTCTGTTCATACCCGCGTGATAAAACAACGCGCGGTCGTCGGCAAAAAACGGTACCTGAAATCCGTCCCAGATGTCGGCGTATTTGCCGTTTGCCTGCTCGGCGTATACGGCGGTATTTTTATCTCCCAGATATTCTTTTATTTTATCGCAGACTGCCGCGGACCTTTCGCTGTACAGGGTTATTTCGGGAACCCCGTCGGCGTTTAATTTGCTTACATATTCCCCCGCCGCGTTAAATATATATTGCGAATGCCTGTATTGAGATAAAAGCCCGTACTGGTCGTCAAAGTCCATTTGACCGTCGCCGTTTAAATCTTTTGACGCTAATTTCATCATATCGAACATTTTATCAAGCGTCCATTTTCCCGATTTAACAAGCTGATACAAGTCTTCAAGCTCATATTCCTGATGCAGTTTTTTGTTGAACATCATTATTATAGTAGCGTCTTTGTCGCGTATCGTCAAATCGCACGAAGTCGCGAACAGTTTATTGTTGATAGACAACTGCCCGACGGCTTTCTGGTCCCACCACGGTTTTGACAAATCGACATAAGGCACTTTATTCAAATCGTGAAGATAACCGGAATTCATAAGCGTGTCCTGTCCATCCCTTAATCCTATAACTACCAAATCATAATCGTCGCTTCCGGCTTTTATTGATTTAGCCGCTTTCGCCCCTACAGAATTGTCGGGGATATTCGCGATTGTGATATTATACTTTTCTTCCACTAATATTGTCCTGTTATATACGGCGTCGTTGATAGGGTCGCCGCTGTTTTCTTCGTCGGATAAAATGTCATTGTTCCACCAGTGAAGATTTGCGCCTTCGCTTCTTGAAAGTATTCTGTATTCGTATTTGCCGAGGTCTTTTTCGGGGAGGTCGTAATCGGGGCGCGGCTCGACTGAGTTTTTGGATTCCTGAGCGGGGGTTTCGTCGTCTTTTATATCGTCGCCGTCTGAGCCGGCGTCGTCTTTGGTTTCTTTGTGGGTTATGTCGTCCACCGAGTCGCCGCTTCCCGCGCAGCTTAAAATATTTAGAGCAAGCCCGGAAAGCATAATTACTGTCAAAATAAAAGCGATAATTTTAATTTTTGATAATTTCATAATTTATTTTTCTCCTTCTATAAAATTAATTCAGACGTTAAATTAAATATATTTTATCATATCTTTATATATTTTTTTATGAATATACGGAAAATTTTATTATAATAAATCTTTCCCTTGAACTTATTGATTTTTAGTGCTATTATTATTTTATAAAAAGAAAAAAGGAGAAAAATTTTGAATTTAAACAAAGAATATTTATTAAATCACTGGTACGCCGATATTTACGAACAGAAAATCAACGAAACCGACGAAGCTGATTTTGTCTTGTCTATTTTAAAAGACGGCAAATACAATAACGTCAAAAATATTCTGGACGTTTGTTGCGGAGGCGGAAGAAACACAATCCCGCTCGCAAACGCAGGCTATGAAGTTTCGGGATTAGACATTGACGAATATATGCTTGAAAAACTTCAAAACAGAATCGAGCGCGAAAAAATCAAAAATATATCATGGAAAAAAGCCGACGCTCTATTGGACGACTGGGGAAATGATTTTGACGTTGTGGTATTGGCCGGGAATATTTTCGTAAACATAATCACTATGGGGGATTACGCAAAAGCGCAGGAATTATTTATCAAAAAAGCGTATGACTGCGTAAAACCCGGTGGTTATATGTATCTTGATTTTGATTGTTCCGTTCATTTTAATAATGACGACGAAATCGATGCAAACGGTGAAAGGCCTTTTCAGGAATGGATAGTTTTTGAGGGGACGGACGACATAGGGACATATGGTAAATTTATAATGTTGAACGACGATTATATCGACGGAAAGCTTATGGGCAGGCGGCGTTATGAAATCACGCCGAAAGGCGGCGAAACGTTCAGCGCTATTAATTATTTCACCGCCAAGAATTTCCCGACATATACGCAAACTAAAGAATGGCTGGATAGATATGGCTGGCAAGTAGAACAGCTTTACGGCAACCGAAATAAAGGACCTTTCAACGAAAATACCGAGGGAAACCGCGCAATAATTTGGGCAAAGAAGTAGGGGCGACCGTCCCC
>Ga0082212_10005679_pt1 | contig 16919 bp, 13 predicted proteins | sample TergutNt197P3_FD_71548 | JGI IMG/M metagenome (GOLD analysis project Ga0082212, IMG submission 71548) | Neocapritermes taracua P3 segment gut microbial communities from Petit-Saut dam, French Guiana - Nt197 P3 | ecosystem: Host-associated > Arthropoda: Insects > Digestive system > Gut ... | reverse complement strand
GAGCTTCGAGGACGTCGCGGTTGAACTCGGGAAGCTCGTCCAGGAAGAGGACGCCGTTGTGCGCGAGTGATATCTCGCCCGGTTTCGGGTTCGACGTTCCACCCGATATGGCGGGGGCGGAGACGGTATGGTGCGGCGAACGGAACGGCCGCGTCGACATTATCGGATTTGCGCGGCTCGTCAGACCCATGACCGAATGTATCTCCGTGGTTTCGAGCATTTCGCCGCGCGTCATGTCGGGAAGTATGGTGGGCAGTCTTTTCGCAAGCATGCTCTTCCCCGCCCCGGGAGGCCCCACAAGAAGTATATTATGCCCGCCGGCGGCGGCGATTTCAAGCGCGCGCTTGACATTTTCCTGCCCCTTCACCTCCGAGAAGTCGTAAAAAGGGTCGTACCCCGGCACAGGCTCGCGCGGCGTGACCGGGCTTATCGGCTCATGCCCGCGCAAGTGCTCGATCAGCCGGCTGACATGCGTCACAGGGTACACGTTTACGTCGGTCGCATACGCCGCTTCCTCCGCATTATCCGCAGGGACAAAGAGATCCCTCACACCCGCGCGTCCCGCGCTCAACGCCATGGGCAGCGCCCCGGGAACGTGGCGCAGCTCGCCCGTGAGCGACAGCTCCCCGAAAAACGCCGCGTCCTCCGCGAGCGGTTTGATGTCGCCCGACGCGGTGAGAATCCCCAACAGTACGGGTAAATCGTAAACCGTCCCCGCTTTCCTTGTGTCCGCCGGGGCAAGATTTACCGTTATCCTGCTTATAGGAAACTGCATTCCGCATATTTTTGCGGCTGCGCGGACGCGCTCGCGAGCCTCCTTCACTGCAGTGTCCGGCAGACCGACGATGTCAAAAGCCGGAAGCCCCGAGGACAGGTAGCATTCGACCGACACATCATATCCGCTGATGCCGCCGAGACCCAGCGACCTGACTTTTGAAACCATTTTCGCCCCTCCTGCCCATCACGGGGAAACGCATACCCGTCGTCCGCCGATCATCGGCGAACCGCGTCAAAACGACAACCGCCGGACATTCATCATATCATTATCCGGATATGTCCGCAATAACCACAGCATTCCCAAATTGTGAATCCGTTTGTAGAGAAATGTGTAAAACAAATGTAGAAAAAGAGATACGGGCCCGGGGGCGTTCGGAATATTCATTTGTTTGGCTGAAAAGGATTTACAGACAAGTATATTGCTGTTATAATCGGTTGGAAAATCACCATAACGACTATGAAACAATTTACCATGAAAGGCAGGATGATTATGGCGCGAAAACTCAAGACCATGGACGGAAACAATGCCGCGGCGCACGTGGCATACGCGTTCACGGACGTTGCTGCGATCTACCCGATCACACCTTCTTCGACAATGGCGGAATACATCGACGAGTGGGCGGCGAAAGGGCAGAAAAACATCTTCGGGCAAACCGTCAAGGTAGTCGAAATGCAGTCCGAGGGCGGCGCGGCGGGGGCCGTGCACGGCTCTATCCTCACCGGCGCTATGACGACCACATTCACTGCTTCGCAGGGGCTGCTCCTCATGATTCCCAACATGTTCAAAATTGCGGGCGAACAGATGCCGGCTGTCATACACGTCTCAGCAAGGACGGTTTCAACCCATGCACTGTCGATTTTCGGCGACCACAGCGACGTTATGGCATGCCGTCAGACGGGGTTCGCGATGCTGGCCGCAAACAATCCGCAGGAAGTCATGGATCTCGGCGCCGTCGCGCATTTGGCGGCAGTGAAAGGCAATATGCCGTTTCTGCATTTCTTCGACGGATTCAGGACCTCGCATGAAATGCAAAAGGTCGAGGCATGGGACTACGATATGCTGGAAAAAATGATAGACAAGGCGGCGCTCGAAAGATTCCGCGCCCGCGCAAACGTCCCCGCGCACCCTGTTTTACGGGGCTCCGCGCAAAACGGGGACATCTTCTTCCAGGCGCGCGAGGCAAGCAACGGCGCGTATACGGCGTTGCCGGACATAGTGGAAGCCTGTATGGCGCAGGTAAACGCGGAAATAGGGACCGATTATAAACCATTCAATTATTACGGGGCGCCGGACGCCGACAGGGTCATCGTCGCGATGGGCAGCGTGTGCGACACCGCCGAGGAAGTCGTCGATTTCCTCAACGCGCGCGGCGAGAAGACAGGGCTTGTCAAAGTGCATCTCTACCGTCCGTGGGCCGGCGATAAATTCCTCGCGGCGCTTCCAAAAACGGTGAAGCAGATCGCGGTGCTCGACCGTACGAAGGAACCTGGCTCGTCCGGCGAGCCGCTCTATCTCGACGTGGTTTTGACCCTCTCGACGGGAGCGATCCCGGGCGTCCGCGTCTTTGGCGGCCGTTACGGATTGTCGTCGAAAGACACCACGCCGGGCGCGGTCGTATCCGCGTTCAACAATTTGAAGTCCGCGAATCCCGTCAACAACTTCACCATCGGCATTGTGGACGACGTGACCAAGCTGTCCCTGCCGATAGACGAGGATCCGGATACGACGCCGAAGGACATAAAATCCTGCAAATTCTGGGGCATCGGTTCGGACGGCACGGTCGGCGCGAACAAGAACTCCATAAAAATCATAGGCGACCACACCGACATGAAAGCGCAGGCCTACTTCCAGTACGATTCCCGGAAATCGGGCGGGGTGACGATCTCCCATCTTCGCTTCGGCGACAGCCCGATAAAGTCGACGTATTACGTTTCCAAGGCCGACTTCGTCGCGTGCCATGTCCCGGCATATCTGGAAAAATTCAACATGGCGCAGGACGTCAAGCCGGGAGGCGTGTTCCTCGCAAACTGCGCGTGGGGTCCGGACGAGTTCACGAAAAACCTGCCCGCGGCGGCGAAGAAGTACATTGCCGACAACAACGTGCAGCTGTACACATGCGACGCGGTAGCCATCGCAAAGGAGCTTGGGCTTGGCGGCAGGACAAACTCGATCCTGCAGGCCGCGTTCTTCAAGCTTTCAAACATCCTGCCGATCGACGACGCCGTAAAATATATGAAGGACGCCATTCAGGCGACATATGGCAGGAAGGGCGCGGACGTCGTCAATATGAACAATCAGGCCATTGACAGGGGCGTCGCCAGCGTTGTAAAAATCGAAGTTCCGGACGCATGGAAGAACCCGGCGCCCGACGCCGCTTCCGGGGGCGAACTCAAGGGTCGTGAAAGCGTCACGAAGTACGTCGGCAACGTGATGTCGACAATGAACCTGATGCGCGGGGACGACCTGCCCGTTTCGGCGTTCCTCGATACCGAGTGCGGCTCGCTGATCCCGTCCGGCACGGCGCAATACGAAAAGCGCGCGACCAACGTCGACGCGCCGCGCTGGATACCCGAAAACTGCATCCAGTGCAACCAGTGCGCCTATGTCTGCCCGCATTCGGTCATCCGCCCGTTTGCGTACGACGACAAGGAGGCAGCCGCGGCGCCGAAAATCACGAAGACCGTAAAGATGAACGGCAAGGGCAACGAAGCTTACCAATTCGCCATGGTCCCGTCTGTGCTTGACTGCACAGGCTGCGGTTCCTGCGCGAACGTGTGCCCGGCCAAGAACAAGGCCCTGGAAATGATTCCGATTGAGGAGGCGGCGCCGCTTCAGGAAATCTACGACTACGCCGTTGAAAATGTATCCGCGAAAGAAACAGGGTTCGCGGCGACCACCGTGAAGGGCTCGCAGTTCCTCAAGCCGCTCCTAGAGTTCCCGGGCGCGTGCGCGGGATGCGGCGAAACGCCATATGCCAAGCTCATAACCCAGCTTTTCGGGGACAGGATGTTTGTAGCGAACGCGACCGGCTGTTCCTCGATATGGGGCGGGAGCGCGCCCGTAACGCCGTATACGACGAACGGCGAAGGCCGCGGCCCGGCGTGGGCGAACTCGCTGTTCGAGGACAACGCGGAGTTCGGGTACGGCATGGCGGTAGCATATAAACAGCGCCGCGTGAAGCTAATCGGCATTATTGAGAAAATGCTGGCGCATGAATGGATGAAGGATGATTCCCCGCTCTACGCGGCCGCCCAAAAGTGGCTCGCGGCGAAGGACGACGGCGATGCTTCCAAGGCCGCTTCCAAGGAACTGGAGGATGCGCTGGTTTGGGCGACGACGATAGACGACGACGAGAAGGACGGCTGGAAGAGAGCCGACCCGAAATCGTTCGAGGAGATGTGGGACAAGGAAAATGATTGGTGCTCGTGCGAGCTGTGTACGCTGGGGCGCGCGGCGCTGGCCGAGAAGGACGTGTTCGTGAAGCCGTCGGTCTGGGTTTTCGGCGGGGACGGCTGGGCATATGACATCGGTTATGGCGGGCTGGACCACGTACTGGCTTCCGGAGAGAACATCAATGTGTTCGTGTTCGACACGGAGGTCTACTCAAACACCGGAGGGCAGGCTTCAAAGTCCACGCCAACGGGCGCGGTCGCCCAGTTCGCGGCTGCGGGCAAGCCCATAAAGAAGAAGGATCTTGCCAAAATCGCAATGGCGTACGGTTACGTCTACGTCGCGCAGATAGCGATGGGGTCGAACTATCAGCAGACGCTCAACGCCCTGCTCGAAGCGGAAAGCTATGACGGGCCTTCACTTGTCATCGCATACGCGCCCTGCATCAACCATGGCCTGAAAATCGGGATGGGGCGCTCGATAGAGCAGATGAAAAACGCCGTCGACGCCGGATACTGGCATACGTTCCGCTTCGACCCGCGCAAAGCCGACGAAGGCAAGAATCCGCTGACGGTGGACAGCAAAGCGCCGACGGCGGGATACAACGACTTCATCATGGGCGAGGTCCGCTACAGCTCGCTGGCGCTATCCTTCCCCGATAGGGCCAAGGAGCTCTTCGCGATAGCGGAGAAAGAAGCGGCGGAGAAATACGACATGCTGATAAAGCTGCGGGATATGTACGAGGGTAGCTAGGGATCAGAGGATAGGAGTCAGTGAATCTTAACATTTTTGGCGCGCCCGGGAAATATATCCAGGGCGCGGGGGCTATCGCGGAGCTGGGCGGTTTCCTGAAACCGCTCGGCGCGCGTGTGCTTGTGACCGGCGGCGGCACAGGTCTGCGGATCACGCGCGAGGCAAGGACGCAGAGCTTTGCGGGAAGCGGAATTGAGCAGATCGAGGAACCGTTCCGCGGCGAAACCAGCGACGGCGAAATAACACGCATCGCCGATGCGGCGAAAGCGGCCGGCTGCGACATATTGCTCGCTTCCGGCGGCGGCAAGGTCATAGACACGGTGAAGGCGGCCGCGGAATCCTTGGGCATACCGGCCGTAATAGTCCCGACAATAGCTTCAAATGACGCGCCATGCAGCGCGCTCGCTGTGATATACAATGAGGACGGAACATTTTCCCGGCTGATGCCGCTGATAAGAAACCCCGCCCTCGTGGTCGCGGATACGGAAATCATTGCGCGTTCGCCCGTCCGCCAGCTTGTATCGGGGATGGGCGACGCGCTTGCGACGTGGTTTGAGGCGGACGCCTGCCAAAAATCGGGCGCCCTCAACAATTTCGGCGCCCTGCGGTCGTCGGCCGCCCTTGCGCTGGCAAGGCTGTGTCTCGACACCCTGCTTGAATATGGCAGGGAAGCCATGGAAAGCTGCAAAAAAAAGGAAACAGGCCCCGCGCTTGAGAAGATCGTCGAAGCCAATATACTGCTGAGCGGCCTGGGGTTTGAGAGCGGCGGGGTCGCGGTGGCGCACGCGCTGTCGGAGTCGCTCACGCTCATCCCCTCCGTCCATGACCGTACGCACGGGGAAGCGGTCGCGTTCGGATTGCTTGTCCATATGATATTGGCGGGCCGCCCTGAAGCGGAATTCAATGAAATAAAACACTTCTGCACCGACGTGGGGCTGCCCGTAACGCCCGCGCAGCTTGGCAGCACGGATGCCGACGCGCTGCGCGCCGCGGCGGAGGACGCGGCGGCGCCCGGCAAGCCTTCGCACAACCTCCGCCCGGGTATCACGGGGGATGAGATATTCAAGGCCATCATGGAGCTGGAAATTAGAAATTAGGATTGAGGGATTTTATGCCGACTTATTCTGCGGAACTTAGTAATTTGAGGCTTGCGGTGCTTATTGACGCGGAGAATGTCCCCCGCAACTGCATCAAGAGCGTATTGGAGGAAACCGCCATATATGGCACGCCCACGATAAAGCGAATCTACGGAGACTGGACAAGCCCCACCATCGCGGGCTGGAAGGCGTCCCTACTGGAAAACGCGATAACCCCGATACAGCAGTATAGCTATACGATAGGGAAAAACTCAAGTGATTCCGCGATGATAATTGACGCCATGGATATACTCTATACCGAGCGTACGGATGGTTTCGTCATTGTATCCAGCGACAGCGATTTCACCAGGCTGGCCATCCGCTTAAGGGAAGCCGGGCAGCGGGTGATCGGGATCGGCGAGAGAAAAACACCCAGCGCCTTCATTGCCGCCTGCGACAAGTTCACGTATATCGAGGTTATCAGGGCCAATGCCGGGGAAACAAGGGCCGAGGACGAAGAAAGCGCCCGCGAAAGCGAGGAGGCAAGCCAAAAACCGTCTCCACAGCACCGCGACAAGCAGCATACCCAACCGCGCCCACGAAGCGTAAAAGTCCCGAAAGCCATAGTCAAGCTCATAGCGGACTCGGTCGCGGACCTGGCGGACGACAGCGGGTTCGTCTTCATGGGTGAGCTCGGCAATCTGATATTGAAGAAACAGCCGGACTTTGACAACAGAAACTACGGATACAAAAGCCTTTCGGCGATGATAAAGTCGATCGACAGGTTCGACATAGATTTCAGGCAGACGACGGACCCGAACATCAAGCATGTGTTCGTGCGGGACAAGGACGGGAGCTGAGTATTGAAACCGCATAGACTGCGCCGAAGGATACCCCTTTTTATTTTTATTCTGATCCTTCTTACCATTGGTGTGTTGCTGTATGACAGCAACACACGAATTGTGACAACCGAATATGAGCTTCGATACGCCGACCTGCCGGCTTCGTTCGACGGGTTTCGCATTGTCGTCCTCTCGGATATCCACGCAGCCGAGTTCGGAAAAAACAATGACAAGCTCGTTACGAAGGTCAGGGACGCGAACGCGGATATTATCATCATTTCCGGGGATGTCATCGATCATGACGACAAGCCCCCGCTTGAGAGACAGCTTGAAATAGCGGAAACGCTTGTCGAGAGCCTGACGCCGATAGCTCCCGTCTATTACATAACGGGCAACCATGAGTGGGACAGCGGAGGGATATGGCAGCTTCTCGGCATGCTTGAGGAGCGAGAGGTCAATATCCTGCGAAACAGGTACGTCCTTCTGCAAGCAGGCGGCGACGCGATAATTCTCGCGGGGACGGACGACCCTAACGGCCCCGCCGATATGATTAGAGCCGACGAATTTCTCCGAAAAACACACGAGTCCGAGGGAGGTCTTTTTACGATTGTGCTTGAGCACAGGAACAACCGTCTTCCGCTTTACAGCGAGCTTGACGTAAACCTTGTCATCAGCGGCCATGCGCACGGCGGGATAATCAGGCTCCCGTTCACCGACGGTCTGATAGGGCCGTCGCGCGATTGGCTTCCGACATACACGAACGGCGTGTACTCATTGGGAAACACGGACATGGTGGTTTCGCGCGGTATCGGCAACCATACGGGCTGGCCGCGTTTCCTGAACAACCCGCAAATCGTGGTTGTAAATCTGGCGTCCGGCGATTAAGTCCGGGGGAGGACGATCTGAAGTGATAGAATTCGACGATTACAAGCAAAAAATAAACGGGTTACGACCCGTGCTTGACAATCTGAAAACGGCCATGAAGCCGGACGAAGAGATGGATGAACTCAAACGGCTTGAGGAAGAGAGCGCGCTCGACGGTTTCTGGTCCGATCTCGCCAACTCGCAGAAAGTGCAACAAAGGATCAAGCAAATCAGAAATAAAACGCTCAGATACGACAAGCTCGCGAACGGATGGAGCGACGTTATGACGCTGTGCCAGATGGCCATGGAGGAGCAGGACGAAAGTCTGCTCCCCGAGCTTGTCGATGAGTACAAGGCATTCACTGAGGCATTGGAATCAGCGAGACTTGAGACGTTGCTTTCGGGCGAATACGACAACTGCGCCGCAATCGTATCGTTCCATGCCGGGGCGGGCGGGACCGAAGCGCAGGATTGGGCGCAGATGCTTTACAGAATGTACACCCGCTGGGCGGAGAGGCACGGGATGAAGTATTCGCTTCTCGATTGGCTCGACGGCGACGAAGCGGGCGTCAAGTCGGCGTCGATAGAGATAGAGGGCGACAACGCCTACGGATACCTGAAAAGCGAAAGCGGCATCCACAGGCTTGTCCGCATATCGCCCTTTGATTCGTCGGGGCGCCGCCACACGTCCTTTGCCGCCGTTGAAGTGGCGCCGCTGATTTCGGACGACGTCGAAGTCGAGATACGGTCCGAGGACCTGAAGGTGGATACATACCGCTCGTCCGGCGCGGGCGGGCAGCACGTCAACAAGACCGAGAGCGCGATCAGGATAACGCACATCCCTACGGGATTGGTCGTCGCGTGCCAGATGGAGCGCAGCCAGCATCAAAACCGCGAGGTGGCGATGCGGATGCTCCGCTCAAAGCTGGTCGAGATCAAGGAGCGGGAGCATCTGGACAAGATCAGCGACATAAAGGGCGAGCAAATGAAAATCGAATGGGGCAGCCAGATCCGCTCATATGTGTTCATGCCCTACACGCTGGCGAAGGACCACCGCACAAATTTCGAAAACGGCAACATAAACGCCGTCATGGACGGCGATCTCGACGGTTTCATAAACGCGTATCTAAGCCACAACGCCTGACAAGACGGTAAGACGGGGGACGGTTCTCTGTCTTACCATCGTTCAAGGCAGTCTTTGTAAAGCGTGTCGAACGTGCCTTGTATTATTGCGTCCCTTATTGCAGACATTAGACTGTTGTAGAAAAAGAGATTGTGCGTGACCGCCAGTCTCAACGCCAGCATTTCACCTGACTTCAATAGGTGGCGGAGGTAGGCGCGCGTGAATTTTTGGCAGACCGGGCATTGGCATTTGTCGTCGATCGGGTTGCCGTCGTCTTTGTAGCGCTCATTGCTTATGTTCAAACTTCCGCCCCACGTATAGAGGCGTCCGTGCCGCCCGTTCCTCGCCGGCAGCACGCAGTCGAAGAAGTCTATGCCGCGCGCCACGGACTCGATGATGTTCAGCGGCGTCCCCACCCCCATCAGGTATCGCGGGCGGTCCGCGGGCATATGCTCCTCAACCATGTCGATCATATCGTACATCTGCTCCGCGGTTTCGCCTACCGCCAGGCCTCCTATCGCATAACCCTGCAGCCCAAGCTCGGCGATCCGTTTCATGTGCGATATCCTTATATCCCCGTACACTCCGCCCTGGTTGATGCCGAACAGCGTCTGGCCGGGGTTTAAAACGTCCGCGTCATTGTTCCGCCTATTCATTTCATCAAGGCATCTTACGAGCCACCTATACGTCCTGTCGCATGATAACTCCACATATTCGCGAGGCGCAGGTATCCCGACGCATTCGTCGAACGCCATCGCGACGTCGGAACCCAGATTGGACTGTATCCTTATACTGTCCTCCGGCGACATGAATATCCTGCGCCCGTCCACATGTGAAGCGAACGTCACGCCGTCCTCGGTTATTTTCCGCAGCCCGGCAAGCGAGAATATCTGAAACCCGCCGCTGTCCGTCAAAATCGGGCCGTCCCACGCCATGAACCTGTGTAGCCCGCCAAGCCCGCGTATCAGTTCGTCGCCGGGGCGTATATGCAAATGGTATGTGTTCGAAAGCGCGATTTGGCATCCGACCGCCGAAAGGTCCGTGCTCGAAAGCGCGCCCTTGATCGCCCCCTGCGTGGCGACGTTCATAAAAACAGGCGTCGCGACAACGCCATGCCCGGTGTGGTACTCCCCGGCGCGCGCCCGCCCCTGCCCGGCAATAAGCTTGAACATACAATACTCCTATGTGATTCGTATCCGGTCACTACACTATTCATTAAAACATTCACTGGACAGCGATTGCCGATGTGGGTATACTACTTCATGGTTCGACTGTTGGAATGGGGTGGAATTTTGGACTTGCGGAAGAAGAAAATCCTCACGGCGATCCTTGTCGTCGCCTTTATTCAGATGCCGGGGCTTGCCCTGACTCCGGGCATAAACCAAATCAAGGAGGTCGCGTTCTCCGAATACTCGCTCGGGGCCGTGCAGACCGCTCTCGCGTTTTCGGCCCTTGCTCAGCCTGTCGCCGCGTTCGGCGCGGCGCTCCTGATAAACAGGCGGCTTGTGACCAAGAAAGTCGTCATTCTCCTGGGGTTGGTGTTGCTTGCGATCACAGGCGGGCTTGCGTTTGTCGCAAACACGGAGTTTTGGCATCTTATCATGCTCAGTATCCTGCTCGGCGCTTCCACCGGTTTCTTCATGTCGAACATGTTCGGGCTGATATCCGACAACTTCGACACGGCGGAGCGGCAGGCGATTATGGGCTGGCAGACTTCGATCATAAACGCGGGCGGTATAATGATGAGCCTGATGGGAGGCTTGCTTGCCGGGTACATATGGTACGGCGGGTATAGTATGCTTCTTGTGGGGCTGCCGGCTGCCGTCCTCGTCGCATTCATGGTTCCGAACTACAAAGCGCCCGCAACGGACGGAACCGGCGAAAGCGTCGCAAGTACCATAAATTCCGCAGATGCCGCAGGAAACCGGGACGCCGTAGATGCCGCAGGAACCATGGGTGCAATAGATGATGCGAGCACCGTAAGTACCACCGATGGCATAAGCTCCGCCGGCAACAAAAAAGCCCGGTCCGGGCTTGATCCAAGGATATACTACTACTGCGCCGCCGCGTGCCTGTTCTTTATGACATACTCCGTGTGCGGAAGCAACCTTTCAACGCATATTTCCGGACTCGGCAACACCGGCACCGCGGGTATCGCCGTTGCTTTCCAAATGGGCGGTGGCGTCGTTTCGGGGTTGTTTTTCGGAAAACTTTCAAAAAAAATCGGGGATTACTCGCTATCGGTCGCGCTCGGGCTTGTCTTTGTCGGGTATATGCTCCTCAGCCTGTTCCCGTCGTCGCTCGCTCTTGTTTTTGGCTCCGTTTTCATCGTCGGCATGGCTTTGAGCATTATGCTGCCGCGCTGTATTTTCATGGTCTCCACGCTTGCCGTCGACAAATCGACGTCGGCCACGGCCACGGCGCTCATTTCCGTCGTGTCACCCTCGGCCGGAGGCTTCTTGTCGCCGATAGTTTTCACCAATGTCACTACCGCGCTTTTTGGCAACTCCACAACCGCAAGATACCGCTTCGTTGGTTTTTTCGTCCTTGCTGTCGCCATTGCCGTAGCCGTCGTCACAGCTTCCCGCGGAAATAAAGCGCCGGGGTTGAAAGCGGATTCCCCGCAAAGCGCGTAATGGCGTCGCGACCCATTTCCGGCGTATAGCTATCTTCTCGACTCCTGCGCAATCGTTTCAAACTTGCCCTTGACATTGCGGAACACGCCGACAAGCACGGGGTCAAAATGCGTCCCGGCGCTCTCCTCGATTATTCCGCACGCTTCCTCGTGGGTGAACGCCTTTTTGTACGGCCGCTCGGAAATCAGCGCGTCATAAACGTCCGCTATCGCCATCAGGCGACCCTCGATGGGAATGTTCAGCCCCTTGAGCCCGACGGGATATCCGCTGCCGTCCCATTTTTCATGGTGCGTTCCCGCGACCAGCACCGCGTGCCCCAGAAAAGCGTGCTCCTTCGTCTTGCTCATTATATGCTCTATCGCTTCGACTCCCACGGTAACGTGGGATTTCATTATTTCAAATTCCTCTTTCGTGAGGCTGCCCGGCTTGTTCAGTATCAGATCGGATATCGCGATTTTTCCGACGTCGTGCAGCTGCGCCGCGGGCAGGAAGAAATTCATGTCCCATTTTGAGACCTCGTCCGCATAGACGCCGGTGCTTATCATTTCATCCGTGAGCTCCTGCAGATAGCGCTGCGTGCGGTTTATATGGCCTCCCGTGAGGTTGTCGCGAAACTCGACGAGATCCGAGACCGTTGACAGTATTGCGTTTTGAAGATCAAAAACCTCGGCTGTCTTTTCCTTGACCTTCAGCTCAAGATTGTCCGCGTAGTCCTGCACTGCCGCGCGACTTGCAAGCAGCTCATTTTTCTGTCTGATTATCAGAAGCTGGTTCGTGATGCGTTTCAACAGCAAGGGGCCGGAAAACGGCTTCGTTATATAATCGACCGCGCCAAGATCAAACCCCTCCACCTCGCTCGAGTCGTCATCCCTCGACGTAAGGAAAATGACGGGGATGTCGGCGTATCGCAAATCGGCCTTCAGTTTTCTTATTGTTTCATATCCGTTCATGACCGGCATTTCGATATCCAGCAGGATAAGGTCCGGGGTTATATTGTCAAGTATTTCAAAAAGTCTGGCCGCCGACGGCGCGGGATACACCTCAAAAAAGGTTTTCAGCATATTCCTGCCCTGATCCAAATTCGGGATGCTGTCGTCAACCATTACAATTCTGCTTCGATCGTTCATTAAAGTCCCCTTCCTTAATAGGAGTAAGGCGTGTCATCCTGCCAAGTATAGCACAGGCGGCAATAGTAATCAACCATAGTTCGCACCCAACGGTAAAGTTGCTCTGGAAAACGGGGTCTGTTTCCGGTATGATTGACGCTGAAAGGGGATGAAAGCATGAACCTTAGGGATTACCCGAGAAAAGAATATAGCATCAACCAATTTACGCAGCCCAACTGCTACGAGCTTGCGGGCGAAAGCTTTTTCTTTGTCATGGACGACGGCTACGACTATGAGCTGAAGATCACGGGCAAGACGACCTGCACATGGAACATCGTTGGAGAACCCCCAAAGAGCGAGGAATACCAGTGTCTCAAAAGCGACGATACGACATACATCCTGCGATACGCCCTCAAAGACGTGGAACCCCGCGCGGGGCACACATACGTCATAGACCTGGAGCAAAGCCTCGTGACCATGCTCACGACCAAAATGGGCCTCAATCCAAAGCATCCTTATCTCGTGTACAGCCACTACGACTTCGGCGCCATAAGGGTCGAGGGCGAGGAACTGCCGTTCAAACGCCACGGGTTCACGTCTGACCTGATAGACACCCAGGTGGAATGGCATTGGCGGACCAACATGTTCACGCAGCACTCCTACTTCTGCACAAACTTCTACCGGATCAAGCTGCCCGACCGCGGCGAAGCGAACAAGAGCCTCGCGAGCACGATACGCAACACGCCTTCCTCGGATGAACCGGCGGTTTATGTGAAAATAAAGGAAAAAATGTACCTGTTCACACTGACGGAAGCGAATAGCGAAAGGATAGACGGCGACGAGGGGCGGCATAGGAGCAACAATATGTCCTTCCTGCAGAACTACGACAGAATGTACCATGTCGGGCGCACGTTCGGGACGTCGCTGATAGACGGCAAGTTTACACCAACAAACATAATGTTCGGCGCATTTGGAAACCCGCTTGAACTGGATCCCGAGTTCCTGAACGCGCCAAACCCGTACATAGTCTAGGACAGGAGGAGCATGAATCATGAATTTTGCCAACGACGGCTCGAAATACGGTATCGACCAGTATAGGTTCGCGAGAAATTACGACCTTAAGGACAAAAGCTTTGATATATCTTCGGAAAGCGGCAAATACACTCTTGCGTTCGTCGGCAGGGATAAGGTCGCTTTTGACGACGGAAAGGCCAAGCGGGAATATGATTGCGAATGCCTGAAAATAGAGGCGGAGACATACTTTATACGCTTCGGGGCGGATTTCGCGGTACTGGAAATGGACGCGTGCGCCGCGACACTTATACTGCCGCAGGGGTATGTGTTCGGTACGATCGAAGGCGCGGGAAGTATGCCGTCCGGCGCGCTCCACGGCTTCACCGACGAAATGGTCGGGACGGGCGTGAGGTGGATGCTTGGCTGCTATAAATACGCCGACCATATTTATCTGGGCTCCGGCAAGTGCAGGGTCGCATGGTCGCCCAAGGAGAACGATTTCAAGGAATACGACGCGAAATATGTAAAAATCAAGGAAGGCATATACCTTGTGGATATCGCGGGGGCGGCGCCCGGGGGTCTGTGCGCGCCGGAAGGCTGCGACCGCGTCATTATGCTGGAGGACTTTGAGCATACGATGCTCGTAGGCTGCGTAAACTGCAAATCCGGCAACATGATGATAAGCGGATACGGCGAGTTCCCGGAGTTCGACCCAAAACTTTTCGACTAGCGGTGTCCGTATTTGCGGACGGATTGGATACACAATGGCGATACTGGAGCTTGAAAACGTAAAGTTCAGCTATGGCATGGAAGCGGCGCGCCACCCCGGCGCGGAAGCGAAAAATGTCCTCCGCGGCATTGAATGCACCTTTGAGCGGGGGACATTTTACGCGGTCATAGGCAAATCCGGCAGCGGCAAGAGCACGCTGCTTAATCTTATCGCGGGGCTTGACCGGCCGAGCGAGGGTGAGCTTTTCTTCGAGGGCAGGCCGATCTCCTCCCTGAATCCGGACGAGTACCGCCGTAAAAGCGTGGCGGTCATATATCAGGATTTTTCCCTGTTCCCGCTGCTGACAGCAATCGAAAACATCATATATCCCATGGAGCTGTGCCATGTCGAAAAAGACAAGGCAAGGGAGGACGCGCTTAAGCTCGCGGAAATGGTATCGCTTCCGGATACGCTCCTGGACCGCTACCCGGGAAGAATAAGCGGGGGCGAGCAGCAGCGCGTGGCCATCGCAAGGGCGCTGGCAATGGACCGCCGTCTAATCGTCGCCGACGAACCGACGGGCAATCTGGACAGCGAAACCAGCAACACGATCATCAATCTGCTGAAAAGTCTCGCAAAAGAGCAGGATCGCTGCGTCATAGTGGCCACGCACGATATCAGCGTGATGAAGGTCGCGGATATCGTGTATCACATGGTGGACGGAAAACTGGTCGAAGAAAATTTATAACAAGCATCTACATATACTTGCCGTTCATGACGTCCATGTATATGTTCTTCATTTCGGCCCTGGAAGTCGTCCTCGGCGCGGAGTACATCGTCTCGCTGAACCCGGCCAGCATCTCGTCGATGACTTTTCCCGTGCAGCCAAAGTCCGCCATGCTCCTGCCGCCCATCAGGTTGATGTCGCGATTTAGCCGGATGGCCTTTTGCACAAGCATATCCACTTCAAAATCAGCCTTTGAGACAGCGTGGTCGGGGTACATCAGATTATACACCCTGCGGAACTTTTCCTTGCATACGGCGCCGTTCCATTCTATGAATGGCGGAAGTAAAACCGCGCAGGCGTCGCCGTGGGGGATTTTCAGGATTTCCGTGATCGGATGGTTCGACCCGTGTATCTGCGCGGGAAATGAGTTGTTCCAGGCCATACCCGCATACATACAGCCCTTGCTGATCGCGTCCGCGTGTTCCGGTATCGCGCGATTGTGCACATACTGCACTATGTGCGGGCCAATATGCTCGATGGCGCGCAGGCTTGCCATTTCCGAAAAATCGGTCGAAGCGCGGCTGACATAGGCCTCGATCGCTTGCACAAGGGCGTCCATGACCGACGCGGAAGCGACGTTTTGCGGTAGCGTGGCAAGCAGATCGGGGTCGCAGACGGCGTATGCGGGCAGGATGCAGTCCTGCATGAGTACCATTTTGTGCCCGTCGGGTTCGGAAATGACGGCGTTGCGGATCGTCTCCGAGCCGGAGCCGCAGGTCGTCGGTACCGCGATCATCGGGAACGTCTTCCACGGCGGCAGGTAATACGGGCTCATATGGGAGCATTTTTCTATAGCTTCCTTGACGGTCATATCGGTCTCGCCAACCATCGCGATACCCTTGGCGCTGTCCATCGTGCTCCCGCCGCCGATCGCAAGCAGCACGTCAGCCTTGAATTTTTTATACATCGGGATTCCGATTTTTTCCACGTCGTCGGCAAGGGGGTTCGGCTCTATCTTCGAGAATATCTCATATTCGACGCCGGCGCCTTTCAGCATTTTCTCAAACTGAAGCGCGCCGCCCAACTTTATCATACTGGGGCCGACTACCAGGAGAACCCTTTTCCACCCCTCGGCTTCGAGGATGTCGGGAATCCTGCATATGCAGCCGCTCCCCTGATAAATTGTCTGCTTGATGCCAAACCCCCGGTACTTGTCGGGCAGCGCGGGAGTCGAAAATGGACGTTTTGCGGTCATGCTCTGTACCACCTTTCCTATTTGGATGATTTTTCGCAACCGGAGAGAGGGCGTCCGGAAAACTGTTTTTGTGTCGCTCTCCTTAGTCCCATACTGCTTTTTTTGCTGTGGCTATACCCTCCAGCGCTCATTGCCGCTCCAAAAAATCAGTTTTCCGAATGCCCCCGGCTCAGGTGCAAGACAGGTAAGAAAATGAACGATTATTTGAACCCCAAAATGAATGACGAACTCCAATCAATATCCGTGCTTGCGCTGGCGCATATCGGCGACGCCGTGTTCGAACTAATGGTGCGCACGTGGCTGTGTATGAAGGGCGTATCCACGCCGAAGCGCCTCCACAGCGAAACAGTGTCGTTTGTATCAGCGCGGGCGCAGGCGGAAGCGGCGTCGCGGCTGCTGCCCAAGCTGAGCGAGAACGAGCTGTCGGTGTATAAACGCGGGCGCAACGCGCATGTCGCGTCCGTACCGCAAAGCTCAACATATGAAGAATATCATACCGCGACTGGAATCGAAGCGCTGTTCGGGTATCTCTACCTGCGTGGCGAAACAGACCGCGCCGGCGAATTGTTTGAAATCGTTGTCAGGGAATAGGGGTCAGGGGTTAGGGGCTAGGGGTTAGGAGTTTGGGAAGCCCCCTTCCGCGGAA
>Ga0082212_10005678_pt1 | contig 16923 bp, 15 predicted proteins | sample TergutNt197P3_FD_71548 | JGI IMG/M metagenome (GOLD analysis project Ga0082212, IMG submission 71548) | Neocapritermes taracua P3 segment gut microbial communities from Petit-Saut dam, French Guiana - Nt197 P3 | ecosystem: Host-associated > Arthropoda: Insects > Digestive system > Gut ... | reverse complement strand
AAACCGTAACGAGGTATACAGCGCCCTGCGGCAGTTTGCCATTCCAAGCTGGAACGAAAGCAATATATCCGACGCGGTTATTGAAATGATCGACCGCACCCAGGAGATCGAAGGAAAAGTCGCCATTCTGCTCATCGCGTCAGGACTTGATACTTTCAGCCGGCACTCTTATGAACAGGCTCTTAATGCCTGTAAAAGCGCCAATGCTTCCGTCTATGCCATCGGTATCGGCCGATTTGTGCGCGACTACCTTGACGCCCGCGGCTACATCAGCCAATCAACAAATATGGATTTTCTTATGGGCGACAACCGCCTGAAATCATTTGCCGATTACACAGGCGGATCCGCGTTTTTCCCGCGATATTCCACGGAACTGCCGGCTATTTTTAATAATATTTCAACGGCTCTGCGCAGCCAGTACAGTCTCGGCTACGTTTCAACCAATACGAAAAAAGACGGAAAATTCCGCAACGTAAAAGTAGAGGTAAAAACCGACCTTAAGGATAAAAAGGGAAAACCGATAAAAACCAAGGTTGTAACTCGCAAGGGATATACCGCGAAAAGTTTTTAAAAGAAAGGATTTTTAATTAAGTGGACAGTGAAAAAATTATTGTGACAGCGGCGCTGCCTTACGCAAACGGCCCTTTGCACCTGGGGCATCTGGCCGGCGCGTACATCCCATCGGATGTTTATGTGCGCTATCAGCGGCTCAAAGGTTCGGACGTTCTTTTTATATGCGGATCGGACGAACACGGCGTCCCGATCACAATTCGCGCCGATAAAGAAAACATAACGCCGCAGGCTGTCGTTGACCGTTATCACGCCGCAATGAAGAAAACATTCGAACGCCTGGGTGTGACATTCGACAACTACTCGCGTACATCGCTGCCGCTGCATCATAAAATTTCGCGGGATTTTTTCCTGCGTTTGAATGAAAAAGGCTTTATATGCGAACAGACCGTCCGGCAGTATTACTGCGCCACATGCCGCCGCTTCCTTCCCGACCGCTATATTGAGGGTGAGTGTCCGCATTGTCACAGCCAGGGCGCGCGCGGCGACCAGTGCGAAGCATGCGGCCGCTGGCTCGAACCTGAGCAGCTCATCCAACCGAAATGTAAAATCTGCGGCAACTCTCCCGAACTTCGCGATACGAAACACTGGTATTTCCGCCTTTCGGAGTTTCAGGAAAAGCTCGAAAAATGGCAGGCGTCCAAACCGGAATGGAAAAACAACGTCCGCGAGTTTTGTTCAGGATGGTTCAGGGAAGGACTGACAGATCGTCCGATTACCCGCGACATTGACTGGGGCATCCCCGTACCGCTGCCCGACGCTGAAGGCAAGGTGCTATACGTATGGTTTGACGCGCCTATCGGCTATATTTCTTCATCTGTCGAATGGGCGCAAAATCAGGGGACGCCCGACCGCTGGCGCGATTACTGGTGCGATGAAAAAACGCGCCTTGTACATTTCATCGGCAAAGACAATATCGTATTTCACGCGATTGTATGGCCGGCCGTGCTAATGGCACACGGAGAGTTCATCATTCCATCCGAAATTCCGGCGAATGAATTTTTGAATATCGAGGGACAGAAAATCTCCACCAGCCGCAACTGGGCGGTCTGGGCCGACGATTATCTTGAAGTCTTCCCACCAGACCCGCTGCGCTACTACCTCGAAGCAAACGCGCCGGAGAACAAGGACGCAGACTTCACGTGGAAGGATTTTCAGGCGCGCTACAACGGCGACCTGGCCGACGTTTTAGGGAATTTGATAAATCGCTGCCTTTCATTTGTGGAAAAGAATTTTGAAAATAAAGTTCCTCCCGCGGGCGCTCTCATGGACGCTGATAAAGAGACGCTCGGCGCGATTGAAAAAGCCGCTGACTCCATAGGCGGAGCGCTTGATGAATATCAGGTGCGCCGCGCCGTCGGCGAACTTATGGATCTTGCGCGCGTCGGCAACAAGTATTTCAACGACGCCGCTCCGTGGGCCGCTATGAAAACCGATCGCGCCCGGGCGGCGACGATTCTCAATACGACTATTCAGCTTGAAGCGGCGCTGTCGCTTTTAATGGAGCCTTTCCTTCCCCATTCCGCCGAAAAACTCAGGAAAATGCTAAACATTCCGGAAGATCCGGCAATAAAGCGCTGGAGCGGCATAACCGGATTCCGTCTCGCCGACAACCATCCGCTAGGAAAAAGAGAAATCCTGTTCAGCAAAATCGAAGATTCGGTAATCGAGGAGCAGATAGCAAAACTGAGGCAATAAATTAGTCAAGATATAACTTAACCGATTAACCACAAGCACTTGCAATTCAGTTGTATTTGTGCCGCAATGATCCCGATGCTAACCCGGATATTTCATGCCGATTCTGCCGCTCGTGCGGCGCAAGAGGGCGTGGATGAGAAGGCGCGCGCAGTTTTGGCGACGAAGGCATATTACACGATATTTCTACGCCTCATAGAACCCTTTATTATCAAGGGTTCTATGAGGCTCTGTTACTAATATGTAATTAATTCAACTGTTTTTCAATTCTAATATCGTTCTGTTCATTTTACAATAATGGTAAATGCTGATTTTTCTTACGATCGGCTTCCATAGCACGTAAAGCAATCCATCCTCTCCTGATCGTGCTTTCGTCGCGATAATAGATAGTCTTATCCATTTCAATTAAAGCCTTCATAGCGTTAAAATGTACCCGTCCTTGTTCTGTATCGTCGCCGGCTTCATCTAATTTTGCGCCGTGAAAAGCTATTTCCATAATGATGCATTCGTGAAGGACTTCGTATTCCAGACCTCGTTTCCATTCTTCTGAATCAATGCTTTCATCTACAATCTGGAGTGATACGCTCAGGTTAACCATTATTTCCACTCCCACAGGCGGGAAATCTACAAATCATTATTCTTATTTTTCTGAATTCCATCCTGCTTGCGTTGTTCGCGTTCCTGTAAAGACTCCGCCGTTTCCTGAGCTTTCTCCGGATCTGTGTGATACCACTGGCCTGTTTCTTTATCATATTCACATCCGAGGTCATTCATTTCCTTCGTACCAAAGGCCGGCGCATTTGAAATGAAATGCTTTCCAATAATGGGAATCAATTTTTCGTTCGCCAATCTTTCTATATATTTACAACGTTCCATCAGAACCGACGCAATGCGATTACGGCGATTTTCATCTATGCGGACGGAACTGGAAAGGATTTCTACAACCTCGTCGTCCAACCCGTCAAGAGAACGCGAGTTAAACCAGGATAAATCGTCCACAAGTTTTATCTGCTTTGCGTGTGTTTTGCTAAACGGCTTGCTTTCTACATGCGAACCGACATCAGGGGTGTTATACCAGAGCGATGTGCCGCTGTCATAAACCGGCGCGAAGCCAAGCCATTCCAGGGTTTCCGCGTTTCTTACAAGCCCGAAATTGTTAAAATGCCTGTCCTCGTTGGCAATGATGTAGTCTATCGTCAGCATCTTATCAAGCGCCTGTTTCACTCCTGATACGCCAAGCGTGTCACAGCAGTGAAAAAAATGTTCGCGATCGCTACGGTTATTAGAATGCTTAAATGTTTGCATAACACGCCATGCCGGGATAAGCTCGGTATCGGGCGTTACAAAGTTTTCACATAGACTGTAAGGCTTGTCGTTGTTAAACGTCAAAGTATAGTTGACATGTGAAATATCCAATCGCCGCATGATTGCGCTGGCAACCACTTCGTTAAACGGCTCTTGTTGCATAAAACCGCTGCTGCCTTTCATAAGAAACCGTTTGTCGTCAGCTACAATCCACCTCTTGCGCAACCATCCATCCGCCGTGTTATCCGGCGAACTCAGGTTGAGGAGTTTCTTGTCGGCGGGTTCATGCCCAAACAGTATCTCCCCCACATCTTTTGGGAAATCATTTTTAAAAAAATTTACATTTTCCCAACGAAGTTCTGAATCTTTTGGGCAAATCCAGTATTGATCGGATAAACTCAGTCCGTAGCATTTTGAAATCAGAACTGCGGTACTTTGAATGCCTAGATTTTTCAATGCGTCAATGAGACCGTCGCGGCTTGCGGGAATTGAGCGTGCTTTCAACCAATCATTAAGCCCCGCGCGGTCAATGCCTGTTTTGAAGACATTGATTCCAGGCGGCAAGTGCCGAATATCCTGAATATTCCACAATTTTGCAATATGCGCATTTCTATCTTCAATGAGCATATCCACAACCGGGATGTTTTTGTGCATAAGAGTGTATTGCATTTACTCGCCTCCCGTTTTTCGTTGTGTGTTGATGGATTCCGCGACAGCGGCAATATCACCTGCCTTGCGTTTTGCTTTCATCTCTCTGAAAATCCGCCGGCCTCTTTCAATGCTTTCATAGTCAACGTGGAGGGATTCGCTCAGATTATACAAAGCCGTCATTGCGGCAGAATGTAACCGCCCCTGCTCGGTGTCTTTTCCTATTTCGTATCGCCGACTCTGATGCCAGGCCATTTCAATTGTTATGCACTTATCAAGGACTTCGTATCTCAATCCGCGTTGATAATCTTCTGAATCAATCGAAAACGTCATGATTTCCTCCTGTACGCGGTCTTAATAAAATATATCATCATTTTCCGCCTGTGGCATATGATTTCACAAAACCCGCGTCAATACGGGTTCACATGCGTCATATCAATCCGCAGACGTTAAGCAATCGCATGGAAGCCCCGACAATAAAGGGCTTCCACGCGATATATCGGCTAATCCGCAATAAGTTCAACCGTGTTCTTGAGTTCCTGAATAGTCTTATGCGTGTAGATTCTCTCGCCCACGCCCTCAGACCTGTGTCCCATGATTCTGTCGATGCAAACCTTGTTCGCGCCCATGCTGTCAAGCCGCGATCTGAACGTATGGCGGCATTCATGCGGCGTATGGCTCATCCCGGCCTTTGTCATCACCTCTGCCCAAAGCGTGTAATACAATGCCGACGACACTTTTTTCCCGTTGCTTGAGAAAAGATATTCGCCGCCGTCTGAAAAGCGCTTTTTTATAATGCCGGCGATTTTTGAGTGTATCGGAACAAGCCTGTTTTTTCCGGCTTCGGTTTTCTTCCCGCCTTTTATTACACCGACGACAAGATCGACATTCTCCCTTTTCACTTCAAGCAATTCCGATATTCTGAATCCGGTATAAAGGAACACCAGAACGGAATCCACCCACGGCGCATCGCGCATTTCCCAAAGACGTTTGATTTCATCATCCGTAAACGGCAGTTTGCTGGATTCCTCCACGGACGCCGATGTCGTCAAGCTGGAGTAAGACCGGTCGATAAGATCAAGCTCCAGGGCGAAGCGGTCAAGATGAAAGAACAGGTTTTTTATCGCTGCCTGAGTAGAATAGCCCTTGCCGCAGTTGTCGATGATCTCCTGCATGTGATAAACCCGGATATCCCGGTACTTCATTTTGCATAAGCCGGAGCAATGCTTGAACGCCGATTTCAGGCGGTCTTGATTGGAGCTGCCCAGTTTGTGCCATTTCTTGTCAATCCACAGGTCGTAAAGACCTTTGAGATCGGTTTTCTTCGCGTCCATGTCATACGGGCAGCGGTTGTATTCGGCAAGGGCTATTAACCCGGCCTCGCGGGTTGAGTAATAGCCGACGGTTTTGTATATCGGATGCCCCTTTTCGTTCCAGCCGATTGTTTTTCTTACAGCAAATGGATTCCGGCGAGCGCCGGAGAGTTTTACTACCGAACCGTATCCGTTTGGAAGTTTCATATCTATTCCTTTCAATGCTTGCACGGACAGGCTCATCAGTGATACAACTATTTTTAGATTAGATATGTTGTATATGATTATGAATCCGTGCAACTCTAATTGCCGTCCTTCGTGTTAGCCCACGGAGGGCGGTTTTTTTATGATTAAAATTTGCCGATTACCCTTCCCGCATAAAAGAACCTGTCATATTCGTCAATTACGATAGGCTTGTATTTATTATTGACTGAAACCAGCTTGTTTCCCTGAAGCATTTTCAGATACCCCACGCCATTCAGACAAAACAGACCGATTTGGCCGCTTTCCACAACAACCTCTGTTTTAACGAAAACGATTTCATCATTTGAGTACATGGGTTCCATGCTGTCTCCGCGCACCCGCAAGGCGAAATCAGCCAGCGGCGGAATGTTTGGCAGTCGGACAAGTTCGTATTCGTACCCTTCGGCCAGCCATTCTCCATTTTCCGATGACGCCTGCCGCTGATAAAATGTTATTTTCCGATATATTCTTTCAGCGGCTTCTTCCTTGTTTTCGCTTTCGGCGCGGCGCATATGAACGTCGTAACCCATTAGCCATATTTCATTTACGTCAAGGGTTTCCGACATCAAATGCAGCGCCGTAAGTCTTGGGACGCATTTTCCATTAACATATTGGCTTAACTGTTGTTTGGACAGCCCGGTCAAGCGAATCAAATCGGCTTGCTTCTTTTTACGCAACGACATAGCTTCTTTCAATCGCGCTGAAAACGTTGTAATTTGTTCAGCCATCTTGCCTTTCCCCCTGTGGTTTTATCGAAAGCATGGTCATTCATATAGTAACACACATAAATAGCGTGTCAATATAAATAAAACATATTTTACACATTCGCGTAAAAAATAGTCAAACTGCAACAAGCCAGTACAGGCAGGGATAAAAGAAGATTTCCGGAGGAACAGTGCTGATTATCAGTATTGATATATTTATGTTTATCGCCATACATCCTGCATATGCGATTTCAGAGCGCAGTCACATTAATAGTAACATAATGCCTAATATGAGTCATTTATAATAGACATTTAGCATTGACAATAAAATTAAAAGCCTTTAAATTGCAGTCGTCTATTTTATTAGACAAAATAAAAAACGCCTGACGGCGGGCATTGTACAACGGGCGGCGAAAGGGGTTGCGATCCCGAAGTAGCCCAGGGAAAGGCCGCAGTGAGCGCGGCCCCGTAGCTTGGAAAGAGCGCCTGCAGGGATGACGCCCCTGCAAAGCAGTACAACCCCGTATCGCCTGTCGATGCGCCTGAATTGGAGAGCTACGATGCGTAGAGCAGACAAGCCGCAAGCCATGAGGGGAATTCTTGGATTAGATGGGTTCCCTACCCATCCAATCCAAGACGCAATACCTCACCCGAAATGTCGGCGAGTCTTCAGTGTAAAATGTGTTTTTACATGTCAATTGCATGGTCATTACATGTCAATGGTATGTATTGGTTATGTCATTTACATGTTAATTCAATGTGAATATTACGTCAACGCTATGTTTAAAACATGTCAATGCGCGTTAAGCCGATGTAAAACCTTGTAATTTTCATGTTCTATAACGTAAAAGGCTTGTCAATGCCATGTAATTTCTGCGTCAAAGACGTGTAAAAGAATGTCAAAGGCTTGTCAGCGCCTTTTGGAGGTATTTTTTCGTGTCTGGAACATATCAATCAATTCTGATTCCTTATCAAAACGAGATTATCGCTTTGCGGAGAAGAAAGCTACCAACGCCTTATTCCCAAATTGCAAAATTATTAAGCGAAAAGTATCAAATAACTGTTAGCAGACAAAACATTTTCAGTTTTTTAAAAGTTCGCGCAAAAGGTTTTAACAATAAAAAATGTAAATACGCATGGGATGTTGAGTTTGAATCCACAAGCGAACAGCTAATCTCAGAAGCGCCGGCTTTGCAGGAACCTCCGTTTTTGCAAACACCTGTAATTACGCAAACGCCGGTTTCTGATACGCCGAAACCAACAGTAAAGGATAAGCCAAAATCGTTCATTTATGACGAATCGGAACCTTTGCCTGAATTTGAATTTCCATTTACCGACATTTCTGAAATCGGTGTTTTACAACCGCTGCCGCCTGAAGAGGCGGCGGCATTTCGAAAAAGATACGGACTTGAATAAGCTACGTTTTTCCCGCTTGTCAAACGGCTGTCGTGCGATATAAATATAGCGTGGCAGGAAAATATGCAGTGGTAAGAAAATAGATATGAAACCGACAGACCCTACAGTCCTGAGATTCGAAAAGTATTTTTCATAGCGGTTGAACGATGAGCAATATTATTGAAAACGCCGCTGTACGGTTGATTAACGGGCAAATTGCGAACACAGAAAATGTCACAGCACGTTGTCGTTCGCTTACTCATCGTGGTTATCTTTCAAAAAGCCTTGTAAAATCACACGATTGTATAAAGAAGAAATGTCCATTCTTTGAAAAGTTAAATCCTGAATATTGGCAAATCATCGAATCGGCGAAACAGGAAAAGAAAAACAATCGTTTGAAAAGGAAAAAAGAAAAAGAAATGATGAGTGCCCGCGACATGGTTATTCGGAAAACACTTGAAGACAGCGGTCATATTCACGTTACATCAATAAAAGAAGAAAGCCGTAATTCACTTGTAATTAGCTATATATACGATAAAGAAATAGACCTTGCTAATGAAATTCAATCCCTTCAGAAAAAATTCAACAAAAAGATTATGCTTCAACCGATATTTGCTTCTAATGACTTGATTGAGTTGCTTATTCGTAAACACCGTCATGAAAGTGATAAAGTATCTAATTGGTGCATAAAATGAGCGGTTTAACGGATTTCATCGCGCGCTGGAAATATTCCGGCGGATCGGAACAGGCCAATTCACAAATGTTCCTTGTGGAATTATGCGCGGTTCTTGATTTGCCGCAGCCCGACCCGGCGCGACCCGTTAACGAGGAAAACCTCTATTCCTTCGAGCGCAAGGTTTATGTACAACGCGGCGACGGAACCGAAGATTTTAAACGGCTGGATTTTTATCGCAAAGGCTGCTTTGTGATGGAATCCAAACAAGGCCAGGACAGAGAAACTCCGCTGATTTTATCTGGAATGACAACTTCCGCTGCTGTCAAACGAGGCGGTCGTCAGTGGGAAGACGCCATGCAGCGAGCAAAGCGGCAGGCGGAAAATTATATTCGCTGTCTTCCATCGGGAGAAGGACGCCCGCCTTTTCTCATCGTGGCCGATGTAGGATATTGCTTTGATATTTACGCGGAATTTTCCTGCACCGGCGGCCTGTATTTGCCATTCCCCGACGCGAGAAATTGCCGCGTTATGCTTGACGATCTCGAAAAGCCTGAAGTCCGCGCAATGTTTCAGGCGATATGGAACGCGCCATTATCTCTTGACCCGTCGCGCCGCGCCGCGAAAGTTACTGAAGAAGTCGCAACGCACTTGGCTACGCTCGCGCGTCTTCTGGAAGCCGATGGACATGAACCGGAAAAGGTTTCGCAATTTCTCATGCGCTGTATATTTTCCATGTTTGCCGAAGATGTGAATCTCATTCCAAAGGGCGGGTTTTCGGATATTCTTCAAAAGTCAATAAATGAACCGGAAGCGTATGAAATTCTTGTTAAAGATTTATGGACGGCCATGAACGACGGCGCGTATTCGCTGGTTCTTTGCAAAAAGCTGCTGCGCTTTAACGGTAATCTTTTCGCCGATCCGGAAGTTTTGCCGCTTACTCGCGAACAGATAAAAATTTTGCTCGAAGCCGCAAGGGCGGACTGGAAAGAAGTGGAACCTGCCATCTTCGGCACTTTGCTTGAACGCGCGCTGAACCCTAAAGAACGCCACAAGCTGGGAGCGCATTACACGCCGCGGGCATACGTGGAGCGTCTTGTCGTCCCCACTGTCGTGCAGCCTCTGCGTGAGGAATGGGACAATGTGCAGGCTGCGGCCAGTTTGCTTTTCCTTCAGGGCAAGGAAAAACAGGCTCATAATTTAATCAAAAATTTTCATGATTACTTACGGCACGTCAAAGTTCTCGATCCAGCCTGCGGTTCCGGCAATTTTCTTTATGTCAGCATGGAACATATGAAGCGGCTCGAAGGAGAGGTGCTTCAAACTCTGATGGGCTATGTTAAAATATCGCAACTGCATCAAATCAATCCTGAGCAATTCCTCGGTCTTGAAATCAATCCTCGCGCGGCGCATATCGCGGATATGGTTTTATGGATTGGTTTTCTGCAATGGCATTTCCGCACATATGGCAACATTGCGCCGCCGGAGCCGATAATTAATAAATACGACAATATTCAACACAGGGACGCGCTTATCGACCACCGAAACCTTAAACCCGCCCGCGATGATAAAGGAGAACCGATTACCCGTTGGGATGGCGAAACATATAAAACCGACACTACAACCGGTAGGCAAGCGCGGGACGAAACCGCTGTTATTGTAGATGAACTCAATGAAGCCGTATCGGCGGCGAAATGGCCAGAGGCGGATTTCATCGTCGGCAATCCGCCGTTTATCGGCAACAAACGTATGCGTCAGACTTTGGGAAGCGGCTATTCCGAGGCGTTACGCGCAACCTATGGCTCCTTGCCCGAATCCTGCGATTTCGTCATGTACTGGTGGCACAAAGCCGCGGAATTGGCGCGGGCGGGCAAAGTAAAGCGTTTCGGGTTCATCACCACCAACAGCATTACACAGGTTTTCAACCGCCGCGTTGTCGCTCTGCATCTTGAAGACAGGAAACCGCTGCGTTTGGTTTTTGCCGTGCCGGATCACCCCTGGGTTGACGCTTCAGACGGCGCGGCTGTGCGTATTGCCATGACGGTAGGCGGAAATGAGGATATTCACGGAAGACTCAATACCGTTATAGATGAGCAGGCGGGCGATAAACTTGAGCGCGATGTCACATTCCATGAACGGCAAGGCGCGATAAACGCTGATTTATCAATCGGCGCAAACATCGTCACGGCAAAACCTTTATTGGCAAACGCCGATCTATCATGCAAGGGCGTGACTACATTGGGCAAAGGTTTTATCATCCCCCCTGATGAAGCCGTTACGCTTGGCCTTGGGCGTATTCCCGGCATTGAAAAACATATTCGCCATTATCGCAACGGGAAGGATATTACCAGCAAACCGCGCGGCGTCATGGTTATTGATCTTTTTGGATTGTCCGTGGATGAAGTGAGAGAACGTTTCCCGGATATTTATCAATGGATTTTAACGCGGGTAAAACCGGAGAGAGAGGCAAAAGCCTCAAATTCTAAAGATTACAGGGAATATGCTTCAAAATGGTGGATATTCGCGAAGCCACGCGAAACATTCCGCCCGGCTTTAGCGGGGATTCCAAGATTCATTGCGACCAGTGAAACGGCAAAGCATAGATTCTTTGTGTTTCTTTCCACCGACATTTTGCCTGATATAAAACTGGTAAATATCGCCAGCGCGGATGCGTTCCATTTGGGGGTTCTGTCCAGTCGTATTCATGTTTGTTGGTCGTTAGCCGTAGGCGGCAGACTTGGCGTTGGAAATGATCCTGTTTATGTCAAAACAAATTGTTTTGATGCCTTCCCATTTCCGGACGCCACGCCGGAACAGCAAGCCAGCATCCGCGATTTAGGTGAAAAACTGGACGCCCACCGCAAGGCGCGGCAGGAGTTGTATCCCGATCTGACGATGACCGGCATGTATAACGTGATGGAATCTCTGCGATCAGGCCGGGAACTTACCGAGAAAGAAAAGACCATCCACGAGCAGGGGCTTGTCACCGTTCTGCGCGAATTGCATGACGAACTTGACGCAGCCGTTGCCGAAGCCTACGGCTGGCCTGTTGATATTGCGAATGAGGAAATTCTCTCCCGCCTCGTGGCTTTAAACGCCGAACGCGCGGAAGAAGAAAAGAACGGGCAAATCCGCTGGCTTCGTCCGGAATATCAAACAAAATCAAAAGAAGAACGTAAATCGGAATCATTTGATTTCGTTCCTCTTGACGAACCGACTGACAAGCGCAAAAGAACAAAATCATCCAATATGAAATCCATATCTAAAACTGCCTGGCCTACCGACGTACTTGGACAATTACAGGTGGTGCGTAATGTTTTAGATGTTTTACGTAATACAGGCGTGTCTATCACGCCTGATGCCGTTGCGGAACGCTTCGCCCGCGCCCCCCGCGCAAAAGTGCAGGAAATTTTGCAAGCCCTGGAAACATTAGGTTTGACGTAGCTGCTGGCCATTCCGTGAAGTCTGAATACACGCTTTTCGTAGTCTTTTTTCAGTTATCGATCCATGCAATAATGAATTCTTGATAAAGGGAAAAAGCAGATAAAAAAGGAAGAAAAACCGTAATGCCCAATTCAATATCAGGTTCTGTTTGCGATACACTCAACATTGATGCCTTGAAAACCGGAATGCCGGGCATTACTCCGAATATCGGCGCTGTATATGAAGAAGCGGCTATTACATGCCTTGAGGAAGCCGGCCATGCTTCCGGGGTTGATATGAATATTGATGGCGACAGTATTCTTACAATGACGGTCATCTGGACGAAAGAAGGCGACGCAGGCCAGATAGCAAGAGCATGGAATGATAAAGATGTCGCGGTCGAGTATGGCGCATACGGCATAGCTGCGCTTTTGGTGGATTCTATGACAGAATACACGGTTGTTGAACGATCACAAAAGGGGACAGGCATTGATTATTGGCTTGGGAAAAAAGGCTCGAATGAGCCGTTATTTCAAAAAAAGGCTCGTCTGGAAGTTTCTGGAATCCGAAAAGGAGATGATAGAAATATAACGGCGAGAACGCACGCGAAAGAAAAGCAGATTGCTCCATCTGACGGCAGTTTGCCGGGAATAGTAGTTGTTGTGGAATTTTCCGCGCCTCGTGCGCGAATGAGGACTAAAAATGCGTAACGCGACTGAACTCCATAACAAGGCAATGAATCTTGCCGAAGAGGCGGCGCTTGAGCGTGCCACGGGTAACAGTGAACAGGCCAGGGAACGATACGCCGCCGCATTCGAACTTGAAAAAAATGCCGCAAAGGTATTTGAATTAAACTACGACATGGAACCGACAAGATCGGTGCTGTACAGAAGTGCGGCATCTCTGGCGATAGAGTGCGGCGATACTAGATCGGCAGAAAAAATGATAGCGCAGGGACTTGCGGGAGATCCTCCGGAAGAAATAGCCAACGAGCTTCGCGACCTGTTGGAGCAGGTTTATTTCCAGCGCCATTTAGATTTACGCGGGATCGTTCTTGAACCAAATGAGTTGCAGATGTCGCTTACAGGGATCGAAGTAGGCTTTGGATTAGCAAGAACCAATGCAGTTGCAAAAAGAATACAAGATATAGAACATCTTTTATATCGAACAGCCGAGCGCAAGGAAAACCGCCCATTTCGGGAATATGGTCGTCCTCCGAAGGAAATAACGAACAATTTTAGCACTTATCTCTCTACCACACGTGCTGCCAGCTATGCGGTTTCATTTCGGGTAGGACACGTTGCGCAAAATAAGCTACCGGGCATGGATCCTGCCAGTGGAATTATTGCGGAATTTTTGGATTGTCTCGATTTGATAGAAAGCGAGTCAGAGTTGGAGCTTCGCATTCCAAACAAGATGTACAGGAATCATTTCCAACAATTGGTAAAACAAATAAAACCCGATGGCAATTTCATCAAAACTGTGGGATTTACCGCTTCATTAGGCGACAGCGAAAGACGAATTCTGTTAAAAAACAATACGGATAAAGGTCGGTCTCCAGCGAAAAAAAATAAAGACTTAAAGAAAAATTCCACTGACACGGAATCATTGCGAAATATTGAAATTTGCGGAACGCTAAAATTTGCGGATTCAACCAATCAATCAAGCAACAAAATTCGCGTCATAGATGAAAACGGCACTGCCTACAAAATCGTGGTTCCCGTGGAGTTAATGGATGATGTCGTTCGTCCCTATTGGGATACAAAAGTAAAAATCAATGGTGTGCGCAAACAAAAAAACACAATAATCCTTGAAAGCATAGAAGCTGTTGTCGATTAATTATCCGCGCAAGTAAATTTCCATCGGTAGAATCGCGTTGTAACGGAACGCTGCGCTTGGAAGGATTGACGTTTCAGATTAAGTAAATGCGGGACGGTCACCATCCCTGAAAAATTCGGTCTTTGAAAACTGTATTGCCGTTTTATATCTGTTTCATCGGCTGATTCCACGGGAATTATCAGTTACTTACGTGTTGCTATCGCACTCGTTTTATGGGCTTCTGCCTTTACTGAAATGTTCAAATTTCTTGAATATTTGCTATATTTTGAGTTTTAGAATGTGTACTTACATATTACACGATGTCAAGGAGACAGTGTAGGGGCGTAGCGTGCTACGCCCTTGCCCTCTTGCGCCGTCGCCGTTCAATCGGTATGAAATATCCGGGCAAATTGGAAGGAGTGTTTTTAATGATCAAGAGAGAGGCATACATGAGCCGTATCCGTCCGTTTATAGGCAACGAGCTTATTAAAGTGCTTACCGGCATTCGGCGCAGCGGGAAATCGGTCATGCTGGGGTTGATACAGAATGAATTGACGGCGCAAGGAGTTTCCGATTCGCAGTTTATCAAATACAATTTTGAGGATATGAACAGCGCGCGGCTTTGCACCGCCGCGGCTTTGCATAAGGAAGTCACACGGAGGATTGCCGATATTGAGGGGAAGACGTACCTTTTCTTCGATGAAATCCAAGAAGTCAAGGAATGGGAAAAATGCGTCAACTCATTCCGTGTAGAGTTCGATTGTGATATCTACATCACAGGCTCAAATGCCAAGCTGCTTTCAGGCGAGCTTGCGACTTACCTTGCCGGTCGTTACGTCGAGTTTATTGTCTATCCTTTCTCCTTTGGGGAGTTTTTGGAACTGTACACATCCGTCGTTCCGAAAGCACAGACGCAGGAGGTGTTCACGAGATACCTGACCCTCGGCGGTATGCCCTATCTTGGAAACCTTCGGTATGAGGAAATGCCGGCACAGATTTACTTGCAGGACTTGTTCAACTCCGTTGTCCTCAAAGATATCGTAAAACGCAATAAGGTTCGTGACGTCGATTTGCTGGAGCGCATCATCGCCTATATATTCGGCGGCGTCGGTACGACATTTTCGGCGGCGTCGATCTCGAAATACTTCAAAAGCGAAAGGCGCGTGGCAGCGCCTGAAACAACGATGAACTATATTAGCTATTGCGTGGACGCATTTTTGGTCTATCAAGCCCGCAGGCAAGATTTGAAGGGCAAGAAGCTTCTGGCGGTCAATGAAAAATACTACGTCGCCGACCACGGTATGCGCGAGGCCGTTTATGGCGGCAACATGAAGGACGTTAATCTCATTCTTGAGAATATCGTATACATGGAACTGCTTCGGAGGGGATACAAAATAACCGTAGGAAAAGCGGGGGCGAAAGAGATTGACTTCGTCTGCGAAAAAAAAAGGGAAAAGCTCTACGTTCAGGTTTCCTACCTTCTCGCGTCGGAAGAGACGATCCGGCGCGAGTTCGGCGCATACGAATCCATTCGGGACAATTTCCCGAAGTACGTCGTTTCGCTGGACGAGTTCGACATGAGCCGCTACGGGGTCAAGCACAAGAACATCCGGGATTTCCTGCTTGCGCCTGATTGGAATTGAGCGTGACCGGTTTGTCTCGGTCGCAAGCCTTGATTTCGGGGTTTTCGGAGGCTGCCCTATGAAATATCCGGGTTTATCGTAACAACGCCGTATTTTTTTGCGGCGGCCTGAAGATTTTCGTTCAGGGTGCAAAGAACGGCTTTCCTGCGTCCAGCCAGTTCCAGATAAGCCGCATCGTATGAACTTATGTTGAAATCATTACAGAGGCGCAGCAGTTTTTCCGAATAAGCGCCGCCTGTTTCAAAATCGCATGTCAAACGGATGGCGGCCATAAACGAAAAAAACCGTAAAACCTCGTCAAAAGTATAACGTTTGCGCCGTATCAGGTTTTTGAAAATATTCGCGACTTCATACCATAACAACTGAGGCGCAAATATTTCTTCATTTTCATCAATATCAGCCAGTATTTCGTTAACCCTGTGATTCTTTTCATCAGGTATGACCAGCGAACCTACAAAAGAGGAGTCAAATACGTAGATCATTATTTTCTGCCATCTTCAATAGCTTTGCGGATATTAAACGATCCCGGCTTGCCGCGGTAAAATTTTCGCATTTCCATGAGCGCGGCCATTGCTTCTTTTCGGGTCATCGTCGTTTGTTGTTTAAAAGGGATGATTTTCGCTACCGGTTTTCCCCGCCTGGTGACGATGAAGTCTTCACCGAATTCCGCCCTTTCTATGATCTGTGAAAAATGAGTCTTGGCTTCAAACGCGCCAATTTCCATAATAGCCTCCATCAATAATAAACTAGTTTATATAACCAGTCTGTTTATTTCAAATCATTTAAAAAATATTTTGAAAAAATGATTTTTCTGTTCCGTGTACTATATAGTATGTGTAATAAACATGGTGGTGTAAGAAGAATATGAAAATGAAACGTATTTTTTTCGTGATACTGATTACGGCAGTTACCGCAGGCTTTTCAATTGCAGACGATGCGGTTTTTACCGGCGAGTGGATTGTGGGAAATGATGATGTTAAAGATTCCGGAATTACCGTAAATATTATTAAATACGCTGATTCGTATAACGAAATTCCTTTTGCATCAGGAAAATCCTATATTGGGCCTCCTGTTGTATTAGGAAAATCCGAGTTGTTTATTGAAATAATTCCTGTTGGCACGATGTTTGATTTTGCCGTTAACGGCTCGAAACTAACCGGATCCATAATCAGGAATGAGAACGAAGACCCAATTATCGATGGGAAGATCAGCGGAGATACAATTACGTTTACCGTCAGTGAGACGGTAAACGGAAAAACCTATTCCTGTTCTTATCGTGGTAAATTGTCGGACGACGGCATTAGGTTTGAGGCTACGCCTAAAGATGGCGGCAAGCGAATCAGTTTCATGGCAAGACGATTGATCCCATAAAGAAAGCGCTGATTAATTGCCTGTGCGGGCGAATCGCTGCGTTGCGCGGTGCTCGTAACCTCGACATATTTCTGTATATGCCTCGGTTCCTGCGCTCCGTGCGCCTTGCGCTTCATCCCGCG
>Ga0082212_10005677_pt1 | contig 16924 bp, 10 predicted proteins | sample TergutNt197P3_FD_71548 | JGI IMG/M metagenome (GOLD analysis project Ga0082212, IMG submission 71548) | Neocapritermes taracua P3 segment gut microbial communities from Petit-Saut dam, French Guiana - Nt197 P3 | ecosystem: Host-associated > Arthropoda: Insects > Digestive system > Gut ... | reverse complement strand
GAAACGCCGCGCGACCGCCAACCCGTCATGCCGTCCGCGCGGACGGCGGCGCGGAAGGTCAAGACGCGCCGCACCGACGAGGGCTTCCACTTCACGGTGGACGGCAGGATGCCCGAGGCGGCGTGGGGGCACACGCTGGCCAACCCGGCTTTCGGATGCCTGATGAAGGACGCCGGGTGCGGCCACATGTGGCGTTCCAACGCCCGCGAGAACAAGCTCACGCCGTGGGACAACGACCCGCGCGCCCTGCAATCCGGCGAAACGCTGTACCTCGACATCGACGGGCGCGAGATTTCGCCCTTCGCTGACGGTGTCAGCCAGTGCGAGGTCACCTACGGCTTCGGCTTCGCGCGTTACCAAAAGCCGCTGGGCGACAACAAGCGCGTCACCACCACCGTTTTCGTGCCGCCCGACCGCATGGCGCGCGTGATGATCATCGAGGTGGAGGGCGCGTCGGGCGCGCGGCTGCGGCACTGCGCCGAGCTGGTCATGGGCTCAACCCGCGACGCGAGGCGTTTCGTGGCCACCGCGCGGGACTCCGAGAACGGCTGCCTGACCGCCCGCAACGCCTACAACACGTCCTACGCCCCGCAGACCGCCGTGTATTGCAGTTACCCGAAACCTCTCAGCCACACCTGCGACCTGACCGCGTGGCGCGAGGGCCGCTTGGGCGGCCAGAGCGGCGCGGCGCTCGACCCGTGCTTCGGCGCGGTCGTCCCGCTCACGCCCGTTGACGGGCGGCTGACAGCCGTTATTGTCATAGGCGCGGCTGAAAACGCGCCGGGTGTCCGCCGCGTCTGTGAGCTTGCCGACCACGCGTTCGCCAAGGCCGAGCTGGCGCGCACCAAGACATGGTGGGGCGTCCGCGTGCGGCCCGTGGCCGTTTCCACGCCGTCCCGCGCGCTCGACGGCTATCTGAACGGCTGGGCGCTCTATCAGGTCATCGCCACGCGGCTGTTCGCGCGCGCGTCGCTCTACCAGTGCGGCGGCGCGTACGGCTTCCGCGACCAGCTTCAGGACGTGTGCGCCGCGATTTACGCCGACCCGCGGCTGGCGCGCGTCCAGATCCTGCGGGCCTGCGCCCACCAGTTCGAGGAGGGTGACGTGCAGCACTGGTGGCATCCCGCCAAACGCGCCCCGGGCATGTCGGACAAGGGCGTCCGCACGCGGTGCAGCGACGATTTGCTGTGGCTGCCTTACGCCGTCTGCGAGTATGTCGAAAAAACGGGCGACACCGGGATACTCGGTATGGCCGCGCCGTATATCGCCGCGCCGCCGCTGGAATCCGGCAAACACGACCGCTTCGACACGCCGCGCGTGAGCGAGTTGAGCGAGGACGTGTTCTGCCACTGCGTGCGCGCGCTCGACCTGGTTCTGGCGCGCGGCGCGGGCACGCGCGGGCTGCTGCTGATCGGCGGCGGCGATTGGAACGACGGTTTCGACAAGGTGGGCGCGGAGGGGCGCGGGGAAAGCGTATGGCTGACGTGGTTCGCGTCGCACGTCCTGACGCGCTTCGCCGCGCTGTGCGAGGAAAACAACAACGGTATGCTGTCGGGACGTTACCGCGACGCCGCGCGCGAGCTGGCCCGCGCCGCCGACGGCGCGTGGGACGGCGACTGGTATCTGCGCGGGACGTATGACGACGGTTCGCCGTTAGGGGGCCGCGACAGCGGCGCGTGCAAAATCGACTCCATCGCGCAGAGTTTTGCCGCGCTGTGCCGCGAAGCCCGGCCCGAGCGCGTCTCGCGCGCCTTGGACAGCGCGTGGGAGGGTCTGGTGGACAAGAAGCACATGCTGGCCAAACTATACGCGCCGCCCTTCGACAGCGGCCCCGAGGAGCCGGGGTATATTAAGGGCTATCTGCCCGGCGTGCGCGAGAACGGCGGCCAGTACACCCACGCGGCCATATGGTTGGCCATGGCGCAGTTCTTAAACGGCAGGCCGGACCGCGGCCTCGAACTGATGGAACTTTTATTGCCCGAGAACCACCGCCCGGAGATTTACAAGGCCGAGCCGCACGTTTTAGCCGCCGACGTCTATACCTGCGACGGACACACCGGGCGCGGCGGCTGGAGCCATTACACCGGCGCGGCGGCCTGGTACTACAGGGTGGCCATGGAGTACCTGTTGGGCGTGAAACTGCGCAACGGCGCGTACGAACGGTACGGCGGCGCGAACCCTCCCCAGTGGGACGGGAAAGCCGCCGGCGCCGAGCCCTCCGGCGACCGCGACCGGCGGCTGTTGACACATGAGGTATAATTGATGGAGAAGTAAATTTTGGAGGGACGGCATGAAAGTATCCCGCCATGAGCTGGCAAACGGCGTCAACCTGACCTGCGTGATCGGGGACCGCTACAAGACCAATGTAATGACCGCCTATTTCATCCGGCCTTTGACGCGCCGCGAGGCGGCCTGCAACGCCCTTCTGCCGCAAGTGCTGTGCCGGGGCAGCGAGAGCCGCCCCGACCTGCGCAGCCTGTCCGAGGCGTTGGACGACCTGTACGGCGCCACGATGTGCGGCGGCGTGCGGAAGATCGGGGAACTGCACGCCTTCGGCCTGTCGGCTGACTTTATCGGCGACGGTTTTTCGGGCGGCGGCCAGACCGAGGGCGTGGCCGAACTGCTGACCGAGGCCCTGTTCCGCCCGGTGACCCAAAACGGCGTGTTCCGCGCCGATTACGTGGAGAGCGAACGCGAGAAATTAGCCGACGCCATCTTAGCCCTGAAAAACGACAAGACTACTTACGCCATACGCCGCCTCGAGTCGCTGTCCTGCGGCGGCGAGCCTTACGGCGTGGGCGAACTGGGCGGCGAGCAGGAACTGGCCGGTATAACCCCAAAATCCCTGTGGGCGCATTACCAAAACGCACTGGCCGCGTCGCGGTTAGAGCTGTTCTACTGCGGCTGCCGCGAGGACGCCGCGGTCACGCTGCGCGAGTGGTTAGAACGTCGTTACGAGGGTTTTGGCGGCGGTTTCAAGGGGCGCGTGTGCGCCGCGCAGGACGCGCCGTTCGTGGCCAAGGCGGCGGGCGCGCCGCGCGCGTTCACCGAACATATGGACGTGACCCAGACCAAGCTGGCCCTCCTGTGGCGCACAGGCGCGGGCGCGGGCGGCCCGGGCTTTATGCCCGCGTACCTGGCCTCGACGCTGTACGGCGGCTCTACCACCAGCAAGCTGTTTCTGAACGTGCGCGAACGGCTTTCGCTGTGCTATTTCGCGTCGGCATCCAACGACAGGCACAAGGGCGTTATGAAGGCCGTGTCGGGCGTAGAACCCGAAAACGCGGAACAGGCCAAAGAGGAGATCCTGCGCCAATGGGACGACGTGGCGGCGGGCCGCTTCACCGACGGCGACGTCGCCAACGCCAAGGCGTCCATGATCAACGCATGGCGCAATGCCTGCGACTCACCCGGCGGCCTTGAGCGTTTCTGGCAGGGACAGGCCGCCGCCGGACTGACCGAGTCCGCCGACGACTGGGAGTCCATGCTGAACGCCGTGACCGCCGACGACGCCGCGCGCGCCGCCAAGGGCTTTACCCTTGACTCCGTTTACATGATGAAACCTGATAATGAGGAATGAGAAATGACCGCGATCGACACAGGCGCTTTCGCCGAACAGGCATATTGCCGGACGCTGGCCAACGGGCTGACCGTTTTCGCGCTGAAAAAACCCGGCTTCCGAAAGAAGGCCGGGCTGCTGGCCGTTAACTACGGTTCGGATCACATCCTCATGCCCGACGCCTCCCAAACGCCCGCCGGGGTGGCGCATTTTCTCGAACACAAGATGTTCGACATGCCGGACGGCAAGAACGTTCTGCAAATATACGGCGAGCTGGGCGCGTCGCCCAACGCGTTCACCTCGCACAGCATGACGGCCTACCACTTCGAGTGTTCGGAGCGGTTCGACGAGTGCCTCGAGCTGCTGCTCGAATTCGTTTACACGCCCTACTACACAACAGAGAGCGTCGATAAGGAGCAGGGCATCATCGGGCAGGAGCTGTCCATGTACCGCGACATGCCGGCCATGCGGCTGTTCGAGGAACTGCTCGCGCTGACATACGTAAAACACCCCGTGCGGCTGCCCATAGGCGGCACGCACGAGAGCATCGCGCAAATCACCGCGCAAACGCTGTACGGCTGCCACGGCGCGTTTTACACGCCCGCCAACATGGTTCTGTGCGTGGCGGGCGACATCGAGCCGGAGGCCGCCGTCCAAACGGCGGCGCGGCTGTCGCCGCAAGGAGTTTCATCGCGTTTGGCCATGCCCGAAGCAGACGAGCCGGACGGCGTTGGAGGCCGCGAGCTGACCGTCAGCATGAGCGTGCCGCTGCCCCTGTTCGGCATGGCGGTCAAGCTCAAAAGGCCGGGCGGCGTTACCAAAACGGAGTGGGAGATACGCGTCAAGCTGGCCGCTGAGTGTTTGGTCGGCATGTCGTCGCCGCTGTACAGTGAGCTGTATGAGTCGGGCCTGACCGACGCGTCGTTCGGTTTCGACACGTTCCTGTTCGACGGCGGCGGCTGTCTGATGTTCATCGGTCAAAGCCGCGACCCGCAAGCGGTGCGCGGCAGGATACTCGAAGAAGCGCGGCGGCTGTCCGAAAACGGGCCGCCCCCCGCGTTGTTCGAGCGCGTGAAACGCTCCTGCTGGGGCGGCAAAGTGAAAACACTCGACAGCCCGCTGGGTTTCTCGCGTCAGGTGGCATCCGATTATCTGTCGGGCGAGGACTTCTTCAGACTGCCCGATATATTCGCAAAAGAGAGCATGGACGGCGCGACAGACATATTGCGCCGCGTCCGTGACGAAAACACCGCGACCGTGATCATCAGCGGTTGAACGGGAGGCAGACCATGTACAGTAATCCAATCAGTTTCCCCGGCCTGAGAATCGGGCCGTTTGACCCCGACCCCGTGTTGTTCAGCGTCTTCGGGCTGACCGTCAAATGGTACGGCTTCTTGATGGCGGTCGGTTTTTTTCTGGCGGCATTGTACGGCATCAAAAAGGCAAAAACGGTCGGCATAACGGGCGACCACGTGTCCGACGCGCTGTTGTTCGGCGTTCCCTCCGGCATCATCGGCGCGCGCATTTATTATGTGGTCTTTAATTGGCAGGCGTTCAGTGGCAACCCCATACGGATGCTGTATATCTGGGAGGGCGGCATGGCGGTCTACGGCTCCATCATCGGCGGGTTAGCCGCCGCGTACATCTATTCGCGGGGGCGCAAAATATCGCCGTTGGCGCTGATGGACTTGGGCGTCATCGGCTTCCTGATCGGGCAGTGTATCGGCAGATGGGGAAACTTCTTCAACCGCGAGGTTTACGGCTATCAGACGACTGCCCCTTGGCGCATGGGGCTCACCGACACAAACTACGCTTCCCCCACATATCTTGAATACATCGAAGTACATCCGGCCTTTTTATACGAATCCCTGTGGACGGGCATCGGGTTCTTTCTGCTGCATTTCCTGCTGAAACGCCGCAAGTACGACGGCCAGATGGTGCTTTACTACATGGCGTGGTACGGCTTCGGGCGCGCGCTCATTGAGGGGCTGCGCTCCGACAGCCTGTATTTGTTCAATACAGGCGTTAGAGTGTCGCAGTTGTTGAGTTTTGCCCTGTGCGCCGCGGGCGTGGCCGTCCTGTTGTTCAAGCGGTTTACACGCAAGGCTGAGGCGCAAGAACAGGTGTAAAGTTATTCCCCTTTATACTTGCGCCTGGTGGCCTGGCCGCCGCGCAGATGGCGTTCGGCTTTGTTCTCCTCCAGCACGGCCTTCACTTGCTCATACAGTGAGCGGTTGTACATCTTGAGACGTTCCGATAAATCTTTGTGTACGGTTGATTTGCTGATCCCGAATTGTTTTGCCACAGCCCTTACTGTGGATTTGTTCTCTATTATGTAATTGGCCAGCTCACAGGCGCGTTCCTCCATATTGCCTTTCAACAGGGACCCTCCTCCGGCAGGAGCCGTTCCCCGGCGCGGCGCGCCGGTCGCGTGGCCCCACGCGTTAATCTTTACATGACACTATATGCCGTTCAAAGAGAGGATAGACTACCCAAAAAGGCTTGATTTTGTGGACAAAACCTAACGCTTGGACACAAAAACGCCCCCTTTGCGGGGGCGTAACGCTGGACGGCTGAATTTTCTCAGTCGATCAGCACCTTCACGCACACCGGATACCTGTCGTCTATCGGCCCCTCCGCCTTGAGGCGCAGGGCCTTTCCGTCGCGTTTGAAGGACACGCGGACGTCCGTGCCCAGCGCCGTGACCTCCCTGATATGGAAATCGCCGCCGGAACAGGATGTCACGCGGCCCTTTTTCAGCGCTTTGACGGCCACCTCCCCGTCCTCCGGCCAGCGCATCACGAACGCATAGATCGCGCCGCCCTTGCAGGTGAAACGTATAGGCGCCCCCTTGTCTTTCTTGCCGTCGGCAGTTCCGCGCCATATAGGCGCGGAATCTGCTTCGGAACCGCCGTATTCTGCGCCCTCGCCGAACACCTCCCAGCAGGACGCGCCGTATATGCCCTCGCCGTTCCGCTCCAGCCACTTGCCCAGGGCCAGTAAAATCTGCCTGTCTTCATCGGGTATCACGCCGTCCGCCCTGGGGCCGATATTCAGCAGCAGGCGGCCGTTTTTGCTCACGGCGTCGATCAGGTCGCACAGGATGGCGGCGGGGTCTTTGTACTCGTTTTGCAGGGTGTGGCACCACGAGTTGCGCGCGGTGGACGTGTCGGTCTGCCACGCGCGCGGGCGTATGCTCCGAAACCGTCCGCGCTCCACGTCCTGTACAGCCGCGCCCGGCGCGAAGGCGTGGTGTTTGCAGTATATGGCGGCGTCTAAGCCGAACTGCGCCGCGCGGTTGTAGTAATACGCCGCGAACTGTTTCAGATACGGCTTGAACCCGAGGTTGTGTACCCACCAGTCCAAGTAAACGGCCTCCGGCCTGTATTTTTCCGCCAGCTCCACCAGATGCGCCAGCCAGTCCTCGCAATGCTCCTTTGACGGCGGCTGTGAATGTATATCGTGGGTGGACGGGCCGACGCCCGCCTGCTGTTTTCCGTAGAACGCCTCATTGGCGGGATCGGCGACGTCGCTGTCAAACTCCAGCCCGCCGTTGAAGAACCAGCAGTGTTCGGCGCGGTGGTTAGACAGCGTGAACACCAGCCCCTCTCTCTCGGCGGCCTGTTTCAGTTCCCCCAGCACGTCGCGCCGCGGCCCCATGAGTTTGGCGTTGTACGCCGAAAGTTCGCTGCCGTACATCTTGAACCCGTCGTGGTGTTCCGCCACCGGCATGACGTACTGCGCGCCCGACGCCCTGATCAGCGACATCCACTCCCCGGCGTCGAACTTTTCGCCTTTGAACATGGGGATGAAGTCCTTGTACCCGAAGGACTTGTGGTTCCCGTAGGTTTTGATGTGGTGTTCGTACTCCGGCGTGCCGCGGATGTACATGTTGCGCGGATACCACTCGTTGGCAAACGCCGGGACCGCGTACGCCCCCCAGTGGATGAACACCCCGAATTTGGCGTCGCGCCGCCACCCGGGGTGCCCGCACAGCGACTCCCACGTGTCGGCGTACGGCCCTTGCGCGATAACGTCACGCATCAGTTTCAGGTAATCGTTCATGGCGTTCCCTTCTTCCCTCATGTACAAGACAGCGGCGCTTTCGCGCCGCTATCGCTGTCTACTGCTTTGCCCTGTTTTCGGCCTCCTGACGCCGCTCTACCTCGACATTGATCCACTCGAGCGTCGTCTCAAAGCCGTAGGCGTACGCATCGCTCCTCATCTTGGCAACAATGGCGTCGAATGTCGCGTCGTCGTTGGCGTATATGGCTTTCCACGAGGCGTCCCGGATGCAGTTCTTCACCTGCGTCCAGACGGTTTTCAACTCGTTGCTCTGTTTCAGCGCCGAGTAGTCCGTGCCGATGGCCACCGAGAAATGGCCGTTGGCCTTCAGGAAGTCGTCCTCTTTGATATACCCCGCCCAATCGCGCCACGACTGCTCGATGGGGGTCACCACCTTGTTGAGTATGGTGCTGGGCCAGTATTTGTAGTTGTACGTCTGCCCGGTGGGCGACTCGATGTTCACCGCGTCCAGCGCCCAGGTGCGGTTGTTGTGCTGGAACTCGCCGTCGCGGTACGTGCCCGAGTAATCCCCGTAAGTTACCATGGTGTTCTCTTTGTCGGCCTGACACTCGAGGCCCAGCGCCGTCATATACGCCTCGCCGTCCTCGTCGAAATCCCATGTGAGCCCCTTGGGGCCGTACTCGTAATCCAGAACGCCCTCGGGCGTGCAGAACCAGTTGATGATGTCCATGCACAACTCGGGGTAGTTTGTTTTTGACCCGATGGTCCAGACGATGTTGCGCCCGAAAACGCTCAGGCCGTCGGCTAAGTTCTTCTGATCCTTGGCCGGCACCGGCCTCATCATCTTGCCCTCCGCCTTATGCTCGTCGGTGTTGAAATACTCGGCTATCCACTCGAAAATATTGAACATGGCCGCGCCGTTGACGTATTTTTCGGTTATGGCCGTCCAGTTCTGCGTCATTGAGTCGTCGTCGAACAGGCCCTTTTGGTACAGCTTGTTGTAGAACCGCAAACAGCGCTCGTACCAGCCGCCCTCCTCGAGGCAGGACTCCCAGGTCTGCGTCTTGGTGTCGTACAGCCCGAAGTAGAACTCCTCCCAGCCGTACAGCGCGGCGGTGGACTTGACCATCATTACCATGTCGCCGTCCCAGTCTTTGAACGACGAGACCCCGTAGGTCTTGGTGCCGATCGAAGTCTTGGGTTCCAGCGCCACCATCTGTTCGAGGATGGGGATGTAGTCTTCCAATGTGTTGATCTCGGGCATCCCCAGCTGCACGTACAAGTCCCAGCGGATGTGGGGATAGTAGTACAGCGCGGCGTGGTCGGTGGCGCTTCCGGCCACGTTGTGGCCGAAACCGTACAGCGTGCCGGTTATGCCCCGGTTCTTCTCGAGCGCGAAGGGCATGTTCTCATGGATATACGCCCCGTGGGTCTGGATCAGGTCGTCTTCCTCCCAGTCGAACAGCATCCCGGCCGCCGCCGCGTCCTTGTACTCGTTGCGGTCGGAACCGAAGATCACGATGTCGCCCAGATTGCCGCTCTCCATGCGCGTCTGGAACGTGCCGTCGGTGCCGTCGTTGATGATGGTGACGGTCACGTTGAATTTCTCCTTGAGTATCTCGGCGCCCCAGCCCATCATATCGCCCGAGTAGTTGGCCGTCTGCGAGTAGATGATCAGGTTGACCGGCCCGCCGTCTTTGCCTCCGGCGGCAGACTTCCCGTTGCCGCCGTCTCCGGTGTCGCACGCCGCGAGCGGTACAACCATTGCCAGCGCCAGCGCCAGCGCGGCCCAGTGTTTCAACTTCATATGATGACCCTCCTTACAAAAATTACCCTTTGACCGCCCCGAGCATCAGCCCTTTTTGGAAATACCGCTGCATGAACGGGTAGACCAGCAGAATCGGGATGACCGTCACCATCGCAACGGTCAGCGACGTGATACGGCCGCTGAGGGCCGCCGCCAGATCCGACTCCGAGATTCCGCCGCTGTCCATCAGTTTGCCCAAGTTGGACGCCTGGCGCAGATAAATGAACAGGCGGTGCTGCAAGGTGTAGAGTTTGGGGTCGCCGCCCATCAGTATGATGGAGTCGATGAACGAGTTCCAATGCCCCACCGCGCCGAACACGGCGATGGTGGCCAATATGGGCTTGCTGAGGGGCAGCATGATGCACCTGAACACGGTGAAATACCCCGCGCCGTCGATGAACGCGCTCTCCTCCAGCTCCTTGGGCACCGACTCGATGTAGGTCTTGACCAAGATGATGTTGAACGGCTGCACGATGGCCGGTATGATATAGCCCCAGAAGTTGTTGGTCAGCCCCAGCATCGACATGTTCAGGAACCACGGGATCAGCCCGGCGTTGAAATACATGGTGATGATGATGAACCGGTAGATGAACTTCCGGGCGAACATCTTCTGCTGGGTGATCAGGTAGCCCACCAGCGCCGAAGCCAGCACCATGATCACCGTGCCGATCACCGTGCGCGAGACCGAGATCATGGATGCGTTCAGCAGATCGCGGACGTTTAACAGCGCCTTGTAGTTGCTGAAATGCACGCCTTGCGGGAAGAGGTTGATCTGGCCGGACATCACCAAGCGGTTGTCGCTGATGGTGTTGATGAACAGATAGTAGATAGGGAACGTGCATATGAGCGTGAACACCGCGAAAAACAGGCCGTTTATCACGCTGAACGCCCGGTTCGCGGCGCGCCGGGACGCCGCCGTCCCCTTTTTGCTCTTCATAATACGCACCCCCCCCCTATACTATGCTTTCGCCGCGCGCCAATTTCGACGCATGGTTAGCGCCGAACAGCAGCGTCACGCTGATGACCGATTTGAGGATGCCGATCAGCGTGGCCAGCGGGATATTGCTTCCCACGCCGCCGCCGCCCAGGCCCAAGTTGTAAATATACAGGTCGAGTACCTCAATGTTGTCCTTGTTGGCCGGGTTGCTGAACACAAGGTACTGATCCATGCCGTTGGACAGGATGTTGGAGATGGACAGCAGCAGCAGCACGAAGAACGTGGGCAGCAACCCCGGCACCGTGACGTGCCACATCTTGGAGAACCTGCCCGCGCCGTCCACGGTGGCCGCCTCGTACAGCTGCTGGTCGATGCTCGATATGCCCGCGATATAGATGATGGCGCTCCAGCCGAGGCCCTTCCACATACCCCACGCGAACATTTTCAGCCAGATATACGAACCGCTCATAAGGTAGTTGGCGCCCTCGTCGATGATGTTCAAATTGACCAACGCCCAGTTGACAAAACCCTCGGTGGAGAAGATGGCGAACGCTATGCCGTAGACCAGCACCCAGCTTATGAAGTGCGGGATGGTGGTGAGGGTCTGGACGAAGCGTTTCGATCTGTTGGAACGTATCTCGGTCAGGAAAATGGCGAACGCCATTGGCACCCATGAGAACAGCAGGCCCAGCCCGCTCATGGCGAAGGTGTTGACCATGACCCGCCCGATGGAAGCGCGGGTGGCCGGGTTGGAGATCAGATACCGAAACCACTTGAAGCCCACGAAGTTTTCGGCGGACAAGTCAAAGCCCGCCGTGTAGTCGAAGAACGCGTAACGCCAGCCCCACAGCGGCAGATAGGAGAACAGCGCGACCAGCACCAGAAACGGCAGGATCATCAGGAACAGCCGGTATTTCGGCTCGACCTCATAACGCTCGCCGCCGGCGGGTTTGGCCTGTGTCGCCCAGACGCCCGCCGAGAGCAGGATCATCAGCGCGAACAGCCCGTAGAAGGCCGCGATGCCCGCCGGGATCATCGGGCTTATGCGTTCCGGGCTGGGCGCGTTTGCGAAACCGTTATACGCGACGCGCAGGACGGTTGTGCCGGCCAAGCCGGTGACCGCCGCGCCCAACGCCACTTTGACGCTCAGGAAGCGCATTTTCGCGTTGCCCAAACTCACGCAGAACGCGGCGGCGGCCAGCGCGACCGCCAGCCCCACCACCACCGCGCCCGCGTATGCCGCGGTCAGCGCGGACTGACCGATCCAGCCGCGGTCCAACGCGCGCACGAAGTTCGACCCGATGGACGAGTACGAAGTAATACAGGTGAAGAGCGACGTGTTTTTGCTGATCAGGCCGCTCAACCGCGCCGGGTTCAAATAAGGGATGAACGCCGCCAGGAACACCGCGGCCATATAGACCCGAAAAAAGATGATCAGCGCGTCCGAAGCCTGCGAAGACTTTCGATTTGACACCATACTCACACTCCGGTCCCGGCCACGTATTCAAATCGGACGCTGATGGTCTCGATGCGATCCATGATGTAGTTCTCAAGCGGTATGGGCGATGCGTCCGTCAGGTCGCCGCCGTCGGCGCGGGCCTCGTCGGGAATATTGCTGACCCACTCGTTGTAAAGGTTTACCCTGGTACACACCTTGTTGTCGGAAGTGGTGTAGGGTTTCCCGGCGAACTCAACAGGCTGGCCGTTGATCAGCAGTTCGGTGATTTGCATGTAATATCCCGGGAAAAGAATCTCGCCGTTGATTATGCCAACCGCAGAAAACGCGATTCCGTCGGCAAAACCCTCGCCGGTGCCGGTGAAGTCGAGCGACACCTCATATGTGCCCTCGCCGGTAATCTCCGCGTCGGCGGCCACGATGCCGTTGGTTATGGACTCGGGCTTGTAGGCGTCGCCCACGCTGTACTGCACCGACCAGTCGCTGCTGGTGAACATGATCCACGCGAACGCCTCATCCGCCGTTATGACCACCTCGGGCCTGTTGGCCGCCTTGCGCAGCGTCCACGCCATGTTGGCCTCAGCGTCGTCTATGATCTCACCCGCCGTCAGCGAACGTCCGTCCCTGTCTTTGAAGAGTTCCGCGATCTCGGGGGCGTTCAGTTCACACGCGGCCCTGTCGTACAGGCCGCCGGTGTCCCACAGCATGGGAACATATCCGTATAAGTCGCAGTTGTCTAAGAAGTTGGTGAAATACGTCAGCCTGTCGTCGCCCTCGTTGTCCAGCACGCCCCACTCGCCCAGGACGATCCCGTAACCCATATCGGTGTACTTGGTCATCGAACCCAGCAGGCGGTTCATCTCCTCGACGTCGCTTGTCGTACCCCAGTTGCCCACGCCGGACGTGTCGCCGCAGTAACTCCACGGCGTGTAGTAATGCACCGAGAGCATCAGCCTGTCGTCCGCCGCGTCGTTTGGCATCTTGAAACGGTCGTCACAGGTCATGGGCACGTCGGTGTTGTAGCCGGGTATGAGCAGGAACCGCTCGGCGTTATTACCGCCCGACGCCCGCACCAAGTCGATGAACACCTGGCCCAGTTCGGTCAGCAGGGCGTAACACTCGTCCTGCGACATGCTGCCGCCGGTCGGGTTGAAGGACGTCCTGTCGTTAAAACGGTTGCCCCACTCTTCGTTGGCCGGTTCAAACACTAGGCGGTGGTCGTACTTTTCATACCGCGCGGCGATCTGCGTCCACATAGAGACGAAGATTTCCATGGCCCTTTCGCGCTCCGGCTGTTCGGGGTGGCTGAACAGACTCCACCAGCCGTGATCCCAGTGGTCGTTGATGATGACGTACATGCCCTCGTCCAGCGCGTAGTTGATGATCTCCTCCACGCGGTCTAAATACGGGGCGCCGATTGTCAGGTCGCCGTTCTCGAAGTCCATGGCGTTGGTCCAAGCCACCGGGATGCGCAGGGTGGTAAACCCGGCGGCCCTCATTCCGGCCACCATCTCCCGCGTGGTGACCGGCTGGCCCCACATGGTCTCGTACACGGACGGCGCGCGCCCGGGTATGCGTTCCTTGCTGTTGCACGCCTCCATGGTGTTGCCGAGGTTGACGCCGTAGCCCATCAGGCGCGCGAATTCAAGCGAGGACGGGAGCGGTTCTTTAACGCCGGCGACCGGGGCCGCGCTGGGCGTCTCGGTATTGCCGATGTCCGGCCCCCCTGTCGGGGGGGCGGACTCGGAACCGGAATTGCAAGCGCCCAGCAAAACCGCCATGGTCAGCGACAGCGCCGCAAAAAGCACGCGGCGCGCACTCATTTCTTTTTACCCTTCATCACCAGCAGTACCACCACGATGATGATAACAGCCGCGCCCGCGATGATGACCGGGATAACCCATCCGGGCAGCCCGTCGTCGTCCGAGGACGGAGCGGGGGTCGGGGTGGCGGGGGGCGGGGTGATTGTCGGGTCGCTGGCCGCGGCGGAGGCCGACTCGTTGTCATAGTCGAAGCCCGCCACCGTGAACTCAATGGCGATCTCGCCGTCTGACGGGAAGGCGTAGCCAAACAGGCCGTCCTCGCCGCCCAGTTCGGAATTCCATCTGTTGATGCAGTGCAGTTCGTAATATCCCTTGTCGCCGCCCTCTATCACGATGTCGTCCATATCCTTGAACGTGAATCTGGTACTGCCGCCGATGATCACCTTGACATTGGAGAACGTCAGTTTCTCACCGGCAATGGGGATGTCGGTGGAGATAAACAGAAGGTTGAACGACTCAGCCGCTCCGTTAACGGCGGAGCCTGAGAAGTCATAGCCGTTGAGCGAGACTTTATATGTGCCGTTGCCCTTAATCTCGGTGTTGGTAAAGGTTCCGGGATGCGTCGAGCCGTCTTCGGTCTCGAACAGGCTGTCAAAATGGTTGCCGTCGTAGCTGTCCCAGCCCTTGCCGTTCGCGCCGAGGCCCGTGTCGGCCCATGCGTCGCGGAAAATCCAGTTGCTGGCCTGGATGCCGAGATAGGCGTTGTATGTTCCGCTGGGGTCGAAGTCGGGGACTTCAATCGGCTCGGGAGTTTCCGGCCCCGTGCCCGCGACCACGCTGCCGAATATGGCGGTGGCGCTGTTGACCGTCCAGTGCGGTATGTCCGTTTCAGAATCCCAGCAGTTGTCATACAGCGCGATGGTGAACTCCGGCGCGTTAACCGGCACAACGATAGTCATGGAGCCGTTGGCCGCCGTTCCGACCCAGCTGTTCGAGTCCCTGCCGCCGGTGTCGGCATTGCCGTCGCCGGTCATATCGGCGCCCCAGCTGACCTCGCCGCCGCCTAAATCATAGTACCAAGTGTCGCCGCCGATGTTCACGGCCGCCGCCTGCCCGCACCAGTCGTTCCACGAGACGTCGCCCTCTGACGGGAGCGCGATGCTGATGTTGAACGCGACCGCCGCCACGTTGCCCTTTGTGGTCAGCGAGGAGGCCAAAAATTCATAACCCGGGGTTTCGGAACCGGTGTACGACACATCCTGCCCGATTTTTACCAGTTCGGTGCCTTGGACTTCCCCGAACACCGCCGTGGCGCTGAGGATGGTGTAGTGGTCTATATCCGTGGCCGAATCCCAGCAGTTGTCATAGAAGTCGATGGCGAAATCCTTGGCGTTTACCGGCACCACGACGGTGCATGTCCCGTTGGCCGCGGTTCCCACCCAGCTGGCCGAGTCCTTGCCGCCGGTGTCGGCCTCGCCGTCGCCGGTCATATCGACGCCCCAGCCGACCTCTCCGCCGCCGAAGTCATAGTATTTGACGACGCCGCCGTCCCTGACGGCCAGCACTTCGCCGCACCAGTCGTTCCACGAGACGTCGCCCTCGGGCGGCAGGTCGATGCCGATGTTGAACACCATCGCGCCGACCTTCTCTTTTGTTTGCAGAAGCGAACTCTCAAAAGTATATCCCGGCGTCTCTATGCCGGTGTGGCTCAGGGATTGGCCGATTTTCACCGTTTCCCTCTCAATATCCGCCGCCGCAACCGCCGCCGGCAACGCCGCGGCGATCAGCGCCAGCGCGAGCGCGAAGGTCAAAAAACGCTTTGCTCTCTTCATGTTAAAAACCCTCCTGTATCATGTTCCGGCCTCTCGGCGGGCCGCTATCCTCTCAATTGTACACAAATTTCCCCCTTAAAGCAAGCGGTTTGTTGGTAAAATTTTAAGAATTTTTTAAGATGTTTGTAAGATATTGCCCACCGGCGGAGGGTTTCGCGCGCCGGGGCGCGGAATATTCCCGGCAAAGTATTGTATTCCCTGCCGAATAATGGTACAATGTATAGTGTATCAGTGAAAGGGGGAGTCAGCCATACCTGAGCCTGTGCCGCATGTCGAATTCAAACGGCTGAACCCCGACCCCAACAAGGGGCTGACGGGCGAACAGGCGCGCGAACGCCGCGAGGCGGGCGCGTCGAACGTTCAGCCGCAAAATATGACGCCCACCGTCGGCAAGATCATCGCCAAAAACTCGCTGACGCTGTTCAATATTATCAACCTGCTTTTAGCGGTGTGCGTGATACTGGTGGGGCGTCCCGAACAGGCGCTGTTCCTGGGCGTGGCGGTCAGCAACACCGTGATCGGTATCTTTCAGGAACTCCGCGCCAAAAAGACGCTCGACAAATTGGCCATCCTCTCGCAGAGCGCGGTCACCGTGATACGCGACGGCTCCAAAGAGACAATAAAGCCCGACGAGATCGTCATAGACGACATAGTATACCTCACATCCGGCAACCAGATATGCGCGGACGCCACGGTGGCACACTCCATCGGCCTTATGGTGGACGAGTCGCTGCTGACCGGCGAGTCCGACCGCATAGCCAAGGGCGCGGGCGATCAGGTCATGTCCGGCAGCTACGTGGTGGGCGGGCAGGCGCATGTGCTTGTGACGGCGGTGGGACAGGCCAACTACGCCACCCGTTTGACCGCCGAGGTCAGGAAAGGAAGCAATAAGCAGTCGAAACTGCTGAGGTTTTTGGGGCTTGTAATCCGAGCGCTCACATTTGCGATTGTGCCGCTTGGCGCGGCGTTGTTTTACACGACTTACAACAGCGGCGTGTCTCTCGAAGAGTCGGTGGTGCGGACCACCGCCGCCATGGTGGGCATGATACCCGAAGGGCTTGTCCTGCTGACCGGCGTTACCCTGATGATGGGCGCCATACGGCTCTCGGGCCGCAAGGCGCTGGTTCAGTCGATGCCCTGTATCGAGACGCTGGCGCGCGTGGACGTTTTATGCTTGGACAAGACGGGCACCATCACCAGCGGGGACCTGTCCGTGCGCCGGGTCATGCCCCTGTCCGGATACACGGAGGAAGAGGCCGCGCGCCTGCTGGCGCGCCTGCTGGCCGTGCTGCCGGACGACAACGCCACCGCCATGGCGCTGAAAAGGGCCTTCCCTCAGGAGAGCGGGACCGATACGCCTCCCGTCCGAGTGATCCCTTTCTCCTCAGCCCGCAAAACCAGCGGCGCCGTCTTTCCGGGCGAGACCCTGATGTTGGGCGCCGCCTCCCATCTGCTGCCCTTTGACGCGGCCTTTTTCGCCGCGCTGGCCACCCTGTTCTGCGGATTGATTTTTCTGGTCCTTGCGCTTCTGCAAAAGGAGAAAA
>Ga0082212_10005676_pt1 | contig 16924 bp, 18 predicted proteins | sample TergutNt197P3_FD_71548 | JGI IMG/M metagenome (GOLD analysis project Ga0082212, IMG submission 71548) | Neocapritermes taracua P3 segment gut microbial communities from Petit-Saut dam, French Guiana - Nt197 P3 | ecosystem: Host-associated > Arthropoda: Insects > Digestive system > Gut ... | reverse complement strand
TTATAATTTGGTATAAAGTTGTATATAATCACCATTAAAAAAATAGTAAAAAAATAAATATATAAAAAATATTGATAAAAATAGTATATTTGCATATAATTAATTTTTTTGCTATGGAAACTATACAATCAATTCGCGGCACAAAAGATATACTACCATCCGATGTAATTAAATGGCAAGATTTAGAAACTACTGCTCGTAAAATATCTGCTTGTTATGGGTATCAAGAAATAAGAACACCTATTTTTGAAAAAACGGAAGTTTTTTCTCGTGGCGTAGGCAATAATACAGATATTGTTAATAAAGAAATGTATACTTTTGATGATAGAAGTGGGCTGTCCTTAACTTTGCGTCCCGAACAGACCGCATCATTAGTTCGTAGTGTTATACAAAACAATTTAATATTAGAAAATATACCGACAAGATTGTTTTATATAGGTTCATATTTTAGATATGAAAGACCACAAAAAGGTCGCCTCCGTGAGTTTCATCAATATGGTATAGAATGTATTAACTCATCTTATCCTGAAAGCGATGTAGAAGTTATTTTGCTTGCTATAGATTTTATTAAACAACTTGGTATAACAGAGTATAAATTAAAATTAAATTCTATAGGAAATACAGAAACAAGAGACAAATATAAAACCTCTTTAACTGAATATTTACAGCAAAATAAAAATAAATTATCTATTGAAAGTCAAGCCAGAATTGATACAAATCCACTGAGAGTGTTGGATTCAAAAAATAATACCGATATGGAAATAATTACTTCTGCTCCTTCTATACTTGATTATTTAGATAATGAAAGCAATGAACACTTTAACAAAGTTAAGGAAATGCTTGATAGTGCTAATTTAAATTATGAAATTACGCCGAATCTTGTCAGAGGTTTGGATTATTATTCTCATACGGTATTTGAATTTCAAAGCACTTATCTCGGTGCCCAAGATGCTTTCGGTGGTGGTGGTAGATATAATAATTTGTTTTCTCAACTCGGAGGAAAAGATATTCCGTCTGTTGGCTTTGCAATGGGAATAGAACGATTGTTATTAATTTTAGAGCAAATAAAAGGAAATAATGCAAATCAAAAAGTGGATGTTTTATTATGTTCTACAAGCAGTGATTATTTGAAATATGTAACAGAAATATCTTCGTTAATAAGGCATAATTGTCCTGATATGGCTTGCATTACTGATGTTAATAGACGTTCACTAAAATCACTTTTGCGTGAAGCAAACAAATTAAATGTTCGTTATGTGATTATTATTGGCGACTCGGAGGTTGCAAATAACACTATAACTCTAAAATATATGCAAGAAAATAAAGAACAAATAACTATAGATAAAAATAAATTGATAGAAATATTATTGTCTTAACATTCTTCACTTTTTTTATAACCGACTTCACTTTTTTTATAACTGACTTCACTTTTTTTATAACCGACTTCACTTTTTTTATAACTGACTTCACTTTTTTTATAACCGACTTCACTTTTTTTATAACCGACATTACTTTTTTTATAACCGACTTCACTTTTTTTATAACCGACATTACTAATTAGTAACTTTTATGTAGATTTTTTTCTTAATATTTCATTAATTTTGGTCTTAATATCAATACTAACCCCTAATACATCAATAATTTCAATAATCTTATCAATATAATTGCTAAACTTATCAGTATTCTTAAAGTCAAGCAATGTATTTAGTTTTATAAAAGTATTTTTAGCAATAATGACATTATTATATTCTTCGTTTTTAGTTATATTTTCAATATATTTAAATTTTTCAAGCCAAGTGTTTTTGCTATAACCACCTAAAATACGATATTTATTAGCAATAGAAATTAGTGTAATTAGATTATATTCTGTATTATCTATTTGGCTTTCTTTGTTAAGGTATTCTATAAGTAATTTGGAATTATGAAGGCGTTCTAAATCTACTCTTTTCCATCTTCTAATGACTAAATCTAACAAATAAAATAATTGAACAATATGTGTGCTACTTGCCAAATCATATCTATCAGAAATATTCACCACAATTCCACTTTCACTAAAATATTCTCTAAAAAGTTCAGAATAATTATTAGATTGTCGGCTACAAATACACATATCAGAAAAAGGTATATCATATTTTTTATTTAAATCAATACATAGCCGAACAATATTTTTTACTTCATTTATCTGATTTCCTGCTTCATAAATAGATATTTGTTTTTTAAGATTTGGATTAAATAGTTTCACATCATCATTAAACAGCCACTTTCTGATATTGTTTACAATGCCATCGCTATTTTTCAACTCTAAATTAGTATTAAGTTCATTCGTAACTAATCTTCTAACATTTAGTGGTAAATTATCAATCATCGGACCGCTTTCTTTACTATAATCAATACTAACTAAAACAGGTATATCACAATCACTAAACAGCGAAACAAATTTTGCCTCTGGCAATTTAAATTCAGTAAAATCATAAAAATAAATCATACTATCTTTATCCAAAAAAGATAAATTATTCATATTAAATTGACTATCAATAATAGAATTAAATATGCCTACTTCATCTGTTTTATAACTTTCATATAGTTTACTAACCAAATTAGAGTATTGCTCTAAATCTCTGTCACCAATATACTGGTTCGGTTCTAATAATTTTTCGTATAGTGAATATATTTTTGTTATATCTGAAAATCTTTTATCTGCTGAGGTTATACCTTCTTGATAAACCAATTCATTTTGCATACCAGCAGAAGTGATACCATCTTTTCTTAAGCCGTTCACAACCTCAAAAATCTTTTCTAATATATTATAAGACAGACGATTATAATAAATCAAACTTCCTTCTTTTTGCAATATTTTCATTGCTTCTTCCATCAAACTTAACAGCGCAGAATCAGAATAACGACTAACATTATTACTCCCTTTTATTTCTTTCAATACTAAAATAGCAAAGTCGATTAAATTATAGATATGTAATTTAGTAATTGCTTTATTATGATGGCGATAATATTTTTTTATCCAATCTTTTTTAATATAATTCACATATTTTCGCGTAGGAACAACTAAAACAGCCGATGAAGATTTATCTTTTTTTATATAATATTCTAAAAATGCATTCAACGAGTTTGGATAAAGATTTTTATTATAAGCACGATTATAGACCAGTTGCATATACAAAAATACTAAAAAATATAAAAAAAATGCTATCGTTCTAAAAAGCATAGTTTTAATCTTATAACTAACTTATTTAGAAAACTTTATTGTAATTAGTAAGTTTCAAAATAATTCAATATGATAGGAAGCAAATTGTAAGACAAAAAAATAAACAAGTGAATTAATACACTTGTTTATTTCTTAGATTGGCACAGAATAAAGCCCACAATAACAAATAATCTAACCATTGTTATCCGATGGCTTCCCGAACTCATTTTCAGGATTTTTCTATTTCAATAGAAAAAACAGAAACAAATATAGTTCTAATAATACTATTTAACGTAAGCCGCACCTTTTTTGAACGCTTCTATATTTTGTGGAATAGAACTATGAGCACGTTGCGGCAGCGCTTTTTTCAAACCTTTTTCTACTCCATCAGGACTAACAGTTTTTCGTGCTTCAAGAAATGCACCAAGAACAATCATATTGAATCCTTTTTGGAAACCCATTTTTAACGCTTCTTCATTAGCATTAACAGAAATGATTTTAATATCTGTTCGGGTAGGTGGTTTATTAACCGTTGAGGTCTCGTAAATCAAAACTCCACCCGGTTTAACTTTTTGTTCAAACTTATCAATAGAAGGTTGGTTCAAGGCAATAACTGTATCATATGTGGAAATAATTGGTGATATAATTTTTGTATCAGAAATAATAACCACACAATTCGCAGTTCCTCCACGCATTTCTGGTCCATATGAAGGCATCCATGAAACTTCTTTACCTTCTTCCATACCTGAGTAAGCAAGTATTTTACCCATAGAGAGAACACCTTGTCCTCCAAAACCTGCAAATAGAACTTCTTCTGTTTTATTTTCAGTAGCCATTTATTTATCCTAAATATTTTTTATAATTTTACATTTTATAATTTTACAAATATACTAAAATATTTTTATATAATTATAATACGTCCCATAACAAAAATTTCACAAAAATACACTTTTCTTTCCTAATTTCCAAATATTATTTTTTTTATAAAAAAAAAACGTATTTTTGTGTTAAGTTATTATTAAAGATTAATAAAAATATATATAATAAAAAGGAGAAAACCAATGGGTTTGAAATTTATAACAGCACAAGAAGCTGCTGAATTTATAAATAACGGCGATACAGTCGCCTTTAGTGGCTTTACTCCCGCAGGTGCTGCAAAAGTAGTTCCAACTGCAATCGCAGAACGAGCAAAGAATCTTCATGCAAATGGTGTAGAGTTTAAGATAAATGTAATTACAGGTGCATCTACTGGTCCATCATTAGACGGTGCTCTTGCAAAGGCAGATGCTATAGAATGGCGAACTCCCTACCAATCTAATTCTGATTTGCGAAAAAAAATGAACACAGGTAATATTAAGTTTTTCGATCAGCATTTATCATATACATCTCAATTTATGAGATATGGCTTTTTAGGAAAAATTAATTATGCAATAGTAGAAGCGTGTGATGTAACTGAAGATGGAGTTATCGTGCCTACAACATCTTGTGGAACTATAGCAACAGGATGTCACCTTGCTGACCAAATTATCGTAGAGTTGAATGCTAAACATCCGAAAACATTACGCGGCATCCACGATATAATTATCCCGGCTATACCACCACACAGGCGTCCAATTCCTATAAATAAGCCAAATGACAGATGTGGTGATGACCATATTAAAGTTGACCCTGCTAAAATAATTGGTATAGTAAATACAAATCTGCCTGATGAAGTTTCACCATTTGTTCCTGCCGATTCTTTAACAAATAAGATTGGTACAAATGTGATAAAGTTTCTATATAATGAATTAAGAGTAGGACGGATACCAAAAGAATTTTTGCCACTACAATCAGGTGTTGGAAATATAGCAAATGCTGTATTAGGAACATTGGTAACAAATAAAGAAATTCCTAATTTTACTATGTATACAGAGGTTGTGCAAGATTCTGTAATAGAACTAATTCGTGAAGGTAGAGTGACATTTGCAAGTTCTTGTGCTCTTACATTAAGTCCTGAACGCTTGGAAGAAGTATATTCTGATTTACATTTCTTTAAATCAAGGTTGGTTTTGCGTCCTCAAGAAATATCTAATAATTCAGGTATTGCTCGTAGATTGGGAGTGATAGCCATGAACACTGCCATAGAAATGGATATATTTGGTAATGTAAATTCTTCTCATATTACAGGAACTGATATGATGAACGGAATTGGCGGTAGTGGAGATTTTACTCGTAATTCTTATATATCAATATTTTCAACGCCATCTACAGCAAAGAACGGTGCAATAAGCACAATAGTTCCTATGTGTTCGCACATAGACCATACTGAACATGATACAATGATATTCATAACAGAAAATGGCATTGCAGATTTACGTTGTTTAAGCCCAATAGATAAAGCAAAGAAGGTAATAGAAAATTGTGCTCACGAAAGTTATAAAGAATTGCTATGGGATTATTTGAAATTATCCGAAGGCAAACATACTCCACACACATTATCTAAAGCATTTAATATGCACATTGAGTTTATGGACTCAGGCGATATGCGTAATACGAAGTTTTAGTTTTTATAGTTAGTTTTTATAATATAAATAAGATTTTGTTAAAAAAGTGATTTTAATTTATTTTGCCGAACTTGTTTCGGGGTGACAATTTTAGATTATGTTTTTAATAATACCATTATTTTTTATTATATATATTTTTTCAAAAAAAAAACGTATTTTTGAATTATTGTAAATTTGATATTAATAATAACAAGGAAATAAATTATGGCCGGTGGTGGTTCTGCACTTGGTTCAGGTGGCGGGAAATCTAAAAGAGGTTCTTCTAAAAGAAAAAAATCTAAACGAGTCGGTTTTAAACTTGATATGACTCCACTTGTGGATATTACATTTTTGTTGTTGACATTCTTTATGTTTACAACAACGATGGCGGCTCCTCAAGCATTAGATATGTCTATTCCACCTGAAATTGATGTTCAGATTGATGTTCGCGAATCTGAATTACTTTCTATATTTGTTAGAGAGGATAGCAAAATATTTTGGGCTAAAGGTTCTGATGACCCAACTTTAATTGCTTTAAAAGACATTAAAAATCTTTCTATCAAAGAAAATCTTGACCCTTCGGTTAAGAACAAACTAATTGTTGCACTTAAAACATCTAAAGATGCAAATTATGGTCTGATAGTACAGATACTTGACCAATTAAATCTTGCTGAAGGAGTAATTACAGAAGAAATTACCAAAGAACTTGATGAAAACGGCGAGCCAACCAGACGTGAAAGACGTTTTACTATCGCCATTCTAACCGACGAGGAAGTCGAAAAGTTGCAAGGAGTTGAATAATGACAAAAGCAATAAAAACTGCAAAAGATGTCTCAATAGTTATTGGAATGGATGAAATCCCATTACCATCACTATATGGTGCAGCCGAATTAAAGTATTTTATTAGAAAAAATACTTATAGAGGAGCGTTAGTTACTTTGCTTTTACTATTAGTATTAATAATATTAAATATTGTAATAGATAAAGTTCAAAATGCCGAGAAGGTTCTATTAGTTGCTCCTGTAACAAGAATGTCTTTGGAGGATTTGCCACCCACAGATGCCGAAACATCTGATATTGCACCTCCACCCGATGTAGTTATAAATACAGGACCTGCCGCAAGAGCAGGTAATCCCGTTCCTGTTCCTGATGCTATGATTGCCCCTGATATTAAAGATTTTGCTTCTACAGACATTATGGACAGAGCATCGGCAAAAGGTGGCGAAGGAGAAGATAAAGGCGGATTTGCAGAGATTGATTGGGATAAAAAAGCAGATGAAGTTATAACTTTAAAAGATTCTGAACTTTCACCTGATGAATTTGTTCCCGTAGAAGTAGAACCTAAATTTGATTTAGCAAGATTGCAAAATTTAGTTAAATATCCTGAAATGGCTCGTAAAGCAGGAATAGAAGGAACAGTTCGGGTTAATGCTTTAGTAAGCAAAACAGGGAAAATTATTAAAGCTATGGTTGTTGATTCTGATAACAAAGCATTAGATGAAGCAGCCAAAAAAGCAGTTATGGATTATGGAAACGCCGTTCCTGCTATAATGAATAAAGAACCCGTAGATTGCTGGATAACCGTTCCAATAACATTCAAATTAAAATAATATATTTTATTTTGTTATTTTTGCTATAATATAATAAAAAAGGACGTAGTTAATACGTCCTTTTATTGTGGAGATGGCGGGAGTTGAACCCGCGTCCAAAGTGCTTCCTTTATTGCTTCTACATATTTAGTTGATTTATATTTCTCGTTTATAAATTAGCCAACCAACAGGCATTTATAAACACGTATCAGTAAAATATCATATCTTCATCCTGATATACAAATCCGATACTTGCCTTTCTGAACTGACACCTGCTAATTAACCGAAAGGCAAATCAAATAGCAGATGTGCTGCATTTAATTAGGCAGCAAGTGCAAAATTGTTTTCTGCGTTTATTATAAGTACCGCTTGTATTAACGTGTTTGACGATTAACACGACATGCCACAATAACATCCACGACCCTGTCGAATCCGTTACATCCCCAATTTTCAAATAACAATTACTTTTCTTATTTACAAATATAATAAAAAAATATTAAAAAATAATTATAAAAATAAAAAGTATATAATCTGTAAATAATTATAAAATAAAGTATTTTAAAACGACACAAAACAATGATATAATTAGTATATTAAAATAAGTATATAGTTCCCAAAATAATCGCAATCTCTCTCTAAACTTTAATCCAGAAATCCAAGAATCTTTTTTATATAAACTAACCATAATATAAATACAACCATTACAAAGTGTTTTTTTACGATTATAGCGTATTGAAACTAAATAAAATATTATTTTTTTGCAAAAAAGTAGTATTTTTGTAAAAATAATTTAAATAAAACAATGCAAATAGGATTAATTGGATTATCTTATTCCGGAAAAACTACTCTCTTTCAAACATTAACCCAAATACATTTAGATACTACTAATAGTACTAAAAGAGATGTAAATCAAGCAATAGTTAAAGTTCCAGATGAACGGCTTGACTATCTTACAACTATCTTCAATCCCAAAAAGAAAATCAATGCTACTATTGAACTTGTAGATATGCCAGGATTACAAAAAGACGACAGAACAACAACACAATTTAATACCCAAGTTATAAATAAAATTAAAACAAATGACGCTCTAATACATATAGTCCGTCAATTTGAAGACGATAACGTTCCACATACGGAAGGAAGTATTGATATGTTTCGTGATATTCAAATTTTAAATGATGAGTTTCTACTCACAGACCTCGGCTTTGTTGAAACAAGATTAGATAAATTAGAAAAAGATATGATGAAAACTAAAGATAAAGATACATTGAAAAAAGAACTTGAGGCAATGCTAAAATGGAAAGAACAATTAGAGAACAGTGTTCCACTACGTGATTTAGATTTCACAGAAGATGAATTTAGATATTTAAAAAACTATCAACCAATAACTGCAAAACCGATGCTTATTGCTATTAATTTTAGTGAAAATTACATTAAAAATGCAGAACAAATTGTTTCGGATTTAGAAAATAAAATTAAAGGAAAAAATATTTCTATAATTCCTTTTTTTGCAAAGATTGAAATGGAATTATCTTCTATGGACGATGATGATAAAAAGGTATTTATGGAAGAGTATGGTATAAAGGATTCCCCGCTTGATAGAATGATTCGTTCTGCTTATAATTTGCTTGGTCTCCAGTCATTTTTCACTGTTGGCGAGGATGAAACTCGGGCTTGGACTATTAAAAAAGGTATGAATGCCCAGCAATCTGCGGGAACAATACATACAGATTTTTATAATAAATTCATTAGAGCAGAAGTAGTTTCTTATCAGGACTTTATAACTTATGGCTCTATTAATGGATGTAAGGAAAATGGTTGCTTTAGATTAGAAGGGAAAGAATATATTTGTAAAGATGGCGATATTCTAAATATTAGACATAGTTAACTTTTGTATAGTGTGTAAATAAGATTTTGCTATATATATTCTTTTACTAAATTTCTATTTTGTTAAAACTTTTTACTAAATTCTTGAAACTACTCGGCGTAGTTGTTCTACGCCGATGTAATTTACAAATATTGTGAATTTAGTAATTGTAAAACAACAATTTCCAAATATTATCTATTTTTAATTATTGAATTAAGCAATTCATATTCTTCTTTTAATTTTGCATCTGTATCTAAAAGGTTATCAATAGTAGTGCAGGAATGTATTACTGTAGCATGATTTCTATTAAATTTTTCTCCGATTGTTTTCAAAGATAACGCTGTATGTTTTCGGGCTAAATACATCACAATTTGTCTTGCTAATACAATTTCTTTTTTTCTTGATTTAGATTCTATTAACTCACCTTTTATGTTGTATTGCATAGATACTTTATCAATAATTTCTTCAATAGTAATATTTTGTTTTTCTGATGCTATTTTAGAAATTGTTTCATTTACTAATTCTATTGTTAATTTTTCGCCGCAGTATGTTGTTCTAAAAGATAAATTAAGTAATATTCCTTCTATTGCTCTAATATTAGTATTAATATTTAATGCTATATAATCTATAATTTCGTCAGGTAATTCAATACCTTCTATACGAGTTTTAAATCTGATTATATCTTTTCTATGTTTATAGTCGGGAGCTTTAATTTCTACATTTAGTCCAGCAATAAATCTTGATGCTAATCTGTTATCTATTAACTTCAAATTGCTGGATGGTCTATCAGAAGTTAATACTATTTTTTTACCTTCTAAATATAATGAATTAAAAATATGAAAAAATTTATCTTGGGTCCCTTTTCTTCCTGCAAAAAATTGTATATCATCTACTATTAAGAAATCTATATTTTTGTATATATCATTAAACGCTGTTATATTATTATTATCTTTTTTATTTACCTGTTCTATAAAATCATTAGAAAATGTATCGCTACTTATATACATTACTTTTTTGTTTGGATAATTATGAAATACATAATTGCCAATAGCATTAGCAAGATGTGTTTTACCTAAACCTACACTACCAAACAATACTAAAGGATTGAAACGAGTATTATCCAATTCTTTTGCAACTGCTTTAGCAGCATTAACAGCAGTTATATTGCTATCACCAGTGACAAAATTATCAAATGTAAATATCGGTTTTAAGTTACTTTGTTCTAATCTTTTATTAAATACTTCATTATTTTCTACATTGGGTTGGCGTTGAGCAGGATATATCACTCTTGTCGGTGCATCACCGTTGGAATCTACTACCACTACGTCATATATTAATTCTACATTATTATCTACGACTCGCTTTAATGTTTTATTTATTAAATCATAATAATGTGTATCTAACCATTCTCTGAACCATTCGCTTGGAAGTTTTATCTTAAACTTATTATCTACATACGACAAAGGGTTTAGTGGTTCGAACCAAGTATTATATGCTTGTGTGTCTATATTATCTTTTATTATTTGTAAACATTCCTCCCAATAAATTTGGACTATGTTTTTAGTATCTTTTGCTTGATTATTTTTTTTATTTATTACTTTTGTTTCTTTTTGACTCAACAAATTGAGTTCATTATTATTAAATTGCAAATCTTGCACCATTCTATATTATTCTAAAAAAAATTAAATTAAAAAAACTAATTTTTACAAGATAACATTGTAGTAAAATGTTCTTGAATTCAAAAATGCTATTTTTTTTTTTAATAAACAAATAAAAAAAAATATATATATATTTAAAAAAAAATAAACCTTTTATTTTCAATATATTAATGTTTTTTGACGTTTTGTTAGAATATTTGTCAGTTTATTTTTTATTTATTTTTATAAAAAAAAAGTGCTTTTTTATTTGTTTTTTATTTATTTTTTATAAGGTATTTAAAAATAAGAAAATACAATTTTATATGTAAAATTAACATATTATGTATTCTGAAAAAGTGTTTAACTTATTTAGAATTTTCTATTGATTTTATATTGGAATAACAAGTTTTTTTGTTATTCCAAATTTATTTTGGAACGCATCATAATTTTTAGAAATATTGAAATAAATTCGGCATAACGAATAATTATTTTAATTATGTTATTACAAAAAATCATTAATCTTTATATAAAAATTGTATTAGCAATGGCTTGAACGAACAATTATTCTTGTAGTATTTTCGTTATTTCGTTTTCGGGAGGTTCAGTGTATGTGCTTTCTATATCTTTATAGGAAGCTCTTGGTTGTGAGGGTGTTTCTGCATCTATATTTTTGTCTACAAAATCGTTTAAATCGCCTTCTATAGTAAATGAATCAAAGAAATATTCATCATCTTTTTCTAATCCTATATTACTAAAATCAGAAACTTTTTTATTTACAACTTTGTCTTTATTATAATTATTAGTTAAAGTATTAATTAATTTATCTTGAATTGTAGTAAACGAAAATGGTTTAGCAATAAAGTCAACTGCACCTGCTTCAAGCAAAGTTCCTAAGGTTTCAAAATCAGAGTTAGAGGTTATAATTATGACAGGAATGTTTTTTGTTTTATCTACTGCTTTCAGCATTTTCAATGTAATTAACCCATCTACCTCAGGCATCAACAAATCTAAAAAAATTACATCAGGTTTTTTTTCTATTGCTAAGTTTAGTCCTTCAAAACCATTAGACGCATTTAGAATATCATTTATTCCAATACGATTAATTGTTTTTGACAATACTTTTTTCATCCAATTGTCATCATCAATAAGTAAAATTATTGCATCGTTAAACATTATTCATCCTTTTTAGATAGTAATATACTAATTTTTTCTTTTACTACTTCACTATTAAATGGTTTTGATATAAAATCAACTGCACCTGCTTTTATTGCTTTTGTTAAGTTTTCAATATTATTGTTAGCCGAACAAATAATTACATTAGAATTTTGCGTATCAGGTATATTCTTTAATATTTTTAATGTTATTAGTCCGTCTAATTCAGGCATAATCAAATCTAAAAATATTATATCGGGCTTATGTTCTAATGCTCTGGCTATACAATCAAATCCATTATTGCAAACAAGAACATTTTTATAACCAATATTTTGAAGCACTTTACTTAAAAGTTTTGTCATCCATATGTCATCATCTACTAATAAAATTTTTAATTCTGTCATTTTAAAATTAAAATATATTTTTTTATAAAAAAATCTTCTATTGTTTATTTAATATATTATTTTTTAAGAAATAAATTAACATACTCAAAATATATATAATATCTATTAAATTTTAATTTGGTATATTTTTATCTGCTATTTTTATATTGGTTAATACTTCTTTCAAAATAGAAATATCTTGTTTTATTGCTTGTTTATTTTGTTTAACTATCTCATCAAACACTTCTTGTCTATATACAGGAATATTTTTTGGAGCTTTTATGCTAAGTGTAACGGACCCTCTATCAAATTTTAAAACTTCTATTTGAACTGATTTGCCTATTAAAATTTTTTCACCAGGTCGTCTACCTAATAATAGTCCTTTATTTTCATTTATTATATTTGGTATATTTTTTTCTTCTTCCATTTTATTCTCCTATTTTTGAACTTATTATATGATTAACATTGTATTCTTTAGATATGACAATTGCTTGTTCGCCTGTTAAATCTTCTGAACATAAAATAATAGGGGCTTTTAAGTTTGCTGTTACATTGCCGTTGCCGTCATTAAATGTAACAACAGAAAACAATACATAACGTTCTAAATCAATATCCTTTCCTATATCATAATTCTCATCTATAAAGAAAGGGCTAACAACAGGAAACATTATCTCAGGGTCTTCAATAGCCATTAACCACTTAAAAGGTACTATTTCGTCATCACTAATAAGGACATAATTATTAAGTGACTCAAATCCTAATAATCCATTTTCAAAATAAAAAATATTATCAGGTTGAATTTCTATTTCTCCAAATGAATAAGAATTAATTTTTATTGGTTCTATTATTTTAGTTGGCATATATACGACATTAATCTTATAAATAATACAAATATAATATTTTTTATAAAAATTATTATTACTTTTTAATTTTTATAAAAAAGTTTATTTTCTACCAATTATAAAAAAGCATTTATAAAAGAGATGTCGAAATAAATTCGGCAAGACATTTTTTTTCATAATCAAGGAATTGGAAGAAGAATCTTTAATTCTATCATAAATATTTTACTTAATTCTCTTGTTCCACCTAATAATGTAGAAAAGTTATTCCAAAAACATTATAAACTACTAAGTATTTGTTCACCCAATTTCCAAATATCCCCTGCCCCCAGTGTAATTAATATATCATTAGATTTTAATTCTTTAATTAGTAAGTTATATAATTTTTCTTTATCAGATATTAAAATTATATGATTTATTCCATTTTTCTTTGCTTCATCAATAATAATTTGTGAAGTAACTCCTTCTATAGGGTCTTCCCTTGCAGGATATATGTCTGTCATATATACTATATCAGCATCATTAAAAGCATTAGCAAATTCTTTATAAAAATCTTTTGTCCGAGTAAAAGTATGCGGTTGAAAAATAGCAATAACACGTCTACCTATATAATTTCTTACCCCTTTGAGTGTTGCTGTGATTTCTGTTGGATGATGTGCATAATCGTCAATAATTGTTATACCGTTTTTTTCACCCTTAATATCAAAACGTCTAAATGCACCGTGGAATTCGCTGATAACAGATTCAATTAATTCAAATCCAATATCAAATTGTCTCGCAATAAGAATTGCTCCTAATACATTTTTTATATTATGTTCACCAGGAACATTTAGTGTCAACGCACCAAGTAATTTGCCATACTCATATACATCACATCTAGAAGAAAAACCTGAATAATGTATATTTTTTGCTTGATAATCAGCACTGTCATTCAATCCAAAAGTAATAACTTTTTTTCTAAAATTAGGTAATGCTTCATTAACACCTGAACAATCAATTCCTGCCGCAATACAACCATAAAAAGGAGTCATATTAGCAAATTTTATAAATGTTTCTAATAAATCATTAAAATCAGAATATATATCTAAATGTTCCTTTTCAATATTATTTATTAGTGCAATTGTGGGAGTTAATTGTAAAAAAGAACGATCATATTCGTCAGCTTCTACGATAGTCCATTCGCCATTTCCAAGCCGAGCATTCGTTCCGCCCAAATCTTTAAGTCGTCCTCCTACTATAGCTGTTGGGTCTAATCCTGCTCTAATTAAAATTAAAGAAAGAATAGAAGTGGTTGTTGTCTTGCCGTGAGTTCCGGCGATAGCAATAGTATAAGTAAGTCTAGAAAGTTCTGCCAACATTTCTGCACGTCTGATTATAGGAATATTTTGTTTTTTGGCTTCAATAATTTCGGGATTTGTATCTAAATTAACCGCACTGGAATAAACAACAAGTTCTATATCATTAATATTTTCTAATTTGTGTCCTATAAATATTTTAACACCGATTTTGGATAAATGCTCAGTGTTATCAGAGGCATACATATCTGACCCACTAATAATAAATCCTTTATTTGTTAGTATTTCAGCAATACCACTCATTCCAATACCACCAATTCCAATAAAATGTATTTTTTTTATTTTGAAAAACATATATAAGTTAAATATAATTTTATCAAAAATAGTATTTTTTACAAAAAAAAAAGTATATTAGAAAAAAAAATATAAAAATATTATGAAAAATCTAACAAAATTAACTATTGATAATGCTATATTCTATTCGTATTTTGGTGTAGAAAAACAAGAAAAACAACTTGGCGGAAAATATGAAGTAGATTTAGAATTATGGTATAACTCTTTAAGTGCTATAACTAACGATAATGTTGCAAATGCAGTAAATTACCAAAATGTTCTATTTTTAGTTTCTGATTTTATGCAAAATGAAAACTATAATTTAATTGAAACTCTTGCTTATAACATATTAAAATCTATTATGCAAGAATATCAATTGTTAGAAAAAGTGACTATAAGAATACGAAAATGTAATGCACCTGTGCGTAATATTATTAATTATGTTGAAGTAGAACAAACTATAGAAAGATAAATTTAATGTAAGTTAAAATGGATTTTAATAATAGGTAAACTTTAAGGTATTATATTAAATTACTATGACAAATAAGTTATACTATAATTGTAAAAAAGGCGATATTATTTGACGCAATTAAATATGTAGAAATAAAACGAACATTAGATGTAAAGAAGTAAATATGTGAATTATATATATTTACAAAAAAAACAGGACTCTTTCAAGTCCTGCCTGTTAATTAACTATTAGCAAGTAGTTTAATTATTTGGATTACTTGCTTTACAAAAAGTAAAAGTAGGGTGCATATAAGGATAATATCCTTCTACTTCTTGGTAAAGAACAATAGCATATACACAACCCATAGGCAAAGCCATAGTATTAAAAGTATGACTATCTAATACTGATATAAAATCTCCAATTAAAGCACCTGTTTGAAGATTTACAAGTTGTGCATAAATTTGCTTATCTGTTGTTACAGTAAGCACATCTCCTGTTTGAACGACACTTATGTCTGCCAATAGAACTTCTGGTATTAAATCAGTTGGTTCAAGTGGAGATTCTTCACCATAATCGTCATTATCTTCAGGTAATAACGATACCCAGCCCTTTATTTTTTTACCATCTTTAATAGTATATGGACTGAGTGTTCCATTTTGCCCCTCAATATAAACCCAAGTAACAATAGACCCACTAGAATTAACAAACGTATATTGTATATGGGCATCACCAGGTTTAGCTTTTAAGAGGGCTGATGTTGTTATAAAAAATATAACAGACAATACTAATGTTATTAGTATTTTTGATTGCAATTTTAGTTGCATAATTTAATCCTTAAAATTTATTGAATAAAAAACGGACTTCAAAACAAAGTTTACTCAGGGTTTTGTTCCAATCTCTACGAGTAACTATAAATCTTTTTCCAAATCCACCTTTGTCCATCTGTCCAATACAAAATTAAACTTTTTTTTTCTAATTTCCAAATGCAATATTGCACTTTTTAAAATAAATATTGCACTTTTTTGAAAAAAAGGTTTCATTCTCATTTTTTTGAATTAAAACTTTTAACTGTTCTTACACTAACTCCAAGATATGAAGCAATATCTTCTGCACTTAGATATTGAAGTAAAGGATGTATTTGAACAAATTTATCATATTTTAACTTTGCAGTTGGTATAACTCCAATTTCAATTCTTTTTAATAATTTATTAAATATATCTAATAAATCTTCTTTTAAAATTTCTAATAGTAATGGTTCTTTTTTTAATAATTTATCCCAATCATTAGAATCTATTGAATATATTTCTGCATTCTCAATTACTTTTAAATTTAGTATAGAATCAATATTTTCAGGTAAATCATTTCTATAAACTAAAATTAAATCTTCTGCGGTATAAAAACTTATAACTGCTTCTGTTTGGTTTAAAGTATTAACTACAAAAGATTTTACCGAACCTGATTCAATATAGAAATTTTGTTTTAATTTATTACCTTCTTGTAATAATAAAATTCCTTTTTCATATTTTTTTAATTTCCATAAATCAGGATATTTTTTAATTATTTTTTTTATTTGAAGTTTAACTTTACTTTGTGTAGAATATATTTGTTTAATCATTTACTTATTTCCACTTATTTTTTTAGAATGTTATTAATTATT
>Ga0082212_10005675_pt1 | contig 16924 bp, 17 predicted proteins | sample TergutNt197P3_FD_71548 | JGI IMG/M metagenome (GOLD analysis project Ga0082212, IMG submission 71548) | Neocapritermes taracua P3 segment gut microbial communities from Petit-Saut dam, French Guiana - Nt197 P3 | ecosystem: Host-associated > Arthropoda: Insects > Digestive system > Gut ... | reverse complement strand
TTCGATTTAGTATTACTAAATCGGCTGAAAACAATTCATCTTGCAAGTCGACCTAAAGGTTTCGCCTGGAAGGCGAGGGTTTTAGACCCATTATACAGACAATAAAAAAAAGGCAGGGGCAGAAGGATTCGAACCCTCGACACACGGTTTTGGAGACCGTTGCTCTACCAGACTGAGCTATACCCCTGCAATAAAAACAATATCAATTATACAACGTCAATAAGTCTTTGTCAATTATTATCGATAAGCTAATTTGCCCTTGTCAGTATTTGTTAATTTAAACCATTTCGACAAAACTGTTGTCTTTTTAAATCCTATTTTCTCATAAAGCGATACCGCTCTCACATTGCTGGAAGCAGCCATAAGCTCTACCTTTTTTACACCTTGTTCTTTTAGCAGCTTAAGCGCACACATTACGATGCCTTCCCCATATCCCTTTGACCTTGCTTCTTCTGCAACACCGACAGTGCTTAATACAGCTCTGCTGCCTAGAATCTCAAATTCACAAATGCCGACGATCCCTTCTGGCGCAATCGCAAAATTTATCCAATAGTTTTTTTTGATTGAAAGAGTTCGAAATTCTCGTTCCCGCAAAAAAGCGGCATTGTCGATGCCTACAAATATTTTGTTGTGAAGCTCAATGTACCTGTCTAAGTCTTTTCTTAGATCAATTAGCTCAAGCCGCAGATTTGATGGTTGCGTTACCTTTTTCGGTATCGCAATTTTGAATTTTTGCATCTCATATGTTTCAAAATAACTCAAATCTCCAAAGTTGAGCAATGCATTTTTTCTTAAGCACTTTGAAGAAATACCTAGACATACAATTTCAGCTCCACGCTCTAAAAGCTTGTATGTATAGTATTCAAAGAAAGCCGCCCGTTGAGATAATGGACATCTTCTAATTTGGCAATATCCAGTTTTGCTGAAAGGGATCTCATCATAAACAACTAAAATGTCAACGATATTCGAATCAAGAACTGATGCCTTTTTCAATCCTTCAACCATGTATTGACTGCTCCATATGCTATCATTGTAAAATATAGCTAAGTCTTTGTTTACATTTGTTTAGCGGTCCCACCAAAGAGGGCAATTTGCGACACAGAAGGCAGAACTAGCCAGTACTAGATTATAACAGTTGTTAACTAACAAACAAACAAACAAACAAACAAACAAACAGGAGGCGCAAGTGAAAGCAGTATTAACAGTTCTTGGCAAAGACACCACAGGGATAATCTATAAAGTCACGAAAATTCTATATGAATTTGATATTAACATTGAAGATATCAGCCAAACCATAGTCCAAGGCTATTTTACAATGATAATGCTTGTAGCGATACCAGAAAGCGTACAATTGCCTGAGCTCACTAAACGATTGGACGAATTAAAAAAAGAAAACTTATCTGTCCAAGTTCAAAGAACTGATATTTTTGATGCAATGCACAAAATTTGAGGGGGAATCATGTTAGTAAATACAGATGTCCTTGAGACAATACGGATGCTTGAGAAAGAAAAACTAGACGTGAGGACAATCACGATGGGCATTTCCCTTCTAGATTGCCTTAGCGACAATGCTGATGCCACCGCATCGCGCATTTACAACAAAATCTGCAATACTGCCAATGCGCTTGTTGCGACAGGCGAGGATATAGAGCGTGAGTTTGGTGTTCCAATAATCAATAAGCGCGTCGCAGTCACCCCGGTCTCCCTTGCAGCTTTTAATAAAACGCAAGAATATATAAAAATTGCAGAATCACTGGACAAAGCGGCAAACGAGATTGGAATCAATTTCATCGGGGGATACTCAGCATTGGTTCAAAAGGGGATATCTGCTACAGATAAGGTCTTCATTGATTCTATTCCTGAAGCGCTCGCTTTGACCGGAAAGGTTTGTTCCAGTGTTAATGTGGCAACCACAAAAGCCGGCATTAATTTTGATGCAGTGGGGCTCATGGGCACAACAATTAAATCTCTCGCATATGAGACTAGGCATGCGGACTCGATCGGTTGCGCAAAATTTGTTGTCTTTGCAAATGCTGTAAGCGATAATCCGTTTATGGCAGGAGCCTTCCATGGCATAGAGGAAGGCGAAACAGTAATCAATGTCGGCGTAAGCGGTCCAGGAGCTGTGCTTGCTGCAATCTCAAAACTACAGGGGGAGCCAATCGATGTTGTCTGTGAAACCATAAAAAAGACAGCTTTCAAAATAACCCGTGCCGGACAGCTTGTTGGCAATGAGGCGTCGAGGCGGCTTGGAGTCCCATTCGGCATCCTAGATTTATCGTTGGCGCCGACACCGGAAATTAGCGACAGTGTAGCTGATATCCTCGAAGCGATTGGGGTAGGAAAAACAGGGGCGCATGGCACTACGGCTGCGCTTGCCCTCTTGACAGATGCCGTAAAGAAAGGGGGCATCATGGCTTCTTCTAATGTTGGCGGCATGAGCGGCGCATTCATTCCAGTTAGCGAAGATGCAGGGATGATCTCAGCTGTAAAAGCAGGGGCGCTGACAATCGACAAGTTAGAGGCGATGACCAGTGTTTGTTCTGTCGGCATAGATATGATTGCAGTGCCTGGTGACACACCCGCAGAAACATTGTCGGCTTTGATTGCCGATGAAATGGCCATTGGAGTCGTCAATTCAAAAACAACCGCAGTGCGGGCAATACCTGTGTATGGCAAAAAGGTTGGCGAAATGGCTGTATTTGGCGGCCTGTTGGGAGAAGCCCCAATTATGCCTCTCAATAGCAACAGCTCAGTTGATTTTATCAGAAGGGGAGGGAGGATCCCAGCTCCGCTTCATTCGTTTAGGAACTGACATGGGCGAAAAATACTATTTTGACAATGCAGCTAGCACCAGGCCTTATGGAGAGGTAACTGAAGGGTTAAGAGACTACTGCATGAATTGCTATGCAAACCCTTCCTCAAACCATAGCCTCGGGTTTGAAGCCCTGAAAACCCTCGACTTTGCATCAGAGTGGCTTCTTAAAGAGCTTAGGCTTCCTTCAAAAAATTACGAAGTAATATACACCTCGGGCGCGACAGAATCCGCCAACTTGGCATTGAGGGGAACGATTGAGCGCAGCGAAAGGCTCTTGCGCTCATCATTTGCAATAACATCAATCGAACATCATTGTGTCTCCCAAACTGCTGCATATCTAGAAAGGCGTGGAGCAACGAGCTGTGTGCTCAAAGTTGACAAGCTTGGCCAATTAATCCCCGAATCTGTAAGTGATGGCATCAATTCTACGACCAGCATCGCAAGCATAATTTGGGTCAACAACGAAACCGGAGCTGCACAGGACATCAAAGGCATTGTGGACCTGGTTAAAGGGATTAATCCATCCACACTAGTGCATATCGATGCAGCCCAAGCCTTTGGAAAGGTAACCCAAGATATATCCGGAGTTGATATGGTCAGCATATCTGGCCATAAATTCCACGCTCCAAAAGGTGTTGGCGCGCTTATTGTAAAAAAAGGCTTGCAACTTGCCCCCATCATATTTGGCGGAGGGCAGCAAAAGAACTTGCGTAGCGGGACTATCAACGCTCCCATGATATACGCTATGGGAAAAGCTGCCCGAATCGGAATTGAGAACGGCTCAAAAGAGCAACTGCAAGAGCTTTCATCTTACTTGTTAAAATGCTTTGTACAAGAGTTTGGAGAAGAGCCTTTGAATTCTATGTTGCCCGAAGGCATCTATTCTCCCCATATTTTGAATGTCTCTTTTGAGAGCTTGAAGGGTGAAGTGTTTATGAGAATGCTTGAGGAGCAAGATGTTTTTGTGTCGACTTCCTCTGCATGCTCCTCAAAAGCAGAAAACAAGGACTCAGCACTGTATGCAATGGGCTATGGCAAAAAAAGAGTGGACTCGGCGTTGCGCATCAGTATTAGTGTTGACAATACAAAAGGGCAAATTGATTATTTGATAGACAAGATTAAAAATATAAAGAAAAGATTGTCGCATTAAGCGGCTTAATTGGAGGCGAAAATGTCTGTCCATAACAGGCTTATTCTAATCAAATACGGTGAAATAAGTTTAAAGGGGGCAAATAGGGGGTTTTTCGTAAAAACTCTTGACAAAAATATAAGAATCGCGCTTAAAGGCTTTCCTGGGGTAACCATCAACCATATCCAAAGCCGAATCACAATTTCAAATGTCAGCCAGAGCGATGAGGCAGGAGTAGTTGAGCGGCTGGCTAAAGTCTTTGGCATCGTCAGGATTGCGTTAGCTTACGAGACAGATCCCGATATGGATAGCATTCAAGAGATAGCTGCCATCGCGGTTGGTGATAGCGGCGCAAACTCTTTTAAAGTGGAGACAACACGGGCAGACAAGAGATTTCCACTGACATCTCCAGAAATCTCAGCACAAGTCGGAGCATATGTTTTAGCGAATGCGCCAGGATTAGTGGTTGATGTTAGAAATCCGGATTTTATCTTGCACATTGAGTTGAGGAAAAATGCCTATGTATATTACAAGCAAGTAGAGTGCGAAGCCGGATTGCCGCTTGGCACTGGAGGAGATGGCTTGGTGTTGCTGTCCGGAGGCATCGACAGCCCTGTAGCATCATACATGATTGCCCGCAGGGGAATGAAAATGCATGGCATCCACTTCCATTCTTATCCCTACACCAGCTTGCAAGCCCTCGAAAAAGCGAAGTCGCTTGCAGAAATACTCGCAGTCCAAAACAATGGTTTTGTGCTGTATATTGTCAATCTTGCAAAGATCCAGGAAGCAATCGCGGTTAATTGCAACGCTCCGTATTTCACTATTTTGCTAAGGCGAGCTATGTACCGCATAGCAGATATGCTAGCAGAGCAGAAAGGGATCGGAGCCCTTGTGACAGGAGAGAGCCTTGGGCAAGTAGCATCCCAAACAATGGAGGGGATGGCATGCTCATCTGCTGTTGCAAAGAAATTGATTCTGAGGCCTCTTGTATCATTTGATAAAATGGATATTGTTAAGATAGCCAAGCGGATTGGGACATTTGAGACTTCAATTCTACCATACGAGGATTGTTGCTCTATTTTTACACCGAAGCATCCACAGATCCGGCCGAGGATTGACAGGGCGCAAATTGAAGAGGATAAGATACCAAATTATTTGGAGCTGTTAGTTGCAGCTTTTGAAGAGAAGGACATGGCTCAATTTGAATAACCAACTCCACTCAAAACTATAACAGAAAACTACATTGCGTTTAATCGCCATTACAGAGAGAATACTGCTTGCTTAGTAATCTCTGCAATAGAGCTTCTATCCCAAACACTTACTACAAAATGTCAAGCTCGGCAACCAATAATTTGTGCTGATTCATCCCTCCCCCTAAACTCTCAAGAAGTTTAAGGCGGGGGATTCTTAGCACGATTGATATAATTTACATATAGCAAACCACTTATCCATCCTTTATCACTTCTCAATTCAAAAAAGGAAAGTTATTTTTCAAAAGTATTGGTTAAATCCGTGCCCAAATTATGCTCCCTTGAAAAAATACTCTTACTGGGTGCATACCTTCTAGAAAAACCAAATTTGCCTCGCTAAACAAATTGACAAGAGCCAGTTAGACATTTAGAGGTCCCACTCTATATGGCCTGGCAATCAAGCGGAGTGATTTGCAACGTGCTAGTCCTCTCTAAAGCATTTTTGAACTACATCATTTTTAGATTGTTAATTACTAACTCGAACTCGGATCCCAAATAGTGGGCTGCTCTCCTGCACATTAACATGCGTGACAGGAAGATCTCGAAATAATCCATCACAGACGTAATAGAACTATCTATATCCAGTTTAAGCTTTATCACAGGTTTCGCATTAGTTTGTACAACATCAATCTCTGATTTTTCCACCGCATAATTGACTCTGTCATGTATATCAAGGAGTATCTTATCCATATCCTGTTCCTGGACTCTTGACCGGCGCACATCGGACTTGTCTGCTACTATGAGCGCTGCGCATATCTCATTTACTGGAGACCCCGTGTCCTCATCATGGTTTCCAATAGCAGAGCAGACTAAAGCGATGTCTTTATACGCCATTCCTTTGCTTTCAAGAATATCCCTTGCAATTTCTGCCCCTGTCAAAGCATGGAAGGTTCGGTTGATCATGTTTCCGATATCATGTAATAAACCAGCAATTTTTGCTAGCTCGACACTTTTTTTCGGATAGCCAAGTTGGGCAAGAATAAATGAAGCAGTCTCTGCACTTTTGCAAACGTGGGCAAAAGAGTGATCTGTGTATCCTAAAGCTCTAAGATTGTTATTGCCTGCATTTATATATGCTTTGACTTTAGCATCATCTCTAAGTGTTTCATAATCTATTGCCATTTTGTTCCTCTTGTTATTTAGTCTTTACCTGACAGACTCTCCACGAGTTTTGAGGCGTAGGTATCCCGCCTTAATTTTGATGAAATGCTTAATAAGTGACAGGATTTCTACCTTGAATGCCATTCTACTAGAGTTTTTGAATTGTTTCAAGCAGGTGAAAGCCACTCTAACAGGCTTTCGAGCAGCGTAACGTGATAATATATTCGCAAACAGTAGTATCTATGTAATATTTCTTTAGTGATGTTATCAACCATGACTGTATTGGATTTGGCATCAATCAAAAATAATATAAATTTGGCTCTATACTGGTTATTGAAGACCAAACACAAAAATTTTTCTAATGAGAAGAGCGACAGTTGAATAATTTCTATCTTTGATTTTTCAGAATAATTAGTTCTAGGGCTGCAATCTATTTGGGCAAATTTTAACTATTTTCTTGAAAAAGAACTATATTCACCTATTGGTGCAATTTTTCAACCCCAACATCTTCAAGCGAAATTATTCGAAACTTGTATGATTTTTTTGTAAACCTGTCATTAAACCTCCACAACGTCGTTATTGTGTCCTTTTTGGGGATATTTCATTACAAAAAAGGACAAATGGTAAAATACTATGAGAGTATTCTATATTCTAGATTAAAAAACCTGTAATTGCTCGACAATAAGACCTATTTTACACTCAATTGAGGTTATATACTTGCACTGATAATTCACATAGGAGTGATGTTTTGAGCATTTCATATAGCATTGGACAAGCATCAAGGCAGATCGGATTAAACTCAAGGCAATTGAAGTTCCTTGAAGACCAATACCAAATAAAGATATCTCGAAACGAAACAAATAGCCGGGTCTACTCCCAAAAGGATATTGATATCCTCAAACTCGCAGAAGAACTCAGAGTAGAAGGGAAGAGCAGATCTGAAATCCGGTCAGTTCTCGCAGAAGTGGTCAGGGAAGAGCGAATCGAATTCTTTTCTGCAGACAATCCAGTTTTCGGCATTTCTTCCGCAGTTGACGATCCTGTCTATGAAAGTATTGCCCAACAACCAGCAGATGCATTTACGCCTGTTATAGCTATCTTCAGCCAGACAGATGATTGCGAAGATACTGGAAGCCATATCTTCCTCTCTGAAAAAGACGATGCTGATCCCATAGAAACCTACTCAGCATCCATTGACACTACAGAAGAACCTACTCTTGATTTTGGAGATGACGAAGTCGATTCCCTGCCAGAAGAAAGCGGGCAAAAACTGGTTGAGATATTTACTCCAGAGCAAGTATTTTTAGATCCTGATGCTGCAAAGAAAGACTATGCAGAGACTGAAAGCCGGATTTTCTTTACCGAAATTACCAATGTGGAAAAAGCAAAAAGAAAACTGTCTAACACCACCTCATCGGAAAAAGAAGAGGAATTAGTAGTCAGAAATGCTGACTTGGCAGCTCTCTATACTATTATCGCCCAGCTGCGAGATGAAGTGAACGAGCTAAAACTCCACTCATCTCCGAAGGGAAGTGAAGAGCTTATTGAAGAGAATGCTAGGCTAAAGGCAAAAATTAAGGAAAAAACATATGAACTGGTTGATGTGCGAGACAAACTGGGCCAGCTTGAAGCCAGGCATAGCCGCAAAGGATTCTTTAAGTTTTAGCAAAGAGGAGATAGCATATGAGCTTCAACGTTGAGCAGAAAGAGAACACGATGGTTGTAAGCATTACTGGCGAGCTTGACGACCATGTAGCTAAAGGACTTAGGGAGAAGCTCGACTTTTTCCTGTTGAGAAAAGAAATCATAAATCTGGTTTTCGATTTGAGCGAACTTACATTTATGGATTCAGCTGGAATTGGGTTGCTGATCGGACGATACAAACAAGTAAAGGAAAGGGGCGGCAAATCCGTTGTTGTCATCGGAACATCCCATTCCAAGAGGATTCTGAAAATGTCCGGCGTGTTAAATATATTTTTGGAAGCCCAGTCGATTACAGATGCTTTTGAGATTGTAGGCGTCACATCACTAGCATGATTCACCGCTTCATTAAGCGGAATACATAAATCCGAGGTTGAAATGAATAATTACATGACGCTTAAGTTCAAAAGCGTTTCTGAAAATGAGTCGCTTGCGAGGATGGCAGTTGCTGCATTTGTAGCTCCGCTTGATCCTTCCCTTGACGAGTTGGCAGACATCAAGACCAGCATCTCTGAGGCTGTGACAAATTGCATCATCCATGGCTATGACAACAAACCTGGAATTGTGGAGCTTACAGCGATAATTGAAGATGACTTGCTGACAATTAAGATTGCCGATGAGGGCAAGGGAATTGGAGATATAGACCAGGCGCGGGAACCTTTGTTTACAACAAAACCAGAGCTTGAGCGCTCAGGGATGGGCTTTACCATTATGGAGAGCTTTATGGACACTATCCAAGTCATTTCCTCACGCGGGCAGGGAACAACGGTAATTCTCACAAAAAAAATAAGGTCAGCTGCAATAAATGAGTACGCAATCTGATAGTTACGAAAGGTTTTATACAAGAGAATTAATTGAAAGCGCGCAAAGCGGAGACAAATTGGCAATGGAGGAGCTTGTTAAAAAGAACAGCCCTCTTGTAAACAGCTTAATCAAGAAGTATGTTTACTATAACGAAAATGAGTCTATTGACGATTTATTCCAAATTGGCATGATTGGCTTGATCAAAGCAATCAAGAACTTCGATTTCTCTTATAACACCAAATTCTCAACATACGCGGTCTATATCATTAATGGCGAATTGAAGCGCCATTTTAGGGATGATGGCATTATAAAGGTAAGCCGTGGTATTAAGACAACATACCTCAAAGCCAAGGCACAACGGGATTTGCATATTCGCACTTATGGAATCGAGCCAACCCTAAGCCAAATTGCCGAAGCGATAGGGGCATCTTTTGAAGAAGTCGCCCTTGCATTCGAGGCCTGCCAAAAACCAGAGTACCTGTCTGACTTCGCTGTCGCAAATCCAAGAAGCGACAATGCTAGGCGCAATGAGGAAGTTGTTGAAGACAAAAAAAACAATATCGATGACACAATAGACCTTATCGCCCTCAAAAATGCGATATCTTCCCTCTCTTCAGAGTATAGGCAAATTATCACTTTGCGGTATTTCAGAGGCATGACACAAAATGAGGTAGCCAAATTGATAGGCTTATCGCAGGTGCAAGTTTCGCGGCTGGAAAAAAAAGTGATAGATAGTTTAAAAAAACATATGCTATGACAATCGCCTGTTTGCGCCTTGCTGAACAAAACCCTTTTCTTCAACTCCATTTGATTTGAAATTCTAAAATTGCAGACACAATAATTGGGGAACTCTTATAGATTACTTGTCTATTGCCTTTTTAACCGTAAAATGCCTCATTGCTAGTTTGTCCTTTTCGTGCTTGCGAAACACTCTTTACTATCATGTGGCGCATCATCAGCCCAATCTTTGAATTTTGAGTTAGACTCCAAGTCATTTTTTTTGATGATCTTAAGAAAAATAGCTTGCATGCATTTATCCAACCCAAATTTGACCGAATAAACTGGGCGCTAGAAAAAAAATAAGAAGCAGGCCACATTCAAGTGCTATAATAAGGGAAGGGATTTGCTTGCAACCTTAAATGCGCCTGAATCCCCTCTCTGCCTCCATGAACCCTGCGGCTGCCTGCCTAAGGGCTTGTCTCGCCGCTATTGTAATTGGATACCCTCCGTATAACTCCAGCGCAAGCCGAGTTTGCCGGCTCGATCGGGTTTGCCGGGCTTGCAGCCGCCCCCAGCAGCCCCGGGATTTCAAGGCGCGCCACTGCCAAGGCTTCCTCCATGCCTTCGCGCAGGCTTGCAGCGGCTGAGGGGTGCCGCATATCTAGACACGCTGCTATGTCCTCGAGGCCCGAAAGAGCCTCATTGTATTCAAATTCCATATATGCCAAGCTGAGGCGCTTTGCAACCTCGTTTTCCCGGATTCTGGAAGGCGGCCAAGAACATTGCGCTTCTTGTGCGCTTGGCATCCCTGGATAACCGCCTTGTCCCCGAAAGTGTCATTTATCGCCTTGGCAAGGGCTTTGCTGCCGTCTATGGCACATAGCCTGGGCCCGGCTGGGTCCAAGCCCCTTCCAACCAAATCCGCAAACAGCCCTTTCACAACTGTGCTGTTTCCAGAGCCGCCCTCCACAATGCCCAGCATTTGCTTTGCGCCGTCTGGCCTAGTCCCCATAGCAGCCGCAATGGTTATTTTCCCCAACTGCGTCCCGCCAAGCACAAGTGTTGGATATCCGCCAAATATTTTGCAGCCGAAGAATTCCCCCATCGCTGTTTCCATGCCTTCCTTGAACCTGCGGGACACCTCGCTCTTGCCCATGTTTGACTCTTTGGCTGGCCCAGCCGGCTGTTCCGAGCGCACATTTCCGGGTGCTTGCGCCGGCAAGCAGCCTTGAGGGCGCTGCATCGTCCAGCGGGTCTTCCTTCTGGAAGAGGGAGAGTGTGTCGAGGGCTATTTCGCCGCTGCCGCCTTTAGCGCGCACCCTGGGCTTGCCCACGGCGGCTTTCTTGCCCCCCATGACAACCTTTGTCTGCTCCTTGCCGTGGCGGTGTGCAATCCTTTCTTTGTCGTGCTTGCCTTTTTCTCCAGCTAGCTCTTCAACTTCTTTTTCCATTAGCTGGACGATGACATCCAATCTCCAGCGACAATGCCAGAAGCCCCTGGCTTGCTATCCCAATGACCGCCTCTTGGTCAATTAGTTGCACAGCTGGCTTGACTGGCTTGCTTTCTTTCTGGTATGCTCCCATTATAGCAGCTCCATTTCATATAGTATTTTTTGTTCTGTAACACAATTATGCCATAGTGGATGGAGCTGTGTTTTTCTTTTGAAATTCTACGGAGCTTGGGACATCGTCTCTACTAAACGATCAACTACTCTAGAACAACTACTTGCCCAAAGTGAACAAAGCTATTTCTCCAATGCCGCTGGTTGCTGCCAAATTAACAGAGCAGGCAATGAGAAAAGATCAAAGAAACAATTAGTAATTTCTAATCTTAACTCAGTTACATTTTTAACGAATTTCATTGCGAAACCTGCTGCTCTTCTTTTACAATAGGAGTAGCACAGCCTCCAGGCATAAAAATAGAAAGGATTCTTCAAGCATCGTATCGGAGAAAAATGATTTTGGATACTCTGGCAAACATAATAGCTATAACACTTGTTTTGCTTATAACACTATCAATGCAGTGCCACTTTTTCGGAGAGGCTAAACCCACTGTTTCTTTTGGAGCCGCAATTGGGGATCATGAGAGAATAAACGGGATAGCTCTTTCTTTGCAAAATGTTTTTTATTCTATTAGCCCAATTGAAAATAGCCACAGGCCATGGCATCAAACAGACGGGTCAAAATACTCAGGCACAAATGGAGCAACATTTGGGTCGACCGGAGATCCGCTCTTTGTTTTGCCAGATCAAAAACTGCCCGTTAGCAATGTTTATTACAATGCAAATGGCGGAACAGGAACCCTTATCATCGAGCAAGGAGTGCAAGCAGGCCTTGCCTTCACCGTCAAATTCGCCCCGTTGCCTACAAGAGCCGGTTTCACTTTTCTTGGATGGGATAGAAACCCGGTTGCAGAAAGGCCAGAATTCACACAAACCGGGCTGAGCACATTTTTGATGGGAAATGAAAATGTCACATTGTATGCTGTGTGGATGGAAGAAAACCAACCTGGCCAAACAAGCGGTTCTACTCCTGCCAGCTTGGATACCGCGGCTAACCTTGAAGTCCAATTACCCAGTTTCACTATTAAGTATGACGCAAATAAAGGAGCCGGCTCTGTACCGGAGCCTCAAGCCGCTTTGCAAGGTTCCAGCGTCCCCGTCGCGTTTAGCCCCCAGCCTACAAGGGAAGGCTTTGTATTTCTCGGCTGGTCTACTGCACAAAACTCATCCACTGCGCATTATATGAAAAACGGCGCTGCCACCTTAGAGGTACGCAACGCTGACACAACTCTTTTTGCAGTTTGGGAAATTGCGACACCAGTTTTTGGAGACCCTCCAATCAAAGCGATGATGATGGTCAATGGCACGATCCCTCCTGAAAACTCATCGTTCAAACTTGTACTAGAAGCCCAAACAAAAAATGCGCCAATGCCCTTTGGATCTGTCGGCAACAAGAAAACAATAACCACAAAAGCCAATAAAGTCATAGAGTTTGGCAATATCTCATTTATTGAGACGGGCAAATATTCTTACAGTGTATACGCATTAGCAGGCACACAACACGGCTTTGAAAACGACAACAATATCTACACAATCACTTACGAAATAAACAGCAAATTGGAATGCAAGCGCACAGTCGCCGGCAAAGAGTCAAGCCAGGATTCTGGGGCTATTGTGTTTGTCGGCAGGTATGCATTTTCCAACAACAAAGACACTTATATAAACTCCCGGCGACTCTGGGGGAAATCGTTATTTCAAAGAAAGCAGATAGCTAGCCAGCCCGCACTCCAAAAACCGCCATTTACTAAAAGAGATTTATTAGTTATCCTAGTGCCAGTTTTTATTCTAGGGTCTGTTTTTGCTTCAACAAAGTCAAACAAAATATTCAAAAAACAAAAAAAATTGGACATTCCTGCCCCATGAGACAACCAGATAAAGCATGGTTTATATGCCAATTGAATTTTAATGAAAACACCAGCTAATTAAAGCAACAGAAGACAAAGAGCTTGGTTTTAGCTTACAGTGGCCGCATGTTTGCTAACCGCCAAACAATTCTGGCATCGACCACATTTTGTACACAAACTTTTGAAAGACTGCCACCGCAATATCAGCATATTTGAGCACAGATCGGAGAGCTAAAGTTTGAACATTAAAACAACAGTGCTGGCTATTTCTATTGCGTTTCTATTAGCCCAGCCAGTGCCGTCCGCAGCGAATTCCTTTGAGCAAAAGCCCATTGCCAGCAGAGGACTTGGCCAAAGTTATGAACAGGAGAAGCTGCCTAAGCCAGCCAAACAGACCCAAGACAATCTACCGGATCCAATCGCTTCTAAGCCGGCAGCGGACACAATTGCACAATCTTTTTCAGATAATGATGCTGACACAACCGGATCCACTTTCAGTGTTTTTTATTATGCAAATGACGGGACAGAGCAGGCATTTATCGAAAGTGGACTAAAACCTGGCCAGACCTTCAACGTCATGGATGCCCAATTGCCGACAAGAACTGGTTACACGTTTCTCGGATGGGATCGGAACCCTTCAGCGGCGCAGCCAGAATTTACAGAATCCGGCTTGAGCGAATTGACCATTGGAAACGAAAATGCCCTTTTGTATGCAATATGGGCAAATGACAACCTTTCGCCCAGCTTCACAATTATATACGACCCAAACAACGGATCTGGACCTGTGCCTGAATCCCAAACCGCTTTGCAGGGGGCTAGCATTCCTATCTTGTTTTCCCCTCAGCCAATAAGGAATGGCTATAAATTCCTTGGCTGGGCGCCTTTAGAAAATGCCACAACTCCAAGCTATTCAAAAAACGGCGAAACCACAATGGCGGTTGGCGACGCCAACACGATACTATATGCAGTTTGGGCAATTGAGGAGGATGTTATAGGAGACCCTCCGATAAAAGTGCTGGTAACAGTTGCCGGAAAACGGCCACCTAAAAACTCATTGTTCACATTGGTAATGGAAGGGTTGACAGATAGCGCTCCAATGCCCTTTGGGTCAGTTGGAAACAAGAAAACAATTTCGACGGCTGCTGATAAAGTCGTAGAATTTGGCAATATTGTATTTCATACGCCGGGCATATATGCATACAATGTGTATGTCTATGACAACGGGAAAAGCGGCTTTTCTTATGATAAAAGTGTCTATACTTTCTCATACGAAGTAAACGACAATATGGAGTGCTTCCGCACTATTGTTGATAGTTATTCCAGAATCCAGCCAAGCCTGACTGGCGCTATGATGTTCACCAACCACTATATAGCTACTAATAGCAATAGCTATCAAGTTGGAAACCGGCGCTATTGGGGCAAGAATTTTTCACAGCAATTGTTGTCACGCCCAAAACCTGTAACTAGTTCTCTGGAGATTCAATTGCCATTTACGCTTACAGAGATATGCATGGTTCTTGTACCGGTTTGCATATCAAGGCTTATTTATTACTTTAGAAAATTAAAAAAGCAAGGCAAAGATTGTGGAGACACATATCTCTCGCGTAGAAACTGATGATGCTGCTTACATTGGCTATAAACTGCGTTCTATGCCTGAAAGCATTTTCTTTTGCCCTAAGGCATAACGCGGGAGGGTTAACGGAAATTCGTTAAATATGCTGGATGGATCAGTCATGGACAGTAAGCCTGTCCAGGTATAAAGGCCCAAAATAATAAGCTAACCGTTAATTTTGTTTCCATTCTTCAATTTCACATTCATGGGTTTTTGAAGTTTTGTCATAATTAATACCTGCCAACAAGACCTCTTTGCATTGGCTAAGCGCCCCCATATACTCCCGGCTTTTGATTTGTTGGATTGCATCGTTTGCGCTGGATCCCCATTTAAGCTCTATGACCAGAGCCAAGCTTGTCAACATAGCTCAGCTTTGGCCGCATAATGACATCAGCGTACCATTTGCCAGATGGCATTTCTTAGGAGATTTCAACGAAGTTGCGTGCGACGTAGAAAGCAAGCAATATAACGCATCTCAAGGAATTTCGTTATTGTACTCTAGCAAAGGCAATTCCATATGGGCTTTTTCAACCCCCAAAGCAACTGTTTTTGCATCCTGGAGCCAAACACCTTCTAGCAGCTCGAATGATTTTTTAGCGCATCTGCAACACCGTCCCAATGAAGAGCTTCAATCGTGTTGGCGAACTCTTCACTGACTTCCTTATTTGGGATTGGCACAGTTCTGCCTTCGACATCGAAGGACAAATACCCTAGATGCACCAACAATGTCAGCACATCGTCTTTGCTCGTGAAACTTGCCATATCATTGGAAAACGTCCTAGTGTTTAAGGGAACTTTGGTGCCTGCAAGCATCGCTACAACGTCTTCCCGAAGCCCATTAAAATCCATTTGAATATATAGTTTTAGGGCTTCATAAGTCTCGGTATTAACCCAATATGGCGCACACCTGCGAGTTAGCAATGATTCTACTACAGATTTTGGGCTGTATATGGAACAAACGACCTCTTCGAATCCAAAGTTTGAAGCTTTTGAGTAAACCATCTTGTAGCCATCATACCACTCTTCTCTTTCTCCATGGTCGACGCCGTGTTTTCTACAGACCTCCAATACTTCCTCTCCAGTAAATCCAAAGTAAGGGGCAAGTCCCCTCGGCTCAAGCATAGAATACTCCGTGAACATATTCAGTGCGCTATGAGTTGCATATTTCTTATAAGCAAAATCCCTGTCATATAAGCAAGGGTAATATAGGCTTTATCTTTGAGCCAAAGCCTAAGAAAATCCAAGTGTTTTTCCTGTGACTCTGAATCATTTTTATATAGCCAAAAATGCAGTCCCACTCATCTAACAAAACTATGTAAAAACGCTCTGTATGCTCATACAAATCCCACATCACTTGAACAATATTCTTCTCATTGTTGAAAATAATTCCTGGATTATCTTTCTTGGCATCTGCAACAATGAGCTCAAGCATTGCTCCAGCCGTTTCTTCAACTTCTCTATAACTGCTCACGAATTCCTGATATCGAAAAAAATGCAATTGTACGTGTTCAGATGCGCTCGAAACTTTGATCGATGCTTGCCCGGGTTGCTTGAGTACCTGGCCAGGCGCCCTTAGCCCGTTGTTCTCATTGGCAAGCTTTGCGTTCTCCTCAACAAGCCTGGAGTTCTCTCCGGAGAGGGTGCGCTTTTCCTCTAGCGCGTTAGCGAGCTGGCTTGCCAATGAGGAGACTTCCAATGGCAGCGCAGAAATTTGCCTGCCTAGCCATTGCTTCCGAATCTTAGGTTTTGCCTTTGCGCTTCTTGAAGTTTAGCTTCATTCATACATCCTCCACAGGTATTATTGAGGATTTTGAAAATCAAAAAAAGCTCCAGATTTTCAAGGTTCTATCCTTGATTCCTTATATTTTGGGGACATTATCTAGCTAGACTGAATAGTTACCTTTTTGAAGCTACAGCAGGCTCTGCTTCAATTCCTGTGCTTGTGTTTGCGCTATCCAACGTTGCCTTTGAAGATCACTTGCCACTTCAAGTTGTAGAGTAGCCGGTGTACAGTATTCTCATAGCCGTTCCTTTACAAAACACACTATCACTGACCTCCACTTCAAGTGGAGGTTTGACGTTGGCCCCTCCAGGGCAATGTTTCTAGCGCCGCCTAAAGGCGGGTTTCACTGGCATCTGTTGCTAACGGCCTCTTAAAGAGGCTCTACTTGCCACCGTCTTCCTATTTGCCATTCTCTTCTTGTTCTTGGATGTATTGCCGTATTGTTGCTTCATTCACATTTCCAACAGTCGCTACATATACTCGATGACAAAAACATATTCCAAAGCCAAAAACTAGGCTTGTACAAATGCCAATAATCGACATTATATGATATTAATTGCACCAACTCCAGCAATAGGTGCGGTATCCTTAGTTGCC
>Ga0082212_10005674_pt1 | contig 16927 bp, 13 predicted proteins | sample TergutNt197P3_FD_71548 | JGI IMG/M metagenome (GOLD analysis project Ga0082212, IMG submission 71548) | Neocapritermes taracua P3 segment gut microbial communities from Petit-Saut dam, French Guiana - Nt197 P3 | ecosystem: Host-associated > Arthropoda: Insects > Digestive system > Gut ... | reverse complement strand
TTACCGGAGCCCTTGACGGCGGTGTTGGTAAGGGACAAGCCAAAAAAAATCCTAAAACGCCTGGGTTCCTAAATTGAAACAAGAAAACAAATCTTGCACATCTACTGCTACATGGTCTTGCATTTTTCATGTCCATGTCCATAATGGAACGTTCCAGAAAATTCCCTTTTGCTGTTTGCCGACGCTTTCGTGAAAGTCTTAAAATATCCACATCCGATTCTGAAATATAAGTGCAAACCTCTCCAAAAGATCAACCAAGAAATTCGGGACATTGTTGCAGAAATGTTTGAAACCATGTACGCTGCAGCCGGTGTCGGATTAGCTGCTAACCAAGTCGGTTTGCCGTTTCAACTCTTTGTGATGAATGCAACGGGTAATAAAGAGATAAAAGAGGAAGAATACGTATTCATCAATCCAATCATTCTGAAAAAGAATGGTAATGCTCTCGACAATGAAGGATGTTTGAGTTTTCCTGACATTCATGCAGACGTTGTCCGATCCGAATTGATTGAAATCGAGTCGATCTCTCTTTTTGGTGAAGTACAGCAATTTAAGTGGAAAAACCGTTCTGCCCGAATCGTCCAGCACGAACTAGACCATCTGAACGGGGTTTGTTTTGTCGATCATTTACCCGCAACAGCAAAACTTGAAATCAGGTCGGAATTGGATGATCTATACACTGTTTTTGAGGGGAATCAGCGGCTCGGCTTTGTTTCTGCAGAAACTTCTATGCAGGAATTGAAGGAATACGAACGGAAATTTTGCTGACTTTGCTAGAAGTCGTTTTTCGTTTTAATTTTTGAGATTTAACCGGCAAGTGAACGATGAGAAATATCATCTGCATTTTTGCCCTTTTATTACGATTGCGGCTCCGATTCGATATGCTATAATTATCGCCAATCGTTTTCTATTTCATTCCTCATGCCTCTTATTGTTCAGAAATTCGGCGGCACCAGCGTTGCCGATACGCAAAAAATTCTCGGTGCTGCCCGAAAAGCCATCCGCGCCGCACAAGCCGGAAACCAAGTCGTCCTCGTCGTCAGTGCCATGGGAAAAACGACCGATCATCTCATCGCCCTTGCGGAAGAACTGACCGATCATCCGTCCAGCCGTGAAATGGATATGCTCATGTCCTCCGGCGAACAAGTAACCATCGCCCTAATGGCAATCGCTCTCGAATCGCTCGGCTACAAGGCGGTCAGCATGACTGGTGCGCAACTCGGAATCAAAACCGATAACTCCCACATGAAGGCACGAATCAGGTCGATTTCCACTGACCGCATGAAAAAGGCTCTCGGCGAAGGCAATATCGTGATTGCCGCCGGGTTTCAAGGCATCGACGATAACGGCGACATCACCACACTCGGTCGCGGCGGAAGCGACACTTCGGCAGTTGCCCTGGCGGCGGCTCTCGGTGCCGATGAATGCGAAATCTATACCGATGTGGACGGCGTGTACACCACCGACCCGCGTTTGTTGCCCGAAGCCCGAAAAGTTGCTCAAATCAGTTACGACGAAATGCTCGAACTCGCCAGTCTCGGTGCAGGCGTGATGCACAGCCGGTCGATTGAGTTTGCCAAAAAATTTGGCGTTGCCGTTCACGTTCGGAACAGTGCGTCCGATGTTCCCGGCACGCTCATCATCGAAACGCCGGAAAGCGATACTGCCGTTTCCGGTGCCGCCATTGAAAAACAGGAAGCCCGGCTTACGCTCGTCGGAGTTCCCGACAAGCCGGGCATTGCGATGCACCTTTTTTCGGAAATTGCCGAAGCGAAAATCCCGACTGATATGATTGTGCAAAACGTCGGACAAGATGATCGCACTGATATTTCCTTTACGGTTCCAAGTGCGGACTTGCCGGCAACGCTCGAAGTTTTGCAGACAGTGGCGGACGAAATCGGTGCCGAAAAGGTCGAATGTCAGGAAAACGTCGCCAAAGTTTCGGTTGTCGGACTCGAAATGGAACAGCAAGGGGGCGTGGCGAAACAGATGTTTCGAGCGATTTCGCAGCAGGGAATCAACATCGATATTATTACGACGAGCGAAATCAAGATTTCGGCGTTGGTGTCGCGGGATGATGGTTTGGCAACGCTTCGGGCGGTTCACGGGGCGTTCGGATTGGAAAAGGCTCCCAAGAAAATCAAGAGCCGACCGAAACAAAAGTCGGCACCGAGTCTGAAACGCAAACTAGCAGAGTCGGGAGTGATGGATGTCTCACGTCTATCGGGAATGGAAGACATTTTGATCGAAACGATTTTGTTGAATCGAACGGAGTCGCAGATTTCGTTGGCGAACGTCCCGGACATACCGGGCGTGGCGGCGGAAGTATTTGAAAAAATTGCGGCGGTCAATATCGTGGTGGACATGATTGTTCAAAGTTGCGGACGCAATGGCAAGGCAATCATTACATTTACGGTGCCGAGAAAATCGTTGGAGAAAACGTTGGAAGTTACGCGAAAATTGGCAAAGAAGTGGAAGAGTGATGAGCCGCTGTACAATCCCGCGATTGCGATTTTATCGGTACGCGGCACGGGTTTGCGGTCGCATACAGAACTAGCGTATCGGATGTTCAAGACATTGGCGGACAGCGGTATCAATGTGAATGTTGTTTCAACGAGCGAGCGGAACATTGCAATTACGGTGGACGATGCAAGCGGCGAAAAAGGGTTGAAACTTCTCCAAAAAGAGTTTGCGAATGAAATGATGTAGTGTAAACAAAAAGAGCCGATGGCGACCGGTGGAGAGCCAAAACGTTTTAGTTGACACTCTGTACATTTTCCCCAGTTTACGGTACATTATTGCTATGCCGTTGCAGATTCCTATTATCATTCGCCGAAAACTCGACCGACTCCATCGGTCACTACGGTTCTACGCCGCCCTCGACGGAATCGCCCTGCTGCTCTGTGCACTCATTCTGCTGTTTCTGCTCGACTTCGCCCTCGACCGATTTTTCGAGTTTCCACTGGTTATCCGCATATTCCTCTTGCCGGTCTTGACCGGTACAATCCTTTACGTTTTTTGGCAGCGATTCATTCGCCGGTGTTTTGCTCCCATTCGCCGCGACCAACTCGCCACCGTTTTGGAACACTATGTTCCTAACCTGAACGAGGCACTCATTACGACCGTTGATTGGAACGAGAATGATGAAGCCGATCCTGTCCTGATCCAAAAAACGATTGACGATGCCGTTGCCGCTTTGCGCGGCGTTCGCGTTAGCCGGTTTTTTCGTGCTGGTCGTCTGTTTGCCCGACTTGCGTTCAGTCTCCTCTGCACCGCATTGGTAATCGCAGGTTGCCTATTTTATTCCGAAACGACTTCCCTTTGGTTTTCCCGAAACATTTTGCTGTCGCCGCTGGAATATCCCCGCCGGTCGGAATTGATTGCCGACGGTTTTCAAGATGGACGAGTCCGTATCGGTCGCGGCGAATCGTTCACCCTGTCGGTTCGCGCCAACATGGAAAAACCGCTCGTACCAAAAACCCTTCGGGTGCGAATCGGCACGCCGGAAGTCGGCTATCGGTCGTTGCTCATCGACCAATTCCGCATCGAAACGCGGGAAGGAACACGTTGGGCGGTCTTCACGACGACGTTCACCGAAATGCTGGAAACCGTCGCCCTGCAAGTTCGCGGTGCCGATTCAACGCTAAACGATCTCTGTGTCGAAGTCGTTCCCACGCCGACACTGACCGAAATGATGCTGACTCAAAAGTTTCCCGACTATATGCAGCGTTCGGTACGTACCGTTGCGCTGGCGGGAAGGACAATGATTCCCGACGGCACCGAAATCACGATTACCGCAACGGCTACGAAACCGCTTCAGGAAGCAACGGCAATCTTCAATCAAACGGAAATTCCACTCGCACCTCATTCGGACAATTCGATCACGCTCACCTTGCTGGCATTACGAGAGGAGACTTTGATTGATTTTCGTTTGACGGATATTGACTTGCTCTCGAATCGGCATCCTATTCGAGCAGAGTTTGGGATCACCCCGGATCAGCCGCCGGTTGTTACGGCACGTTTAGAAGGCATCGGACACGCGATCACCCCAGAGGCGGTGTTACCCATCGCCGGTGAAATCACCGACGACAACGGATTGGCAACGGCAATGACCCGTTACACGACCGTTCCTGCCCCCGTTGCTGGCGAGGAAACGGAGACACCGCCGCGAGAACCGGCAGAGGGGGCGATCCCCATAACCGGTATCCAGTCGGGACAGACGGTTTTTCCACTCGCCCATTCATTCTCCGTTGCACCGCTTTCCTTGCAGCCGGATGACCAGTTGATTCTCTTCGTCGAAGCAAGCGATGCGTTTGATTTGGATACCGCCGAAGGACAGATCGGCATGGGACAGCGTTGGTTGCTGGAAATTGTTACGCCGGAAAAACTCAAAACCTTGCTCGAAACAAGGGAAATCACGCTCCGGCAACGGTTTGAAGTTATCATCGGCGAAGTCGAACGAACAAAAGAGATTTTGCTGGATTATACATTGGAACCGACGGAACAGCAGATTCAGCAAGCCGATGCGCTGACGTTGGAAAACGGCGAAAATGCAACAGAGGAAAATTTGGAAGAGCGGCAACGTGAATTGGAAAACAGAAAACAACGGATAAAGAACACGATCAATTCGGAACAAACGGAGTTGGGAAAGTATCACATTTCCCGAATGCTGCGGGATACGCATAAGGAAGTTTACGATTTGACGGGAATCATCGAATCTTTTCGGACAATTCGTTTAGAAATGATCAACAATCGGATTCTTACGGAGGATGAACGCAAACGGATAGAGCAGGAGATCATTCAACCGATGCAGGAATTGATTGGCAGTGATTTTCCTGACATTGACGAGTTGCTTGGCGTTTTGAATCGGTTAATCTCTGACCAGAGCGAGCCTCGTCGTCCGTTGGCATTGGAGGAGCGTCAAAAGATTTTGGACAGTTTCGATGCGACGATTCTGAAAATGACGGCGATTCGGGACAAGATGGCTTCGATGGAGAGTTTCAACGAGGCGATTGAATTATTGCGTTCGATTATTCAGCAACAGCAACTTCTGCGAAACGAAACGATAGAGGAAAGAGATCGTCGACTGAGAGGGTTGTTGGAGTAAACGCCCTCTATCATTGGAAAAAAAGGCAACGCACGGAAGAGCGTTCTGTCTATTGTTTTTTCTCCTCCACCGTGTAGAATGGATGAAACTTCCCGTTATTTTCCCGGAGGAATTTCCATGACACGAACAACACGTCGCCAATTTTTGCAGACGGCAACTGCCGTTGCCATCACACCCTATTTTCTTTCCAGTGCGCAGCCCACTGTTGCCCAAGCCCCCAGTAATCGACTGCGAATGGGTGCCATCGGGTTCGGCGGAATGGGACGAGCAGACGCTTCCATCTTTTCCGGCATCGCCGATATCGTCGCACTCTGCGATGTCGATTCGGTGCGTTTGGAGAATGCCGCCAACGATAGAAGCATCGGACGGCTTAAACCGGACACCGTCAAGGACTACCGAAAAATCCTCGAACGAAACGACATTGATGCCGTTACGATTGCCACCCCAGATCATTGGCACGTCAAAATCGCCATCGAAGCATTGCAGTCGGGCAAGCACGTCTTTTGCCAAAAACCGCTCACGCTGACCGTCGAAGAGGGGCAGTTGATCCGTGCCGCCTGCAAAAAATACGACAAACTCGCCTTTCAAGTCGGCACGCAGCAACGCTCCGAAGAAGGTCGGCACTTCTTGCATGCCCATATTTTGGTACAGAAGGGATTGATCGGCGATGTCAGAAAAATCCTCTGCGACATCGGCGGCAGTCCCCGATGCGGTGCGCTGTCGGCAGTGCCGGTGCCTGAAAGATTGGACTGGGATATGTGGCAAGGACAAACTCCCAAAACGGAGTACATCGGTTCGGCAGAAACAAACGACGAAGGATTGCCGAAAAATAGCCGGTGTCATGGCGTTTTCCGGTACTGGTACGAATACTCCGGCGGCACAATGACCGACTGGGGGGCGCACCACGTCGATTGTTCGCTCTGGGCGATGGGGCAGGATGGACCCGGTCAAGGACCGGTCAAGTTCAAGCCGGTCATTGCGGAGCATCCGGTTCCCTTCAAAGATGGTTATCCGACGGAAAAAGACCGATACAATACGTCCACGAAGTTCGATATTGAGTGTACCTTCGAGAATGGTGCGGTCATGAACATCGTGAGCAACAGCGAGTACGGCAACGGCATTCTCATGGAGGGAACGAAAGGGCGAATTCACATCAGTCGGGGACACTTGAATGGTGCGCCGATTGAGGCGATCAAAGATGAGTGGGACAAATGGATTACGGAAGAGGATTACGTCAAGGCGTTCAACGGCAAGAAGCGGGAGGGACACCGGAATAACTTCATAACTTGTGCGAAGGAGGGGGGCTTACCGATTTCCAATGCGGTTTCGCATGTTCAAGCGATGAATGTATGCCATTTGGCGGCGATTTCCGCCCGATTGGGTCGCGAGGTGCAATACGATCCGAAGACGGAAACGACGGGCGATGCGGAATCGAGGAGATTTCTCTCTCGTGAACGGCGTAAGGAGTATGATATTCCGCATGTGTGATGATGTTTGCGCCTGCTGATGTTTTCAACAGGCTCTATTCCCTCCAGCGTCCGACGATGAGGCAACCGTTGTGTCCGCCGAAACCGAAACTGTTGGAGAGTGCCATACTGACCTTGCTCTCCCGCACAACAAGTGGCGTGTAGTCAAGATCACATTCAGGATCGGGTGTTTCCAAATTGATCGTCGGCGGAATAATGCCGTCCCTGATTGCCAGCAAACAGAAAATTGCTTCGACCGCTCCGCTGCCGCCGAGAAGGTGTCCGATCTGACTCTTCGTACTCGAAATCGGCACCTTGTACGCATGGTCGCCAAGCACCCGTTTGATCGCTCTCGTTTCGGCAACATCGCCAAGAAGCGTTGCCGTTCCGTGTGCGTTGATGTAATCAATCTCGTCAGGAGCAATTTTTGCATCCGACAGTGCTTTCTGAATTGCCTTTGCCGCTCCCAGTCCGTTTTCGTCGGGTTGTGTAATGTGCGTTCCGTCCGAAGTGAGCCCTGTTCCCAAAATCTCGCCGAGAATTTTTGCCCGGCGTTTTTTTGCATGGTCAAGCGATTCCAACACCAACACACCGCACCCGTCCGACAGCACGAACCCATCCCGATTTTTGTCGAATGGTCTGCTTGCCTTCTCTGGTTCGTGATTCCGCTCGGAGAGTGCTTTCATCGCTCCGAATCCCGCCAATCCCAGCGATGTTGCCGATGCTTCACTCCCGCCTGCGAGGACGATGTCCATTTCGCCGCAACGGATCAACCGAGCCGCATCGGCAATCGCATTGACCGAAGTAGCGCATGCCGTCGAAACGGCATGAGAGGGTCCCGTGAGACCGAAATGAATCGAGACATTCCCCGCTGCTGAATTCGGCATCGCTTTGGGAATGACGAACGGCGACACTCGACCGGGTCCCTTTTCTTTCAATTTGAGATGCTGCACTTCGATTTCGCCGAGTCCGCCGATTCCGCTGCCGATGACGACGGCACATCGGTCTCGATCTTCCTGTTGAAAAACAATTCCGGCTTGTTTGACCGCATCCAAAGACGACGTTACGGCATATTGGACGAATCGTTCCAACCGTCTGGCTTCTTGAATGGTGATGTATCCTTCTGTGGTGAAGTCGGAACATTCGCCAGCAATTTGGGTGCGAAAATTTTCGATACCAGTGAGCGAGGAACGGCGGATTCCTGATTGACCGAGGCAGACCGCTTTCCATACGGTTTCTACATGGCAACCGAGCGGCGTAACAAATCCGTAACCAGTAACGACGACACGTTGCATCGGAATACGAGAATCGCTTGACAAAAACAAGGGAAATGCCATTATAGCATGCCCATCGGTGTGTCGCCACTCCCACTCGGCACGAAAAGCGATTCCTCGTTTCTTGCCAGAACGAAGTTCGTAGTATCTGTTATCGTAAATTGTGTTGATAGAAAACTCGTCTCTCCCTTGTAGATTCTTGACCAAAATGGTATCATTGATCGGTCGAATATTACTGGTACTGCGTGTGCTCCCCGATTGTTATCGTTATACGATGTGGCAAAAAATTCAAGGACACGACACGATTGTCGAACGGTTTCGCCGGGCATTTGAACGCGGTCGATTGGCAGGGTCTTTCCTTTTCGTGGGACCTCCCGGCGTAGGAAAACGCCGATTCGCCTTCGCACTGGCAATGGGATTGCTCTGCAAAAAACAGGATGATCTCAACCCCTGCGGAGTCTGCGATTCATGCAAACTGTTCGGCGGACGCAACAGTACCGATTTCGATTTCGAGAGCGGTGTCTTTGCCTCGCCGCATCCAGACTTGTACTACGTTTCCAAACCGCCAGACAGTGCTTCGTTGCCGATAGAATTGCTTGTCGGCGACAGAGAACACCGAGGTCGGGCGGGGCTTTGCTACGATATTTCCCGAACGCCGTTTCTCGGTAATGGGAAAGTTGCCATTCTCAATGATGTCGATTTTTTCAAAGACGAAGGTGCCAACGCGCTGCTGAAAACATTGGAAGAACCGCCGACGGATGCCGTGTTGATTCTGATAGGCACCTCTACGGCAAAGCAGTTGCCGACGATTCGAAGCCGGTGTCAGATCGTCCGTTTTTCGCCACTACCGCCGGAGGTTTTGTCGGCAATTCTTGTGGAAAAGAACATCGTAACCTCTGCCGCACAAGGGGAAAAATGGGCAAACCAAGCGGAGGGAAGTTTGGATCAGGCAAAGGAACTGGCGAACGGCGATGTCGATTTATTGCGGACGGAATTGACACAGTATTTTACCGCACCGCATTGGGACGCAGTTGCCCTTGCCGCCAAATTGAATGGACTTGTCGAAGCGTTGGGAAAGGACAATGCTCCTCTTAGGCGGCAGCGGTTGCGGTTGATTTTCGGTTTAGCGGTCGATCATTTCCGCAGCGAAATGCAATCGGATGGTTCACGCCGAACAACGCGGTGTTTGGAGCGAACATTGGACGCATTGGAACACATTGACCGCAACTCGAATTTGCCGTATGTCATTGAGGCATGGACGACCGCCTTGGGCACTGAACGTTAAGACGAACCGAGATAACATTACTCTTATTGCAACAGGTCTCTTGTATTTTTCCCATTCGAGACCATAATGGAGGCACGTTTCGTTTCGTTCCTTATTCTCGCAGTGCAAGTCCTAAAATATCCGCATCCAATACTGAAATACAAGTGCAAGCCTCTTCAAAAAATCAATCAAGAACTTCGGGACATCGTTGCTGAAATGTTTGAGACCATGTATGTTGCCGCCGGTGTCGGATTAGCCGCCAATCAAGTCGGCTTGCCCTTCCAACTATTTGTGATGAATCCGACGGGAAACAAAGAGGCAAAAGACGAAGAATACGTTTTTATCAATCCGGTGCTACTCAAAAAGAACGGTAACGCCTCTGATAACGAAGGATGTTTAAGTTTTCCCGACCTGCATGCAGACGTTGTCCGATCCGAAGTGATCGAGGTCGAATCAATTTCTCTTTTTGGTGAGATACAGCATTTTACGTGGAAAGACCGTCTAGCCCGAATTGTACAACACGAGATGGACCATCTCAAAGGCATCGGTTTTGTCGATCATCTGTCTGCAACGGCGAGTCTGGAAATCCGGCAGGAACTAGATGATCTGACTGCCGTTTTTGACGGGGATCAGCGGCTCGGTTTTGCTACTGTTGACGCTACCATGCAAGCACTGAAAGAGTACGAACGGCGGTTTTGCTAGGATGAAAAGTATTTGATATTTCACTTGTGTATTGTTGCGGCAAAGTGTGACGCTATTGGTCCGTTATCCGTTCCAAAAAATCTCTTCAATGATAACGCTGGAACAACGCACAAGAATTGTCTTCAAAAGGAATCGCATTCCACTGCCCTGCCGCACCAAAATCTACCATTGTTTTTTCTCCGTATTATCGCTATAATTGTCGGAACGGTCGGTAAGTTCATGCCACAGTTTTCGCATGCTCAAAGGTTTCTGGGTACGAAATTTTAAGTCGCTCCGGCAAGTCGGAATCGGAACATGCTTTTCAAAGTTTGTTTTCATCAACGTCGAACAAGACCGTGATGGTGGAAACATTCTCCCGCTTGACCTCGGTCCCATTACGCTTTTTACCGGAGCAAACGATACAGGAAAAAGTTCGGCAATCGACGCTTTTACCTTTGTTTCTGACTGCTATCGGCATGGAGTCGAAGTCGCCTGCCTCAGACGCGGCGGATTCGATGCCATCTATTCGCAGGGCGGAAAAGGTCCCATCTCGTTCGGCTTTCAATATCAACAACCCGGAGAAGCAGAAACCGCAACGTATGCCATCAGCATTCATTGTACGAAAAAAAGTAAAGTTCCGTTCATCGAGTCCGAAATCCTTACTTATCAAAGAGATGAGGAGACATTGCCGATTATTTTTTTGCAGAATGGTGCAGAAAAAACAATCCGTTACCTTGCACCTGATGAACGTCTGGGCAATACCGAATTGACACAAATTGAATTTACCGATCACGGACATCTTGGTTTAGCGTCCTTGGCTTTCCATCCAAAGTTTCCCGTATTAGCATCGTTGCGGTCATTCTTTGAAAATTGGACGCTTTGCAATTTTACGCCTGACCCGGCACGAGGTTTGGACGATTCTCTTCCCCGCCGCCAAGAATCGCCGCGCGGTGCCAGTTTATCAGGGATCGTTCGCTACATCGCCACACAATACAGACACAATTTGAAACCGTTGTTTTCTCGGGTTGCAGCTGCCATACCAAACGTCGAAAGTCTGTCGCTCAACGATACCGATCCAGAAAAACCGTTACTGTTGTTCTATTTGAAGGATCGTGATAATCCAGTGCCAATCACGCATCTCTCGACGGCAACGATTCGGCTTTTTACATATACATTGCTTTTGGAAGAGGAAATACCGGTACCACTTGCGGTCTTTGAAGAACCGGAGAACGGTTTGGATCGTGAACATCGTGGACAATTTTTGGACACTCTTTACCGTTTTGTTGAAACGCCGCACCCCAACAACCCGCAGGTTTTTATCAACACTCATCATCCGGCAATCGTGGATAGTTTGCATCCGGCGCAGGTTTGGGTCTTTGAAAAAGATCGGGAAGGATTCACGGCTGTTGAACGTGCGTCGGATTCGATTATGTTTGAGTCCGAATCCGATCTTCACAATCCGCAGTGGTTTAGCCTCCACTTTGCCGAAAAGCGATAAAGTAGGGAGGAACAATGGGGAATGACCACTCTCCTTTATTCCTATTCCCTGTCTCCCGGTTACATCCGCAATGAAACACCGTTCTCTTTAATGTACATCAAAAATTGCTGATGGAATACTTCTATTTCTTCTCCAGAAAGTGTGTGATCCGACGAGCCGATCCAAAAACGGAACGAATAACATGCCGTTCCCTTGTCCAAACCCTTGCCTTGATAGGACACCAAAAATTCCCGGCGGATCACCAGCGGATTCTTGAACTGATCCAACAGGGTCTCCAATTTAACGAAACCGTCTTCCGTACTCCACAGTAACGAAAAATCTTGCCACGACAGTGGATAACGTGGCGGCTCGTCGAATGTTGCATCAAGATAGAGTGCATCGACAACGTCATTCAAATCGATTTCAAACCAAACGATCAGTCCTCCTTCTCGGCAAATCTTGGCAGTAAATTTTTTGTCGAGGATTCCCAAATTGCCGAGCGGCTTATCGCCGGAGTAAATCGTAACAAAATCGCCAGTGGATTGCCAAACGACGACACCATCACTTGAACTCTTGGTGTGTGCAGGTTCCTTGAACGTGACGTTTTGAACCCCGCACGTTTTTAGAACATCTTCGATTGCCTTTTTGATCAAAAGATAAAACTCTTCCCGCACACCCGCATGTTGATAGGCAACGCCGCCGAGACAACGTTTTTCGAGGCACTCTTCCCGTTTTTGAATCGACTGAAATATCCGACCGATTTCAAACAGGCGGAATGATTCGCGAAACGGTCGGTTCTTCGGAACCAACGCCAGCAGATTCGGCATAAGCGTTGTCCGCAATCGACTTGTTTCCGGTGTGGTCGAATTTTTTAGTACCAACGTTTCGCCCGGCTCATAATCCAACGTTTTGAGCCAATTATCGTTAAACCAAATGTAATTGTGTGCTTCGAAAAACCGATGCGATACCGACAACACTCGCCTGATTTTGTGTTCCATCTTGATCGGTTTTTCGACGTGGAGCGGCATCACTGGCACGGAAGGCATCACCGGCGGAATGTTGTCGTAACCATAGACACGAAGCACCTCTTCGACGATGTCCTCGGGGATCGAAATGTCCTTCTGGCTACGAAATGGGGGAATACCGACTCGGAGTGTGTTCATATTCTCATTATATTGTGTATGGACGGTTGACATTATACCACAAAAAAACGACCCACTCACCGATGTTTCCCTATTCATGATCCATCACGGGAAAGATGAGTTCGCCGCGTTTTTGGGATTCTTCGTCAACGAAGGCTCCCTATCTCGGTGCGTTCGCATCTTTATCCGGCGGGCATTTGAATGGAATACTGAACCAAACGGTGGTTCCTTCGCCTTCGGTACTGTTCACGTCGATGGTTCCGCCCATCAATTCGATCATTTTCTTGCTACTCGCCAGTCCCAAACCAATACCGCCATACATTCTCGATGCCGAAGAATTAAGTTGCGAAAAAGATTGGAAAAGTAGATGTTGCAGATCTTCGGGAATGCCAATACCGCTGTCGGTCACTTCAAAACGAATGACGGTGCTGTTGTTTCGGCTATCTTCGTTGGAAACGCAAATCTGAATACCGCCGGTTTGCGTGAACTTCAATCCGTTATCAATCAGATTAAGTAACACCTGTCGGAGTCGTCCTTGATCACCGTACACCCAATGGGGAACGTTTGTGCCGAACGTGACCGAAAGTCCCAAATTTCGTTCGTTCGCCTGCACCGTCAAAATTCCCACGGCGGATTGCACCGTCGCATGAAGATTAAATTCGGCATTTTTCAAACTAAATTCGCCTGCCTCGATATTGGAGAATTCGAGGATGTCATTGATAAGAATAAGTAACGAATGACCCGATGTTTTAATCAATTCGACATATTCAAGTTGTTCCGGCGGAAGATCCATGTTCAACAAAATATCGGAAAGTCCGATCACACCGTTGAGCGGTGTCCGAAGTTCGTGACTCATCATGGCAAGGAACTGACTTTTCGCCTTGCTGGCTTTTTCCGCAACGGTTTTCGCCTGTTGCAGTTCATGTGTCCGACGTTCCACGCGGGCTTCGAGTTCGGTTCGATATTTATGGAGTTCGAGTTCATCCCGTTTCCGTTTGGTGATGTCGCGTATGACAACAATCGCACCGGTCATATCGCCGGTTTTATTGTCGAAGAGCGGATGCGACGTGTGAGCGAGCCACATTCCCGGTTCGTCGTCTGATTGCTTGTAGTGTTCCAATGTAACCTGTTCTTTGATTTCGAACGTTTTCTTGGTCGGACAGTTGGGACAGATACAATCGAGTTGTGCCGTCTCGTAACATTTTCTGCCGACCAGCGGCATGTACTTGGCATACATTTTCTCCATCGCCGGGTTTGTTTGAAGAATTGTATATTCTGTGTCGATAATAAAAATTCCATCGGAAATGCTCGAAAAAAGATTATGGAGCAACTCTTTTTGAGTGTCCCGCTCTTCTTCGGCTGCCCGACGTTCCGTAATGTCACCACTGATTCCAATAAGTCCCGTAATGGCACCATCCGAACCGTAGGTCGGAAAAAGACGACGTTCGAAATAACGTCCGTTAAATAGTGTTATCGTATAGAGCGGTTCTCCTTCGAGCACTTTCATCACGCCTGCCTGGATCGGCGGCGAGTAACCAAAGAAGTCCGTTATATTTTGCCCGACACCGTCCCCCGGTTTGGCGTTGAAACACGTAAGACCGTTACCTCCTGTGTACGTAAGGATTCCTTGGGAATCTGTCGCAAAAATGATGAGATTCGGCGAAAGGTTTGCAGCACGCAACACTTCTTCTGCAATGTTCGGAAATGACATGGATATGGCGATAAAAAGTGATTAAAGTGTGGAAAAAATCGACTACATTTCATGACTCTGCCTTATATGAAAAGGCAGATAGACAAGAATTTACATGACGAAAAACGGGAACGCCACGTTGGTCCCAACGAGTCCCATACTCATACCACTGAGAAGCCGCACAAAAACCTCGCGGCAATGTAGCGCAAATGTACGCACACCGAAACCCGCAAGCCTAATGCGTGACATCCCCTAACAGGGAATGCACGTCTCATTAGGATTTTTTGTAACCTCCTACCGGCGAGCCGGGTGGCATTCGGAGGCAACGCGACCAAAAACTTGCGATCCGAAACTAAATGTGTGAGCATTTTATCCTATCAGCAGAGAAAAGTCAACCCACGAAGACGACGTGAAAATTGCTCGTTGGAAGACGAAGTACGATCAGATTCCCGAAGACACGAAAGACACGAAACTTCGGGAAATGAAGAAGAAAATGAAGAAAAAGGCACCGACTCGCCGTTCGACGGAGCAGTATTGGTCGGAGGAGCAATTTTGGAAGTTGAAGGACATAGACTTGATTATAACATAAAATAAATGAGAGAGTTTTGCGTCTTCAACGTGCCAACGTGTTGCTCCAATACTGTAATTTATCCATGAGACCGCGAGCGGTTGAGCCTCTTTTGGAAACGCCGCTTTTTGGTATAATCAACGGAGTCTCGTTAAGGTTTTAACCGGTTATGACTATCAGTATCGCTGTTGGGAGCGACCATCATGGCGTTCCAATCAGAAGCAAACTTGTCGAATTTTTGCGGCAGGAGGGGTACACCATCGAAGAATCGGGTCCCCCTCTCGATGCCCCGCAACCCACGGATTATCCCGACGTTGCCGCAGAAGTGGCTCAAGCCGTTAGTACCGGTAGAATCGACCGCGGTATTCTCATTTGCAGTACCGGCATTGGCATGTGTATCACTGCCAATAAATTTGCCGGAGTACGTGCGGCACCAGTCATCGACGAACTCTCCGCCGAATTTTGCCGACGACATAACGATATGAACATCCTTTGTATCGGCAGTAGCATTTTAAGCGAAGAATCAATTCTTCAGATCGTGCGCGTGTGGCTCACTACCCCATTCGACGGCGGAAGACATGAAGGTCGAATCAATAAAATCCATGCAATTGAGCAAAAACTAGGGATGTGCTGAAGCGGTTCTGTCCACTCTGTCCCCATCGCGGCTCATAATAGACGCGGTTCATTTTTTGTTTTTGTGGGAATACAGACTCCGGTTCTCTGATGTCCTTTCCTCGATCACGGTTGCGTTAGCGTTGCGGCACCGATGAGAGCGGCATTGTAACCCAGTGCCGACTTTTCAATCCGAACCGAAGGATTGGCATCCCGGAATACATTCGCTCGAAAAGACCGATCTAATGACGGATAAAATTGCTCAAACGATTGCATCACGCCCCCCCCCAAAACAATCATTTGGAGATTCAGCAGGTTGGCAACATAACCAAGTGCCTTGCCAATCAATGCTCCCGTCGTGTCCACAACCTCTTGAGCGATGCGATCACCGGTTTTTGCTTTTTCGACAACATCACGAGCCGTTACAGTAGCGTTTTCCTGTCCGTTTGCTTTTAGCAGTCTGCGGTAACGACGCACGATGCCGGGACCTGCCGCTTCGGCTTCCAGACATCCGAAGTTGCCGCATCCGCATTGAAATGCATCCTGCTCCACAATGCGAAAATGTCCGACTTCCGCCGCATTGCCGAAATAGCCGGGATAGGGCATTCCGTTCAACACCAAACCGCCGCCGATGCCGTTGCTGACGGTTAGCCATAAGTAATTGTCCACATCACGGCATATTCCGTACTGTTTTTCCGCCAGAGCGCAGGCGTTGACATCGTTGTCTATCGCAACCGGTCGGTTGCCGTATCGTGAAGAAAGAACGTTTGCTATCGGAAAATCACGAATGCCCGAATAACTGGCGTAAAGCCACATGCCGGTTTTCGGGTCTGCCAAACCGGGAATCGTTGCCCCGATTCGCTCGAAAGAAAATGTACCCAGTTCGTTAATCGCATCATCGAGAACTGCAATCAAGTCGTTAGTTGTGTAACGTTCTCCTAACGAGCGGTGCGAGGTGTGTCCGATGTCGATGCGATCTGACGAAACGGCGACGGCTGCCACCATCAATTTTGAACCGCCGATGTCTAATGCAAGTATATCCATTTCAATTTATGTCCGATCAGAATAACCGATTTACCGCCGGTTGTACAGATGTTCTTCCGACAGCGCAATGAATTTCTCGTGGCTGGTCGCCCTGCAAGGGCGCAATATCTATAACCCCCGGCGTAAGCCAGGGGTGGTCGACTCCCCCCGACATGGTAAGCGGCACAACGCAAAACACAACACAAAGAGCGGGGGGCATAAGCACCCCGGTGAATTCCGCTCTCTAACATTCGTGGCTCGTTAGTCTTCGTTACTTTGACTGCCGGTGGCTTTTTTTTTTTCCGAAATCGAGATATCATGAGAAAGGGGCAAAAAGAAGCAAGCCATTGAAATTATTACATGTCGGGCAATAACAGGGGAACGGCAAAACCAAAAAAAAGATTTTTTTTGCGGCTGCGGCGTTGGATCGGATTCGATAATCGCTTGAGAAAACTTCGGCGTTGGTGGCGGGCAAAACTGCGGAAAATCATTACAAAAGCCCTTGGACTTGAGTCCGATGATTTTGTCGCAACCATGAATCACATTTCGTACAATCTGTTGTACGAAATGACGGACATCATCGAAAACAAGCGGCAACTGCTGGTTCCGAAAGTTGCGTCGGT
>Ga0082212_10005673_pt1 | contig 16930 bp, 12 predicted proteins | sample TergutNt197P3_FD_71548 | JGI IMG/M metagenome (GOLD analysis project Ga0082212, IMG submission 71548) | Neocapritermes taracua P3 segment gut microbial communities from Petit-Saut dam, French Guiana - Nt197 P3 | ecosystem: Host-associated > Arthropoda: Insects > Digestive system > Gut ... | reverse complement strand
GTTGTCAGCAAGCTTTTCGTTATCGACAGTTACGCCCTTGAGCGGGCCCTCTTCCATTGCGGGCTTCCCGACGGCCCTGTCGGAAATCGTATAGTCTTCGCGGCTGAAACCTTCCCGCAAGTTGAAGGCATAGCGCAGGGTATATGCGCGCTGCGAGAACTGTGCAAACTGCTCCATGGAATGATCAAAGCCTGTGACTGCGTTGATCATCTGCGAATAAAGCGGCAGAGTTATTGCGAAGTTGCCGAACCCACACATTCCGCACGAGTCTGTCAACGCCCATCCAATCAATCCGGCAGCATCTGCTTCGCCTGTATCTTCATAGTTGTATTTCACCTCAGGAGGGCTGTGGCCGAACCGTACGCCGCGTCCGCCTTTGACGTGCCTGCCAGGCGTCGCGTCATATTGAAAAGTACGCGCAAACCCCGGATTGTAAATAGAACTGTGGAACGGAAGCTCAATGCCGCTTGCGACGACCAGGCATTCAAATCCCTTCCCGAGTTTCTCAGCCGCGGCTTGCGAAGCAAGGTTCAGGATTTTGCCGATGCCCTCGTTGGCGCACATGCGTTCCGCTATCGCGACAATAGCTCCGGCATCTCCCCATTTCAAGTCTATCCCGTCCAGCTCGTCAAGCGACATGATCCCTTTGTCGTAGCATTCCATAGCCCATGCGATCGTTGAGCCGAAGGAAATCGTGTCATACCCGTATTGGTTGCATAGCCAATTGACTATGACTGTAGTGTCCGGGCAATCATTGAGCAGGGTACTCCCGAGCGAGCCGAGCGTCTCATATTCAGGACGCGTCGCATGGTCGATCTTGTACTTGCCATTATCCACTTTATAATAAGCGGCGCATTTCATATGGCAGTTTGTGCATCCGACTCTCCCCACATTGTATTCAGGATCCATAGTAGGTCCGTGCAGCGCATTTGCCATTTCTTCGGTGATATCGACTTCCGGAGCGCCAAGCCAGTTTTTTATTGGAGCATCTGCCATCATTACGCATGATAAATAATCAGCAGACGTTCCATATTGCTGGAAACTGATCATATGGTCGTCACAGCCTTCGTTTCCGGCTATGCTGCGTTTGACGCATTCTTTGTTTATCGCAACCAGCGCGGCGTCGTCTTTCACTGATATCTCAGCTTTTCCGCCCCGGCAGACAACTGCCTTAAGCTTTTTTGACCCCATAACGGCTCCCGGTCCGCCGCGACCCGCCGCACGATGCGCGTCATTGATGATCGCAGCCATATTCGAAAGGTTCTCACCGGCCGGGCCTATAAGCGCAACGCTAATGTTGTCGCCATATTCCGTTCTAAGCGCTTCTTCGGTATCGGAAGCAGTTTTGCCCCATATGCCTGAAGCATCGCGCAATTCGGGTTTGCCGTCGTCAAAAAGCAAATAGACAGGATTATCCGCAATGCCCTTTACAAATACCGCGTCGTAACCTGTTTTGCGAAGCGCCGGTCCAAATGAGCCTCCGCAGTTTGCGTCATTGAACCCGTCTGTTACCGGGGATTTGCATACGACTGCCCACCTGCCGCCAAGCAGGGCTTTTGTAGCATTAAGCGTACCGCATACAAAACCCAGGACGCTCTCAGGCGCGAAAACAGGTGTATTCGCAGGCATTAAGTCTAAAAGATACCTCGCGCCAAGAGTTGACCCCCCCATGTAATAGTAAGCCCATTCGGGGTCCAGCTCTTGCTCGGAAAAGGATTTTTTTTCCAAATCTACCATAAGAACTTTTCCGTTGAAACCGTACATAAAAACACCTCTATTCAATATATAGCAAGGGTACGTTCAGCAGCGCTCTTTCTGTGCCTAACCAAAGCGCTCAAATAGATCTTGCAGCCCCAACTCCTCGAGTTTTCCTTTGCTTGGCATGCTCGTTACCGGATCCCAGTCCATCACTTCCAAATATTCGTTGGTGATTCGTTCCTCATCGATTGTGACCCCCTTGAGCGGCCCGCCTTCTATCGGCGGCCTGCCGGCGATTCTATCGGGGAATTTCTGCTGCAAAATGCTCACACCCTCGCGAAGGCTGAAAAGATGACGGATGTTCGCGATCCGCTCTCCGATGAAGAAAAGATCTTCACAGGTAAGGGCCCAGCCTGTAACTGCTTCTATGGCGTCCAATTGCGCGTCTATATGCGGCATTCCCCAGGTAACAAGCTTGCATAAGCCCAAGCTCTGAACCACATGCATAAAATTGTTGCCGTGCTTGTATCCCGGCTGCATCCCCACCTGCTTCGATTTGTCGAACTCGTATGGCAGGCCCGGTATAAACTTGCCGGGTCCTTGCGGATGCCGGCCGGGGGTAGCATCCATTTTGTAAGCCAGCGCCCAGTTGAAGCCAAATTTCGGGTTATGCGCGGCGAATTCCTGGCCTCGCATATGCAACGCGTATTTCTCGGCTCCTCTGCCTATCTTTTCTGCCGCGACTTTGACGCCGTCTGCCAGGATATCTCCGAAACCTTCCCGGTACGCGATTTTTTCTGTCATGGCCGCGATCGATTTGTGGTTTCCCCAAGTCATTTCCAGGCCGTCTGTATCTTCCTTCGTAATAATGCCATTCTCATAGCACTCAATAGCGAAAGCTACGACTGAGCCGGTCGATATTGAATCGAGCCCCGTCCGGTTGCAAATATCATTGCATAGAAGAATGGAATCCAAGTTATCGTTAAGACTTATAGAACCAAACATGCATAGTGTTTCATATTCAGGTTTGTGCGAACCGGCGGCGAATTTATACTCGCCTGTCCCTTCAGCCATCTCTCCGCCGCACGCCATACGGCATCTGAAACATCCATACCTGCGCGTCTGTTTGGCGATAACAGAATCGCCGCTGATTTTTTCCGGATGCGGAAAATCACGCGCCGCAATGCCGGCCCAGTTTTTTACGGGAGAATCCCCGGCTGTCACCATAGGCTCTACGATGCCGGCGGTTCCGTACTTCTGCAGCATTGGGTCGCCCAGCTTTACGCTGTTTCTGAGCGTTTTGGTCCTCTCCTCATCGGCCACCGGCACCGGCGTCTTTCCTCTCACTACCAATGCTTTCAGCTTCTTTGAGCCCATCACGGCCCCCACTCCGGAGCGTGCAGCAATGCGGCCATGATCATTGACAATGCCTGAAATCAGGGAGAGCTTTTCTCCCGGAGGTCCGACACATGCCACATGCACATCATTGCCCAGTTCCTCTGTAAGGACGTCTTCTGTTTCGTAGCAGTCCTTCCCCCAAAGATAGCCGGCGTCCCTGAGCTCGATCTTGCCTTCATCTATGAAGAGGTAGACCGGCTTTGCCGCTACGCCGGTAAAGAATACCGCGTCATAACCGGAAAATCTAAGGTGCGGCCCGAAGACGCCGCCTGAGTTGGCGTCGCCCCATCCCCCTGTCAGCGGTGATTTTGTCACCACTGTATATCGGGAACCACCAAGCGACTGCGTGCCTGCCATAGGCCCTGTGATAAACCCAAGGATATTTTCCGGCCCTAAAGGATCTATTCGGGGCTTGATTCTCTCATAGAGAATACGGGCGCCCAAGCCATATCCGCCTATATAGTCGCGCGCAAGCTGCTCGTCAAGTTTCTCTTCTGTAAATATGCCTTGTTCCAAATCGACCCAAAGCATCTTACCCATAAAACCGTTTGCCATCAAATATTGCCTCCTTATAAACCCGTTGCGTAAAAATCGCCGTATGAAAAACCTGTATCATCAGAGCCGCGGCTCGAGGGGCATTCCGCCCGCGACAAGCAGTTGCACGCCTGTAACATATGCCGACAATTCAGAAGCCAAAAACACAGCCGCGCCGGCTATGTCTTCCGCAGTGCCCATCCTCTGAAGAGGGACATTCCTGCACATTCTGGCAAAATGGGCTTCTTTTTCCTCATCTGACAGGTGACCTACGATCTTGTCATAGAAAGACGTGCGTATCGGCCCCGGCATAATCGCGTTGACCGTAATATTGTATGGCCCAACCTCCGATGCAACATCGAGGGTCAATCCCAGCACGCCCGCTTTCGCGGCATTGTAATGTGGGGCGACTGCAGGAGGATGGATAGCGCCCAAAGTTGAAAAGTTGATGATTTTGCCATAGCGTTTTTCCTTCATATGCGGGACTACCGCTTTGCAGCAGAGAAAACAGCCCTTAAGGTTGATCTCGACCAATCTGTCCCATTGGTCCTCCGGAATCTCGGATACGCTGCTGACGTGTTGAGCAGCGACGTCGAACAGAGTGCCTGCATTATTGACCAGAATATCGATCCGCCCGTATTTTTCGACGGTTTTTTCGACCATTGCCTGTATTAGGGCGCTATTCGTGACGTCAGCCTGTATTGCTAAACCGTCTCTTCCAAGTTTTTTCACTTCGGCTAATGTCGCTTCTGCTCCGGGCAGATTAAGGTCTACGGCTACGATGTCGCACCCCTCGCTTGCGAACTTGATCGACATTCCCCGTCCGATTCCTCCCGCGGCTCCCGTTATAATTGCCACTTTGTTTGATAAAAGCATTTTCTTACCTCCGTTATTTTGTTATTTTGTTATTAAATAGTGAATAGTTATAGCTGGGTTATAAATACAACGCCCTAATAACCGGCACATACTCCCATAAGTCTAGACCATCAGCTTCATCAGCTCGTCTATGTTGTCCGCTTCTTCGAGGTTGTTGACAATATCAATGATCCTCTCTCCGCTCTCTTTCGAGATAGCTTTTTTGGATTGCAGATTGTGCCAGAATTTCTCTCTTATATCTTCGTCAGTAAGCGAGTTTTTGACAGGACCGCCTTTGACAGAATCAACTTCGGAATAGTATTCCCGGCCATCTTTCATTTTTATCTTCAGCGCTGCGGATTTTTTGCCCAGTTCATTTTGTTCAAATCCCTCGATTTTTACTTTTTCGGCGATATTCGCGATCCCCGCATCCCTGATATATTCCTCTTGAAAATCTATGATGGGATTGATACCTTTTCTGAGCAATATGTTTGCCACATTAAAGCGAAGGCTGAAAGCTGCGTCTACCTGAGGCGTGTTACGCAGCATAAAGGGCTGTCCGACAAACATGTCGCGTACTCGGGGGGGGACCCTGAGTACGATGTCTTCTATATTGTTCGCGTCAATATCGTTCTCACCAATGATTTTCAAAGTGCAATCAATAGCCGCATGATTAGCGCGGCAACATGAATATGGCTTGAATGTAGCTTCAGTATAAAACTTCTTGCCGAGATCCTTCGTAAGTATTTCCGCGTCTCCGCAACCGGCAGTGAAAAGATTGAAATATCCGAATCTGGAGAATAAGGCGTCATTAGCGCCATCCCAACCCGCCTTGGCCAATTCGGCCGAGAATATCCCGTTTTTTGCCGATAGGGCATTTGGAAGCTTGAAACATAATGAGCCGTCCCAGATATTTTGAAAACTGCCGCCTAATTGGCTAAGCACGATGCCAAACGCATGTTGCATCTGTTCCTTTGTCAGCCCCAGTACGCGCCCGGCAATAGCCGTCGCTCCAAATGCATTAACAGTTCCGTTTCCGTCCCAGCCCAACGCAAAATTATCGCCGTCGCCAAAGCCGGAAGCAGCCAGCAGTCTGCAGGCAAGGTCATCGCCAATCAACAGAGCGGTAAGCAGCTCTTTGCCGGTTACATGATGCGCTTCGCCTATGGCAAGGGCTGTAAGCACTGTTGTCACGCTGACATGGGAAGACAGTTCGACGCCTTCCACAAAAGCGCCGATCGCTTCAAAGTCATATGTTCTGGTTATTGCGCTGTTTACCATAGCTGCGTTATGCGCCGGCACCTTTCCGCCATATATGAATATCGTGCTCTCTTCTTTCCCTCCCCAGGATTTGACCAAACCAGCCATGCCCGCGCTTCCCGGACCGCTTGCCCCGCTAAGGGCGCACCCCAGCAAGTCAAGTATGCGATTCTTTGTGTTTCGCAACGTTGCCTGGTCAATATTCTCAAAACGCGCCTCTACCGCGCTTTCTGAGATTTTTTCTATACAATAAACCGGATTTTGGACCATTGAATGATCCTCCTTTCAACATGCATGAAGAATGACGCCTGCCGTTAAACCAGATAGCCTTTGCTGATCGCATAGAGGTCGTTCACCAATGTATCGTAACCTGCCTTAATGCCTTGCTTCTTTTCGCGCTCGGTAATTTTTTCTTTATGATAGTCAATGATCTCCTGCGTAAACGGAAGATTGCCTGTATTGAAATATCTGACGGCTCCCTCGCTGTCTTTGATCCCCAATACTTTGCCGGCCGCTGCGCGGTTTGCCGCGAACGGATTGTCAAGGACGCCCGCTTCTATTGCTTTTTCCGCCCCGACCAATATGTCTCCGTCGCCGAATTCCAATACCTTATCCACAATAGCCTTGATTTCTTTCTCTTCCATCGCAGTCTGCAGCGCAAGCTCTTCTCTGTCGACTTCTATCCTTTGATGCTGGAGGAAATTCTGTATTATATTGGTGACCTTATAAGTTGCCGCAATGTCTTCCTTGGTCGGGATCGCCTTGGCTTCCGCCATCGTCCTGACGTCATTGATCGTGGCGCCCGCCAGTTTTGCTATTAGCGTGTTCATGAACATTACAGCCAGGCTCGGAGCAATATCCGCAGGATATTGCATCAGGCTCAAAGAACAAAGCCCGGATAATTCAACGTCTTTATATCCAAGCTTATCGAGATAGTAATAAAGGACATTCTCACGGGCAGCGTTTGCAGCAGTATCCGCAATAAGATTGCCATGCCCAAGAACTTTATAGTTCAGGTTTTTCACCCCTTGTTCCACAAGCAGCATAGCGGCAACTACTATCATTGAGGACTGCAGCGACGTCGGTATTCCGGCTCCGTAAAAGCCCTGGATGCTCGCAAGCGTCGGAACGCCATGCTCCTCATAATAGCCCATCAACCTTCCAATATACTGGTGGGTACCGACTACGTACTCATAAGGCGTTTTTGCTGAATGCTGCCAGAAATCCATGCCCAGATCGGGGGCGCAATGAGTACAACCGCCGGCAAACAAGATTTCCTGCAATAATCTGCCATCCGGCATTCCGCCGCGAAGAGAAACCGGGGCTTTGACAGATTCTATGATGCGCCTGACGCCGGATACCCCAATGTTCACGACCGGTACTCCATTTAGCTTTGACTGCCCGGTTTTAATGCTTTCTTCCATATGTTTTTGGACTTCGTCAAATTTGTTGTACCTGGTCAAGCTGTCGGGAGATATCGCCAGCGTATCGGCGCCTCCCTCTTTTTCAACGTACTGAATCAATTCGATATGCTCTTCGATAGTCGCTTTCCCCATGCCTGTGACACAATAAATCTCGCCATTCGCTTTTCCTTGCTTAACTTTTTCTACGATGTTCTTGCCATATGGCAAGCCCTTGTTGTACGCTACTGCTTCATCCAAGTCCACCTCTTTGCCGGTGTGCCACATCGACAGCACTTCTTTCCGCTGCGCCGCAAAAACATCGTCGTCCAGTCTTTTGTTTACAACCATTATTGCTATTTCCTCCCCTTGCGCGCGAGATCTTCTGTCAGAGCCGCAATAACTTCATTCGGCGTTGTCCCCGGCATATATACCCTGTCAAAGCCCAGATCCTTGAATATTGCCTCGGCATTCCCCATCTGCGCCTCGCTGAGTACGAGATTCCCGCCGATATATAGTATTATGTCGCCAAGCCCTGCCTCGACGCATTTGTCCCTGAACGAGCTGACCAGTATCTCTGCGTGCCCGCTTAGCGATGATACCAGTATCGCATCCGCGTTTGTTTCCAAAGCCGCTTGTATGAACTCCTCCTGCGAGACCTGCGCTCCCAGCGAATGTACTTTGAACCCGCTGTCGCTCAATGCGTTTTCTATTACCCTGATGCCCACGACATGGACGTCTTCTCCGATGACGCCTGTCACGGCTACACCTTTGTTAGCATTATCTGTTCCCACTCTTCTTGCCCCTTTCTTTCCGAACCTCTGATAGTAATATTTCCTGTCGATTCTATAATGAAGCTCACCCCGTTGTCAAGACAAATTCATGCGGTATCCACGTGATAAATGGTTGACAAAAGGGGGCGCCCATTGTATGATTTTTCAGAAAGGAACGCCGGTTTGCAGCCGGTATTATGGTGATATCATGAGTGGATTCAGGTATCCTAATTTGTTCAAGCCTATTATACTTGGACGAACAATATTCAGAAATCGCATATTTGCCGCGCCTACAGGTTATATGGACAATGGTCGGTTCGGCGACATGCCGCCGGAAGCCGCATTCTATTTTGAAAGGAAAGCGAAAGGCGGCGCTGCAGCGGTAACTCTTGGCGAATGCAAGGTCGACGCGAAATTCGGCGTCAGCGGGCCGCACTCGATAAAAATCGAAGACCCCCAATCGCGGAATTCATTCTGCCGCATTGCCGACGCGGTCAGAAGGCATGGCGCGGTATGCTCGATTGAACTGGGCCATCCCGGGAACCTTGCAAATAGATCCCTTGATCCGCCCGGCATTGCATATGGCCCGGTCGATGGCATATCCGATGGCTACCGATACTATGAAATGCCGGAAGACGTCATTTTGTACACCATAGGCAAATATGCCAAGTGCGCGGCGCTGGCCAAGTCATACGGTTTTGGCATGGTGACGCTCCACGGGGGGCATGGCTGGTTCATATCGCAATTTCTGTCGCCCGCATTGAACACGAGAAAAGACAAGTGGGGCGGCCCGGATATTGAAAACCGGGCCCGTCTGCCTGTGGAAATACTAAAGGCAATGAGAAAAGCCGTCGGCCCAGGATTCCCAATAGAGATGCGCATCAGCGGAAGCGAGTGCTATGACGGAGGTTACGGGATAGAGGAAGGCATAAAGATCTCAAAACAAGTTGAGGAGCATGTCGACCTCCTCCATGTTTCCACAGGGAGCCATGAGGTCGAAGAGGTTTTTGCGGTGACTCATCCCAGTTTTTTTCTGCCTGATGGTTGCAATGTGCAGTACGCGGAAGAGATCAAGAAACATGTGAAATGCCCGGTAGCGACAGTAGGGGCTCTGGGTAACCCCGATTTGATGGAGGATATCATCGCTTCCGGCAAAGCGGACGTAGTTGAAATAGCACGCGGACTGATTGCGGATCCAGATCTTCCGAGAAAAATCAGGACGGGCAGGACAAACGAGATAAATACATGCCTGAGATGCCTGCAGTGCTTTTCCAACCTGCATTCCACAGGGCAGTTCTATTGCGCTATCAACCCGGAAACAGGCAGAGAAGCCGAGATGAATCTTGCGATCCCACCTGCGGATAAGAAAAAGGTCCTTGTCGCGGGCGGCGGCGTAGCGGGGATGGAAGCAGCTATCACATGCGCCAAGCGCGGCCACGACGTTATATTATGTGAAAAATCCGACAGGCTTGGCGGGGCTCTGCTGTGCGAAGAAAACGTTCCGTTCAAGAACAAACTTACGGCATACCTTGACAGGCAGGCAAGAAGAACAGCCGAAGCCGGCGTCGAGATCAGGCTTGGGGTCGCGGTGACTCCTGAGTATGCGGAATCCGAAGGGGCAGACGTGCTGATAGCCGCGCTTGGGGCGCATCCGGACAAGCCGCCTATCCCCGGCATAGGCGGCGAAAACGTGCTGCCCGCCGAGGACGTGTACAAAAACCCCGGGCAGGCGGGAAATACAGTAGTCATACTGGGCGCGGGCCTCGTCGGCGTGGAACTGGCCATTTATCTGTCGTCGCTTGGCCGCAAAGTTACTGTAGTGGAAATGCTTGGAGGAATAAACGACGGCGGCAATTTCCAACACGCAAAGGCGCTCCGAACCGAGATAAAGAAATACGGCGTAGAAATGAGCTTTGACACAAAAGCTGTTGAAATTACTCAAACAGGAGTAAACTGCGAGCGTCCGGACGGCGAGGCAACATTCGCAGCCGATACGATCATTTACGCGACCGGTCAACGCCCACTTTGGGACGACGCTGCGGAGTTGAGCCTCAGCGCTCCGGATTTCTATATGATAGGCGACTGCATCGTGCCGGGCAATATAATGAAAGCTACCGGCATGGCGTTCTCTACCGCGAGGAATATCACTTAGAGCGACGGAAGACGAACCCCGGCATTGCGACGAAAGGAAAAATCGATTTGCAATCATGAAGGATTATTTGAATTATGACGGCGCGGTTTGCGTCGTGACAGGCGCAGCCTCAGGCATAGGAAAAGCGACCTCTGAAATCCTGGTGGATTTGGGAGCCGTCGTGTACACACTCGATATACATGACTGCGGTATTTCCGGGATCAAGGAACATATCCCAGTTGATTTATCCATCAAAGAGTCCATCGACATGGCATTCAACCGTATTCCCGATAAGATCGACAAGTTTTTTGGCATAGCCGGGGTGTTTGGCATAGGATCGGATATTGTCACGGCATTTACAATTAACTTCATTGCAAATAAGTATATCACAGAAAACTATGTAATCCCGCGCCTTGCTAGGGGCGAATACGGCGCGATCGCATACCTTGCGTCTGTGGGCGGCAGCCGGTGGATGCAGCACATCGACGAGTATAAAGACTTGGTGGAAGCGGACACCTGGGAAGATATGGTTGCGGCGGTCAAGTCAAAACCTATAGAGGGCAAACCAGGCATGGTAGCTTATGAATTATCGAAGCGTTCGCTGAACTACTATATCAAGCTTCGGGCTCCTGATCTGGCCGCCAGAGGCAACCGTATGAACGCTGTATCGCCGCACTACACAGAAACGCCAATGCTGGCGGGCATCATAGAATTTATGAAAGCGGAAGGCCGGACCAGTTTTTATGATTCCAAAGGCGCTTTTGAACGCCTGGGCAAGCCTGAGGACGCAGCTAAGGCAATTGTTTTTCTCAACAGTGACATGGCAACTTATATTTCCGGCCATATCCTGTATGTGGAGGGAGCAATGCAGGCTTTGATCGAACTGGGCAGGATGCCAGTCGCTATGGACAGACCATCCTGGTCATAGTGTTCCGGCCGTCCGATGCGCGCTTTAGTGCGCCGAGATTCGAACCCAAGAGAATGGAGTGACCGAATTGAGCAAAGATGACAAAGAAACCATGCTGGATATGTACCGTACCATGCTCGCAATACGAACATTTGAAGAAAAAGCGCGAGAGCTCACCCTTGAGGGCAGAATGTATGGCGGACTACACCTGTACAGCGGCGAAGAAGCGGTTGCAGCGGGCGTTTGTTCCTGCCTGCGCGGAACAGACAGCATTACCAGCACACACCGCGGCCATGGCCATTGCATCGCAAAAGGCGCCGACACCAAGAGGATGATGGCAGAGCTGTATGGCAAAGTCACCGGATATAGCAAAGGCAAAGGCGGATCCATGCATATTGCGGATATGTCTAAAGGGATCATTGGCGCAAACGGGATCGTCTGCGCGGGTCTTCCAATCGCAGCAGGCGTCGCTTTCGCGCAAAAGTACAATGGCGAAGATAATGTGACTGTGGCATTTTTCGGCGACGGCGCAACCAACCGTGGCCCTTTTCATGAGTCTTTGAATATGGCGGCTGCGTTGAATTTGCCAGTGATTTTTGTATGCGAAAACAATAATTACGCTATGGCGACGTCTTTTGATTATCATTCAAATAACAAGACTGTCGCGCAGCGTGCGGAAGCGTATGGCATACCCGGCGCCAGAGCGGATGGCAATGATGTTCAGGCAGTCCGCGCCGCTACGCTCGAAGCCGTAGGGCGCGCCCGGTCCGGCGGTGGTCCGACTCTGCTTGAGTTTATAACATGGCGGCGTCATGGACATTTTTTAAATGACCAACAGCTATATAAGGACAAGGCGGAACACGAAGCATGGTTAGCGCGCGATCCTATCCCTCTTTTCGAACAGCGTTTGCTGGAAAGCGGCGTTGCCGATCAAACCGAACTGGATGCGATCAGAAACAGCGTAACCGAGGAAATAGAGGCGGCTGTCAGATTCAGCGAGGAAAGCGCGGAGCCAGCGCCTGAAGTGCTTTTCGAGGATCTCTATGTGTGATGCTTTGCGGGAGGAGCTTAGATTATGGCTATAATGAATACGCGTCAGGCAATAGAAAGCGCCATGTGCATTGAGATGGCCCGCGACCCAAAGGTCTTTGTCATTGGAGAAGACGTCAGCAGGAACGGTTGCTCATTCGGCCAGTTCAACGCTCTGCCTGATAGATTCGGCGACAGGAGAGTGGTAAACACTCCTCTCAGCGAGGCTGCGATTACCGGCGTTGGCATGGGAGCCGCCGCGTATGGGCTACGGCCTGTCGTAAACCACGACTTTATAGATTTTCTTGGCTGCTGCTTTGACGAAATACTAAACCAGATAGCCAAAATGCGCTGGATGATGGGCGGGCAGATGACTGTGCCGCTGACAATCAATACTTTCGGCGGCGGCGGGAGAAATGCCGCTGCGCACCATTCTCAAAGCCTTGAGGTTTTTTTCACCCATATGCCCGGCATCAAAGTCGTAACCTCATCCAATCCGATGGATTCCAAGGGATTGCTGGCTTCTGCGATACGCGACGACAATCCTGTATTGGTCATCCATCACTGGGGGCTTTTGGGAATGGAGATGGATGTGCCTGAAGATGAATACCTGACGCCAATCGGCAAAGCCAATGTGGCGCGCGAAGGGGTCGATGCAACCATCGTATCTTACAGCAACACTCTCAATATCTGCCTGGACGCCGCTCATCAACTGGCCGGCAAAGGGATCAGCGCAGAAGTGATCGATCTGCGGTCGCTGGTTCCACTGGACAAAGAGACCATATTTAAATCCCTTGAAAAAACAAACCGTCTTGTTATCTCGCATGAAGCGGTCGGAGCCAGCGGGTTTGGAGCGGAAATCGCTGCGGTCGTCGCCGAGGAGGCAATGGATTTGCTGGACGCTCCAATTCGCCGGGTGGTTTCTCCGTTCACGCATATCCCATTCAACCGGGACCTCGAGAAATCAATGTTTCCTGACGCTGCAAAAATCGCTGAAGCGGTCGAATCCATTTTATAAGATTGGAGCGGCAATAATGGCCTATAAACTTCTCTTGCCAAAATTCGGCATGGCGATGGAATCCGCAAAAGTCGTCGGGTGGAAGAAAGATTTGGGAGACTTTGTCGAAAAAGATGAAGCCGTTCTTTCAGTCGAGAATGAAAAGCTGACCTCTGACATTGTCAGCATGGAATCGGGCACATTGATAAAAAAAGTGGCCGAAGTCGGCCGAAAGTATATTGTTGGCGATGTACTCGCCTATCTTGGCGAAGCCGGCGAAACAATTGACGATTCGGCGGTAGATTCGCGGATCCATCCGGGCGCCGCTCAGATGAATGCCGGAGCTATAGAACCAAGGGACATCGCGGAGCCTTCTGAAGCGCGAATAATAACAGGATTCGGAACAAAACCGAACAACCGCGTCGTGGCTTCGCCATTGGCAAAGAAAATCGCTGCCCAACTTGGCGTGGATATCAGTGAAGTCCCCGGAAGCGGATCCGGCGGACGTATCGAAAAGGCGGATGTGGAGCGATACGCCAACTCTATTAAGCCCCTCCCTTCTGAGCCGGCAACTGAGGCGTTGTCAGATTTCGAACCAGACTATACTATAATCCCTTACAGAGGGATGCGAAAAGCTATAGGCGCAAATATGCTTCAGTCCTGGACAAACGCCCCTATGGTCACCCATCATGTAAAGGTTGACGCGGGAGCTGTGCTGGATATATGCAAGACTGTTAATCAAGGCGTCAATGAATCAGTTGATAAAATCACAATCAATGATATTTTGCTCAAGCTGACGGCAACGGCGCTGAAAAAAAGCCCTGCAATCAACGCATCGCTTCAGGGCAATGAAATACACGTATTCAAAAGAGTGCACCTTGGCGTCGCAGTCGCACTGGAAAATGGCTTGATAGTACCGGTAATCCGCGACGCTGACCGGAAGCGCCTGCAGGAAATCAGCGCAGACGCCAGAAGACTCATCTCGAAAGCCAGAGAGCAAACGTTGTCGCCTGACGATATATCAGGCGGCACGTTCACAATATCAAATCTTGGGGGCTATGGATCGGTCGATGAGTTCACACCAATTGTCAACCCACCCCAAGCCGCAATTTTAGGCGTTGGCCGCACTGTTGATACTCCGGTTTTCAAAGACGGCGACGTCGTAGTTCGCCCAATGACTACCTTGTCATTCACATATGACCACCGGGTCATTGACGGAGCCGTCGCGGCACAGTTTATAAAAATACTGATGGATCTTCTCGTTGAACCTGATCAAGCGTTATGCGAGTAGTGTGACACACATATCGCTACCGCATTGCATCGGCGACTCATAGCCATCATCTGCAATAATATATGACTCGCCCCAGAAAATACCGGTTTCCATGTCTTCAGTCAATACCGTAGGATGAACGACTATTAGAGTACCCGTTTCAAGCTGCCTGGTGTTATCCTCTGATAGATCCTCCTCTGCGAGATCCACAGCGGTTATGTGTCCGCAAGGCATCACAAACCTGTATCCGGCGCTTTCCGTATATTCGCGCATACTTCTGACAATATCGCAAACGCGCGTTTTCGCCTTCATCAACGGTTTGGCCGCTTCAATCGCGCCTACAATGATTTTCCTGATTTCATCGGCGTCATTGTTCATCTCCCCTACACAGACAGTGCGGACTATTTGCGTCCAATATCCGCAGAATCGGGGAGTTATTTCTACAGCAACGACGTCGCCATTTTCAATAACCCTGTTAAAAGCTGCATGGTTATGCAAAGCCGGCAGTTTATTATTTATGATGCTAAACTTGCCGGAAGTGATTAGCGCAAAGCTCTCCTCCGCCCCCAGGCTACACATAGCCTTCTCAAGCGCGGCTACGATTTCTCGCTCATACATACCGGGTCTGACAGTATCGCAAATAGCTTTATATCCGGCGACGGCTATTGCTGAACAGGCCCGCTGGACTTCTATTTCCTCAGCGCTCTTCATAGTCCTTATGGGATATAATTCGTCAGATACATTGACGAACTCCACATTGGGAAAGGCCTCTCTCAATCGCAGCAGCCAAGCCGCCGGCAAAATGTCGAATATCGTTCCGACGCGCCCGCTCTCAATTCCATGATCCTTTAAAATACCTATTACGCCGTTGATTTGGTCAGCATCTATTACGGCGTCTCCTACAAATGAATTGGAAATAAGATTGAGTTTGCCCATAAGATCATTGACAACAGCTATCGGCTCTTTTCCGCTTAATAAAACCACGCTCATATAGTGAAAAACGACCCGCCTGTCCGTAAAGTACCTGTTGTTCCCAAATGAGTTCGAGCCTACTGTGCTGTTGCCAGGAAGATATATCGCGCGGATCCCGGCGTTGTCCATAACGCTCGAAACTGCCTTTAGTCTTCTGTTTTTTTCAGCAACGCTAAACATTTGTTCTCCTCTCCGCCCCGGATTAACCGAATAAGGCGGACGGTCGAATGCGACCGCCTGTTTTGTCCTATACTGTCATGAGTTCGTTGCCGGAAGAAGCCAAACAAACACCGCCGTCATTTGTAACCAAGTACGACTCGCCCCAAAAAATCCCATAGTCGATTTTCGGTGTTACCAGCGTTGGATGTATTATAAACGTCATGTTTTCCATCAGGACGATATCTGTCTCCAGCGAATAGTGCCAGCCTTCGTCCAGGTCAATGCCGGCAATGTGGCAAGCGGGCACTTTGGATATAAATCCCAAGTCTTTGCTACACTCCCAAATGTGTGTCAAAATATCTTTCAGCAGGACGCCCGGCTTGAGCATCTTGACCGTCGATGCTATTACTTCAAGCTGGACTTTATGTACAGTCTTCAAATCATCATTGGGCTCGCCAACGCAAAAAGTCCTCACCATTTGCGTCCAGTAACCATTATATCGCGGTGTTATCTCCATTGCTACGCAGTCGACATGTCCGATTACCCGGTCTTCAGGCCATGAAAAAGGACTGATGCAGGGAAGCCGGTTATCCTCAAGAGAGAAGCGGCCGTTCGACATTAGAATGAAGGTTTCCTCCGCGCCGGCTATCTTGAGGACATAGTCCAATTCCGTATAAAGATCGCTAAGTCTCACGCCCGGTCTAGCCATATCAAGCATGGCCATATATCCTACGTCGGCTATTCGCGCGCTTTCGCGAGCAGCGCTCAGTTCGTATCCGCTGCGCCTGTTTCTCAATGCAACTATATCATCAGTGATATCCAGAAAAGACACGTTCATTTTTTCAAGCTCAAGGTACCATGACGCCGGCAATATTCCCAAAGAAACTCCGATCTTTCTGACCGGCTGTTCGCCAAGCGTTGATAAAACACTTCCCATAATATCAGGCGATATACGGATATCTGAGAAACCTTTCAATGTGAGGGCTCTTTTATGCAGAACCGAAGTGGCGCATACCATTATTGGTTTATCCGGCCTTGCTACTATTGCCTGATACCCATAGTATACCTTGTGGCTGGTGAAGTACCGGAATGAGCCGAAAGCGGCCGGACCTACAGCGCTGTTCCCCACGACCAGGATGGCATCCAGTTCTTTATCTTTCATCATTTCGTCCAAGTGTTTCCACCTGCTGTTGAGTTCTGCAGACAGAACTGTATCTGTATCATCACAGGATCCGCGCGTATCAGACATATTACATTCATTCCCTTCTGAAAAAAATAGGTCGCCGTAAACGCTATACTTTACGGCGACCCTTGCGTCAGCTCGGATATAGGAAATCTATGACGCAGTCCATGCCTCCGAGTTTCTGAAGCACACTGAGCGGCGGAACAGCAGTTTTGACGTCCCACCCCAGAAAACCGAAGAAGTTGTCAGCAAGCTTTTCGTTATCGACAGTTACGCCCTTGAGCGGGCCCTCTTCCATTGCGGGCTTCCCGACGGCCCTGTCGGAAATCGTATAGTCTTCGCGGCTGAAACCTTCCCGCAAGTT